>Ga0214923_10008213_pt1 | contig 11187 bp, 7 predicted proteins | sample LL1510_MetaG_FD_177993 | JGI IMG/M metagenome (GOLD analysis project Ga0214923, IMG submission 177993) | Freshwater microbial communities from Lake Lanier, Atlanta, Georgia, United States - LL-1510 | ecosystem: Environmental > Aquatic > Freshwater > Lake | place: USA: Georgia | collected 2015-10-15 | reverse complement strand
GCGTTCATCTGGAAGTTGTTGATTCCAAAGGCCGACCTGTTCCGAGCTTTGATCTGAGCGTTGGCTCATCTAGTCGCACTGTTCGCTATGACAACGGTTATGCGCACAGACCAACTCTCGAAGGTCCACAAGACGTGACTATTTCTGTTGATGGACGAACAGTGGCCACTCTTACTAAGACTGCCCGCGCGTTTGACGGCACGTTTGACCGCGTTGTGGTCTCGAAGTAAGCCAAAATCAATTTGCTAATTGCGAACTTGGCAGGACGCAACGTATATTTTTTGCGTCCTGTCCAGTGTTATTGTATTTATCACTATCCATAGATGAATCGGTCCAGACGAAGTAATCATCATCCATAGTATGTCCGTTTTCTGTCGCTGTGGTCGCAGTCCAAGTATAATCGAGACCTGTAAAACCTGGAACACCCGCATAACCACCTTTGCAAGCTGGAAAGCTTTGCGCAGAGAACAGGCAGCTTGCATCAATACTGCTATCTAAATAAGGCAGCCTTCGATTAAAACGGTTCGGCGTAAAAATAGTCACATCGGTCTCATAAAGAGTGGGAAGCCTCATGCCTTGGTTCTTGCAGTTTTTGAAGTTTCCTGCATACCATGTTTCCGTGCCGCGACCTCCAATTCCATCCTCCCAGGCAATGCCGCCTATATTTTTAATACCCTTGTCATGGCCGCCATCCTTTGAACCCTGATCGTAATAGACACACACATCCTTAAAAGGTTTCCCCGGATCATCGATCATCGTGTAGCGCGGACAAGCGCGTCCCGCCCATGTTTTGGTGTCATCATCATGCCGAACGTAATCAGTAGTAAACGAACGTCCGTCGGGCGCAAGCTTCCTCTGCCAGACAAGATCCGTAGTTCCAGTAGCCGGATTTCTAACTAACCCTGATGCATTAAGTACATTTTGACTTGTGCCGATTTGCTTCCAAATCATAAAACACGGAGTCACGGAAGACGCGGGACACCCAGTATCCGCCGGGACATACTCAAGGTGTCTTGGGTTTTTGTTATAAAGTCCATAGAGTTTTGCTTTACCGACTAGAATAGCCGTCTGATTGTCATAACAGCTATTACCCGGATTACCACAAACCAAGAATAGCGAACTTCTGCCGTTAGACTGTTTTACTGAAACTTTGACCGCTGGCTGACTGTCACTTCCGATAAATAGCTGAAACTCGACGTCTTTGATCATTTGGAGCGCGAATTTAAACACGGCATCAAACTGGGTGTTAGTTGTTACTCGGTACTGATCAAGATTCCCCGCGCTGTTCACCAACTTGATTTCGAATTGCCCCACCGTTGACTTATCAAGCCGATTGTCAGATGAATCAAATGCGTTACAGCCCATTTCTACATCCTGGCTGCCCTCGGGCGGATCGACCTGCTCACAAGTAAGATATGCGCCCGTGACTACCGTAGGATCGGTCGCTGGATCAGATTTCTTGCCGCCAAATTTTTCCTTGCGACCTGATCCTAAGATTCCACCCGTGCTACTAAAGTTCGAATCAGAGCAGTCCGCCAGCAGGACCAAAGATAAAAATAAGAGAGATGTGAAAAGTGTACGCATCAACGTTCCATCGGTAATTCAGGGGCCCAACTTGAGGTGATTTTAATGCCGCCTGATAGGAGTAATAATTCTTGTAAATTCAGAAACTTACCCCTGTGGCAGTCTGCCTATTAAGCGTTTTAACTGCCTGCTTTCACAAGGGACTCACAGACCTCAAGACTCCAAGCCGTTTCACGAAACCATTCCTCTTTTATGAGCCTGAGCTCTGACCCTTCTTGAAAAAGATAACCTTCGGCGGTCGCCCGCTGAAGTGTTGCACTAGGTCTGAAGGTAAAACCTATTTGGGATAATTTTTCGAGATTCACTCCGTCTTGGCAGCGAAGGCCGCAACCTACATATTCAAGTTTCCAAGCCTCTAAGTCGCGGTCTCGGTCAATCGCACCCCCCTGTGCAACCACCAGGTCTGAATAGCTTCTTTGACTAGCATCAATTGCACGGGAATTCTGCCGGCGAATGAGTTCTCTAAAGTCGCTGGGATAGTGGTAGCGCAGACCAATGGGAGTGCCGTCATCTAAAAATCCATGGGCACCAGCACCGATCGCAACGTAGTAATTAGCTCGCCAGTAGAGCCAATTATGCTCGCAAGAAGTGCCCTCTTTTGCCCAATTACTGACTTCTTCATGGACGAAGTTTCTGTCTTTAAGAAACTCCGAGGCGATCTTATAGCGTTCGGCAAGATCATCGCCAGGCATTGCATGACGAATTCCCCGCCGCTCAGCCCTGGCAAAGGGAGTATGCCCCTCGTATGTTAAGGCATAAAGACTCACATGATCAACGCCGGTACTAACCATCATTTCTAAATCTCGTCGCCAACTTTCGAGAGTTTGGCCATTCCAACCATAAATCAGGTCACCGTTGGACTTGGGAAAATTTTTAGATGCCAACTCCAGAGCACTCAAGGCTTTGTGGATAGAATGCTGTCTTGTTAAATCTTTCAAGCCTTTCTCATCAAAGGTTTGTACCCCAACACTTAAGCGGTTAATTCCCAAAGATTTCCAGGTTTGAATATTTTCCAAGGAGACATTATCTGGATTTGCCTCCAGTGTGACTTCAGCACCCTGGGCAGACATTTCATGAATCACGCCCATAAGAGAATCGTATTCTTTTGCAAATAGCCCTGGAGTTCCACCTCCAAAAAAAACGGAGGTAAACTTTTTTTCCGGGCCCAAAATATTCTTCCACTGAATGAGTTGCGTTAAAAGCACGTCTAAGTACTCTTTGACGTGCACCTTGCCATAGTTAGCCGTCTTGGCAAAATCACAGTAATTACAAAGGGCCGAGCAAAAGGGAATATGCACATATAAACCGAGCGGAGCATTATTCATAGCCAATCACCTTTGGGTTTATGGGCGATTTTGGTGGTTTTTTTGCGCGCCTCTGGACACCAGCCAGGCCGTGGTCCAACTTCTGGAAAGTTACGGCAAACATCAGGTCGATTTTCATACACTGTGCATAGCCTCGTTGTTTCATCAAGAAATATGCAGTCGTGGTTGATTCGTTGTGCCAGGGTGAACTTCATGGTGCTTGCACGGTGGGACTGGATCATTTTCATCGACTCAAGTTTTCGCGCGATTTTTTTGGCTGACCAAAGAGCCTCGTCTTCGGTTAGAAGCCCGAGACGCACCAAATCCGAAACCTTAGCATCCACGTGAAGTTTGCAGCAATTGCCGTGGCAACCCGAGCAAAGGCTAGGTCTAAATTTGGTCCAAGTTGAAGGGCGATCGATATCCACCATAGTCAGAAAACTATAATGACTTTTTTCCAAGATCAATGGCTCAAATTTAGCGCAGGATTTGCCGGGAGGTCTTCAGGCAGCGGTTGGCTCTCTCCTGCGCCAAGGAGAGCTGCCATCCATAAAAAATCAACACCGGCCCAGGCCCTGCTACATTGACGCGCACTTGGAATGGCCTCCCCGTCTCGGCGCTGCCAGAGATAATCCGCAGCCCTGTCACAATCCATGGGAAGTCGCGTCGAAGGAAACTGAGGCATGGAAAGAAGATCTGACAATAGCTTCACCTCTGACTGGGTCTGGTAGACACCTCCGGCTTTTTGTTCCAGCCATTCAAAAAACAAATTACCCCCAGACATCGAATGGATCCTATCGGCAATCCATAAACGCCTTTGAGCATCGAATGAAGTATCAAGACTGTTTTGCTCACCTGTCAATCGCCCTATTAATCCTAGAAGACTCCTAGGATTAAAAACTTCAAGACTATTCATGTGGTCAAGTTCAAGCCACAGCCCCAGAGCGGCCAAGTGAGACTGGTAACCTTCCTTTAAAAACATTCCGTCATACTCGATGGAGGAAAAAGATTGTTTGAGAATCCAGGGCCACTCAGCTGCGGGAATCTGGCGACGCTCCGCCTCCATGCGAACCAGGCCTGCAACGCCGGGCGAAAGCCAGCTCACGTAGAAGGGACCATCGCCAATGAATCCATTTTGCCTGGAGATCTCTGCCAACATTGATCTAAAAACTGAAGTTCCGTGATCAGGATCTGCTCTCAGAGCCACTAAAATACCCATTAACATGTCACGTGAAAGGCTCTTCGCACAGCGAGGATGACGATGCCACTGAGCGCCACTTCTGCTACCCAACATTCCATCCCACGCTTCTTCAGCAGAACGATTGAAACCAAGTTTTTTTAGCGAGTAGAACCTAAGAGACGAAAACAACAAACTGTCACAAAGACCCTCGGGTTCTCCCTTGGAGTTTCTATTAACCACCATACCGTCCACAAGCATGTCGCGACGAATCAATCCATCGTAGAGAGCAGCCCTCGTCAATGCCTCTCGTCGTAGCCTGTGGAGAGTGTCACTCGCTATTTGGGAGCTGTGAGGTTCCATAAGCTTTTGAATACTAGAATATTGCTCATTGCTAATCCGGTTGAGATTAAGGATCACCAGGAACTCAAGAAACGTTAGTAAAGCAAGAGTGACAACCACCAGCCGCCAAGCCCAGTGCCGTAAAATCAACGTGATGGCTCCAGGGACACTCATCAAATCGCCTCTCTGCGGGCACAGCCCCACTCCTCTCCATTGCAGTCGGCGGCCGTGAGAGCACTCACGAGGGATGCTTAATTATCCTTTAAAATCAGTGGTTTAAATTGTAGTTTAGAACTGATGTTTTATTTGCCTTTGCTTTCCAAGCAATATAATTGGCCTTTTAGGAGAAGCTCAGAATACGCCTCTTAAAGGTCGATACGAAGACCTCGGGGGGGTCGCATATGAGGCAACTAATCGTCACCTTAATAATTGCACACCTCGCCTGCGCTTGCAGTTCATCCGCTTCGATACCAAGAGCTTGTCCCACCCCGAAAAAACAAACGGCACTTCAGCTTGAAGATGCTTCTGAAACCAGCGGATACCAAAGTGTGGTATTAGTAATTTCACGTTTTGGGGCAGGATCTTTGTACAAATGTACTGGAACTATCGTAAGCCATAACACGGTTGTCACTGCGGCACATTGTATAAAAGCAGAACCAAGCTCGACCTATGTTGTGCAGAATGAAAATTTCCAGGCTGGCGAATACGCCCGCGCAATTTCTTCCGGAATTTCGCCCAAAACAATCTTGCAACACGGAACGATTTCACCATCTGCCACAAGTATCGATGCCTCACTGAATAAGGATGATTTGGCGATATTGATTTTTGATGACAATACGTTTAGCCAGCATGATGTGGCGGTTCCAAGTTTGTTCAAACTGAAAAGGCCAAAACAGTTTGCAGACACTATCATGGTAGGCTACGGCAGAAGCTCCGCTTCTGACACTTCACAATCAAGCATTAGACGTGCGGGTCCTGGATTTTATTTGATGAGTGAAGCGTTGGGATTAGGGGCGGTTTATACTTTTAGTCAGCCCGTTAATCCTGAAACACTCCATCCTGAGGGACAAAAAAAGTATAGCCAAGCACAACTGGGAGACTCTGGTGGACCTTTATTCGTAAAAAGCGGATCCCAGTTGCTTCTGGTTGGAGTTGCCTCGGCAGGAGGCCCGACCGATGATGGTAATACTATGACGATTTATGTCGATTTATTTCATCAACGTAGCCTTGACCTCTTTGCTAAAGCCAAGGCTCAAGGTGCAGAATTCGCAGCTCCAGACAATAATAGCAACTCTGACGACGACAATTCTTTAGGTAAATCTTCCAGCAATAGATGTCTCAACTAAGATTTTTACTTAAGGATTATGGAGAGTTACAAAAACAATTGCCATCCCTTGCTATGGCTGATAGATGAAGCCCCCTATGTCAAGGCTGCGATTTACTTTGGAAAAAACGGCTACCGGATCGCGTGCGCGAGCAACGCGGTTTACGACCTTACACAATGAGGTACTAACGCCGACTTTCATGCCCGTTGGCACTCACGCCTCTGTTCGCAGCCAAAGCCGCGAAGATCTTTTGGAATCAGGATCCCAGGTTTTACTAGCAAACACTTATCATTTGCTCCTTCGTCCGGGAGTTCAAATTTTTGAGCAATTCGGTGGCATTCATAATTTCATGAAGTGGCCCAAGTCAGTTTTGACAGATTCTGGCGGGTTCCAAATTTTTTGCTTACCGAACTCACGAGTCATGAAAGAAGAAGGCGCCTACTTTAAGTCCTACGTTGATAATCAGACTATTTGTCTAAGCCCTGAAAAGTCTATTGAAACTCAAAAAGCAATCGGCTCTGATATCATGATGGTACTCGATCAGTGCGTCCCATCAACAGTAGAAAAAGATCTGGCTAGGTCAGCGATGGATTTGACACACCGATGGGCACTTAGAAGTCTTGCTGCCCGTGGAGATTCTCCCCAATCTTTATTTGGAATAGTTCAGGGCGCCTGCTACCAGGATCTTCGTATTGAAAGTGCTAAGATTATCTCGGACATGCCGTTTGATGGTTATGCCATTGGTGGCTTGGCTGTTGGTGAGTCCAGAGCTGAGCGAGAAGATTGCACGGCTGTTGTCACTGATCTTTTACCCTCTGATCACCCTAGATACCTGATGGGAGTTGGCACTCCTCTTGATCTCCTCGAGGCGGTTCATCGAGGTGTAGATATGTTTGATTGTATTTTGCCTAATAGCCTTGCTCAGCAGGGAGTGACATTTACCACGATCGGTAAAAGAGATCTTCGCCGTGGAATATACCGTACGATGGATGAGCCCCTTGACCCGGGGTGCACGTGCTATACGTGCCAAACTTATTCGTTAGCGTACCTCTATCATATTAACCGGGTGCGCGACACTCGTGCGTGGCAACTTTTAGCCCTTCATAATATCCACTATTACATGAAACTCACACGCCAAATGCGCGAGCATATTTTGGCTGATACTTGGTTACCATTTTACCGGCAGCAGAAAGAGATTCTCTCTGGCAATGATAGCTACGGACCCAAATCGGTAATCAAAGCTAAGGATCACCGGCTTAATAACAAGTTTACTCGCGGGCGCTACGAAGTCGTTGAGCAAGATGGTATCGGAAAAATAAAATGCACAAAATCGGGCGAAGTCATGCATTCGATAAATAACCCTGAGGTCGAAGCCAGAGAGCTCTACGTCGAGCAATCACGACTTCTTGAGCGCATTGGCAATGCTGAGGAAAAGCCCTTAGTCATTTGGGACGTTGGTCTAGGATCCGCTACAAATGCCATGGCGGCCATAAATGCAATTGAATCTATTCCAGCAGAGGTCCGTCCAAGAAAAGTTAAAATTATCAGCTTTGAAAACGAGATGGACGCCCTCAGACTTGCTCTGGGACACCGCGGTTTGTTTAGACACCTTCGTCACGGTGGTCCCGAGACCCTGGTCAAAGATGGTAAGTGGCTGAGCAAATGTGGACTCATTGAGTGGGTTTTACTTGAAGGTGATTTTGCCCAGCGGAAATTCGAGGCAGAACCGGCTCAGCTCGTTTTCTTTGACCCGTTTTCACTCAAAACCGATAGCTCTCTTTGGACTCTGAACTCTTTTAAAGAAATACACCGCTGCCTAGAAGACGAAGCAACTTTGATTTATACCTATACAAATTCGACTGCCGTGCGCTCGGCAATGCTTGCCGCAGGGTTTTTAGTAGCCAAAGGCCAAGCTACCGGACCAAAAAGTGAAACCACGATTGCTCTTACGGATAAAGCATTCAGGATTGAGCCTGATATCAGTCTGCTTGATGGAACATGGCTTCAGCGCTGGCAACGTAGTGACGCCAAGACACCGTTTGGTTGCCCCACAGACGACATCACTTGGGAGCAAACCATACTGTTGCACCCTCAGTTTGGGGCCTCTGTTTAAGGCAGAATTATGCACCCAAACACCGGATCCGATGGTCGGGTATTTTATAATATTATTCTTGTCATTACAGATAGTTAAGAAAATAAGCTTAAAATTTGTTAAAAACCGATGGACCTCTGGCCAAAATGGGAGTACACCGGATGCATATGGGCTACTTTTTTAATCACTGACGACTGATTTAAACATCTTTAATTATTGATTATTTTAAATTTTAGCCATAATTTTAGCCAAAAGGAGCTCTGCCTATGAAAACAGTGATGACGTTAAAAGCTTATAACCGAACGCCGCAAAGCGCTTGGAAATGGTTGATTACAGCATCATTGGTTTCGGTTTCAGCCATCTCTTCTCTGTCAGCCCAGGCGAAGTCCAAAGCGCTTAAGCCTCTGCTTAAGCCTGTCGTCGCCATGGTGGAAGAGGAGAAAATGGACATTCGCCCTCTAGTCGAGGCGCGTCCTGATCTAAAACCTAAGGAATATTCTCCAGAAGAAAGAGAGCTCGTAGCAAAGCAAGCTCTTATGATGGTTAGAGACCTCTACGTCCATAGAGAGCTAAAAATAAAAGACTTCGGTGCTGGCGCAGATCCGGTTCCTCGCTTGGAGGACATGGTTAAACGCGCTGGTACGATGAGCGACGAGGATTTCCACGTGGCGATGCAGAAAATTTTCTTAGATCTGCACGACCACCACACTAACTATCTAGCACCGATGCCGCTGCGCTGTAGCTATGTGCTTGCACCGCTGGCTTTTGCCGATGTCTATGATGACGGGAAACTGAAAGTCATCGTTAAAAACCGTACGCGTCTTCTGAAGGACGAAACTCCTGAAACTGAAGTTGCCAAACCAGGTGACGAACTTGTCGCGATCAACGGCAAACCTGTTGCCGAGCTTATCGAAGAAGGGAAACGCTACAGTGGCGGTGCCAATGATGACGCGATGATTATGGGCGCCGTGATGGATTTATCTTTAATTGCCTTGGCTCAGCACCCAATGCCAGCTGTTGATACAATCAAATATACGCTTAAGAATGGAACCTCCGAATATACTGTAGATTCCAAATATTTTGCCGCTCTTAACGTGCCTGGCTGCGCCGATGAAGGCGAAAGCGATGCAAAAAGAAAAATTTTATTTAAACGTGAACTTCTCCGCGCCGAGAACCCTACAGTCAGAATATATAAGGATCTCGTTGCACCAGAAAAAGCTGCGCCGTTCTCAGAGGAAGAAACTCTTCCCATTGGACAGTTCTATTCAGTAAAAAATCCTGCTGGTAAAATCGCCAAGTTCGACTTGGAAACATTTATGCCTGAAGGTGACGCATCCGCTGATAGCATCATTCACCAAGTTCGACTTCTGCTTGAGAAATCTCAACCAGAAGCAGCCGCTCTGCTCATCGACCTACGCGGAAATGGCGGGGGACTCATTACCCTTGCAGAAGGTCTAACGCAACTTTTCACTCCAAGTAATGTCGATGCGATGCCGGTACGATTCTTACCGACCCAACTCAACCTCGACACCTTCCTGAAAGCCAACCAAGGCAAGGAAAACGGCTGGTCGCAAGACGCCAAAGACGGCATGGCATCTCGTTCTAAATATACAAAACCAAGGACAATCACGTCGTCCGATGCAGCCAATCGCTACGGTCAAGTCTGGTTTAAACCTGTTGTAGTCCTGACAGATGCCACATGCTACTCAGCCTGTGACTTGTTCGCAGCTGCAATGCAAGACCATGCCGCGGCCACCATTATTGGTACACACAGCACGACTGGTGCCGGCGGTGCAAACGTAATGTCCTACGACATTTTCCGTCAAATTTTCGATCAAGCTGGCGGTGACAATCCGTTCGTCAAGCTACCCGGAAAGCAGGAGATGCGAGTTTCCTGGCGTCAAACAATCAGGGTGGGCAAAAACAAGGGCGAGCTGATTGAAGACGCAGGCGTTAAGTCAGATGTTACAGTTCGCTATGTGACAGAAGACGTGGTTGGTGGTGAGTCGCGTGTTCTTATGCGTGAAGTTCACAAAGCCATCGACAAGATCATCCCCCGCTACAAGAGCAATATTAAGCTGGCTTCAAGCCTTAAGCAGCCAAACGGAAAATCCGCTTCTTGGACGGAAACGGTTAAAGGCGTGGACACGGTAGAAGTGGTCAAGGGGGCTAAAATTTTGGCTTCATATAAGACCGATTCCGAAGGCCAAGATCTCGAGATTAAACTCGATGACATGAAGGGCGAATGGAGTGAAGAGCCCCTACACGTTGTGGGCAAAGCTGGCAACGACGTGCAGTTTAGGGTCGTTCGCGATATTCACTGGCGAGGCAAATCACTCGATGCTAGCGAGGAGCGTGTCGAAGAGTGGAAAAATGGACTGAAATTCTGGCACACAGTGCAACTAGCTGGTCCAGAAGGCGAAGGCTGGCAAGTAAAAGGCAAGTCTCTGCGTGTGGGTAAAGGACCTAAGTATAGTCCTAACGTTGTGACTCAAGTGTTCGCAACTATCGATACCACTGACAAGCAAAAAATAATGCTTGATCTCTCGATGGCTCTAGAAACGGAGGAAGATATGGACTTCCTTAATATCATCGTCAGGGACCCGAATACTGGTCGCGAAGAGTATGCCGCATCAGTATCAGGAACCGCCGACATTGAGCCATCAGACAAACTAGAAATCCCCGTGGACGGAACCAAGGAAGTAGAAATTGTGTTCGAATTCATGAGCGACGAGAACTGGCACATGACCGGACCGGTAATTAAGAAACTTGGAATCCAGACGGAGTAATTTTTCGGAGCTAAATTAACCTTATAAGAACGAGTGCTAACCAAGGTTAGCACTCGTTTTTTAATTCTACTGTCTCAGACTTTTCATCGCAGCAGAAACCCCAGTACCGAGCTCAAACCTATGGCCACAATCCGCAAGAGCAAACTCTAGGGCAGCTAAACCCTCGATTAACATAAAGGGGCTGACAAATCCAAGATGGCTAAATCTGATGATCTTCCCCTTCAGACCGTCCTGCCCTCCTGAAATTATTGCCCCGTATTTGGTCTTTGCCATCGTTAAAATCTGGACACCATCAAGTCCCTGCGGCACACGGATGGCGGTAAGAGCGTCCGAAGCTGCTCGATCCTCAACAAATAGTTCTAACCCAAGAGCTTTGACCGCAGCGCGGCAGGCCCGCGCAAGTCTAGCGTGATGGTTTACAAAGTTATCCACGCCAATTTTGCTAATCTCCTGAAGGGATACATGCAGCGATTGTATAAGGCTAATGGCAGGAGTCCACGCCGTCCTTCCTGACGACAGGCCCATCTTCTCCTTATTTAAATCAAAATAGTATTTTGGTCGTGCTGAGAGGCGG
>Ga0214923_10008211_pt1 | contig 11191 bp, 7 predicted proteins | sample LL1510_MetaG_FD_177993 | JGI IMG/M metagenome (GOLD analysis project Ga0214923, IMG submission 177993) | Freshwater microbial communities from Lake Lanier, Atlanta, Georgia, United States - LL-1510 | ecosystem: Environmental > Aquatic > Freshwater > Lake | place: USA: Georgia | collected 2015-10-15 | reverse complement strand
ATCGATCCCCGAATCTTTTTTAAATTCACCAGCTAAATACTCAATCAACGCCAAGTCGAAATCCTCACCACCAAGGAAGGTATCACCGTTGGTCGCCAATACTTCAAATTGATGTTCGCCATCAACCTCTGCAATCTCGATGATAGAGATATCAAACGTCCCACCACCCAAGTCGTACACCGCAATCACGGAATCACCGCGTTTTTTATCCATGCCATAAGCAAGGGCTGCTGCCGTGGGCTCATTGATGATACGTTTGACTTCAAGTCCTGCAATTTTACCCGCATCTTTGGTCGCTTGACGTTGTGAATCATTAAAGTAGGCTGGCACAGTAATAACAGCTTCGCTGACTGTTTCACCCAAATAATCTTCCGCAGTTTTCTTCATCTTACGCAACACTTCTGCTGAAATCTGTGGTGGGGCTTTGTCTTCCTTATTAACACGGACCCAAGCATCCCCATTCTCTGCTTTGATAATATTATAGGGAACCATCTTAATGTCTTTTTGAACCACCGCATCGTCATAACGACGACCAATCAAACGCTTGATAGCATATAACGTGTTGTCTGGATTCGTCACAGACTGGCGCTTGGCCGCAGGGCCAACCAGTACTTCGCCATCGTTGGCATAGGCAACGATGGACGGAGTCGTCCGATTGCCTTCACTATTTTCAATGACGCGAACTTTATCACCTTCCATCACAGCCACGCAGGAGTTGGTTGTACCCAAGTCAATTCCGATAATTTTAGCCATTTGTTTGTTACTCCAATTCAGTTGTATTTCCCAATGATGTTTATATGGGGATATAAATTTATATTTCAAGGGCCTTATTTTTTCATTTAGCCACAATCACTCGAGCTGGCCGTATCACTCTATCATTCAACTGGTAACCCTTTTGAACCACATGTAGTACGGTATTTTTATCTGTTCCAGCAACCTCTTGCATCGACATGGCCTCATGTTCTTGCGGGTCGAAAGCCGCGCCAACCGGATCCAGTGCTTTTACATGGTTCTTTTCAAGAACGTCTGTAAATAGTTTCATGGTTAATAAAAGGCCTTCATGCATGCTGGCATCACCATGTTTTTCAGTCAGTTGCAACGCCTGCTCTAAGCTATCAACCACCGGTAACAGAGAGATCACCACTTTTTCTAAACCATAACGATGCGCGTTGGTCACATCCCTCTCTGATCGTCGACGAACATTGTCTAACTCCGCCATGGCACGCACTGATTTTTCCCAATTTTCATGCGCTTTTTGTTCAGCAAGCGTCAATTTTTCTTCAAGTTCCTCGTAAGAAAGATGCTCCAATGCCCCCTCCTCTGGGCCTTCCTCTTCATTGAGACCCTCTGTTTTCAAAGACTCTTCTTGAAGATCATTCTCTTCCATAAATTCTTTCCAGTCTTTTTTTGATTTTTTAGTCATTGCTAATCCACTCCAAATTGTTTTCATTTAAATGGGGGTTTCTGTCAGAAATTCAAGGGGCCTTATTAAAATTCTCGTTCAAAGTCACCACAGTTGCAGATATTGTGCATTCATTGCATAATCCCAAGGAATGATAATGAAATATCTATGAGCTTTCTTATGAAAAAATGGTCACTAACATCTTGGTTAAATTATACCTATGAGCAAGCAGCTAATTATAGTGACCAATCTCAACTAAACCGCGTGGTTAAGCAATTATCTCAACTCCCCCCATTGGTCACCTCTGGTGAAATAACGCTCTTAAAACATGCCATTGCGAAAGCTGGAAGAGGCGACGCGTTTATTCTGCAGGGCGGAGATTGTGCGGAATCCTTCAATGACTGCCGCTCAGACGTCATTACCAACAAACTTAAAATTCTCTTACAAATGAGCTTAGTGCTTTTACATGGCATGCGCAAACCGATTATTCGTGTCGGTCGAATTGCAGGTCAATATGCCAAACCCCGTTCCAACGATGAAGAAACCATTAATGGCGTTACCTTACCCAGTTACCGCGGTGATCTCGTCAATCTACCTGATTTTAATGAAGCCTCTCGTATACCCAATCCCAAATTGCTGTTGCAAGGCTATAGCTGTGCAGCCATCACATTGAATTTTATCAGAGCCCTATTGGATGGTGGTTTTGCCAACTTGCATCATCCACAACAATGGGATTTACGCTTTGTAGACCACTCCTGTCAAGCCGATGAGTACCACAGTATTGTAAAAGAAATCGCAAGCTCCTTGGATTTTCTTGAGTCGATTGGCGGGCTTCATAACAGCAACCTTCATAAAGTTGATTTTTATACCTCTCACGAAGCGCTGCACTTGCATTATGAACAAGCACTGACTAGAAAATTAGAAGACGGGCATTGGTATGACCTATCCACACACCTCCCATGGATAGGCATGCGCACTGCAAAACTAGACAGCGCACATGTTGAATTTTTTCGTGGCGTTGAAAACCCCATTGGTATTAAAGTGGGTCCATCCGCCTCGGTGGCATGGTTAGAGGAATTACTCCACACACTCAATCCCTCCAACGAGGAGGGTCGATTATTGCTGATCAGCCGGATGGGAGCCACGCAGATTTCTAAACGGTTACCTCCCTTGATTGACGCCGTAAAAGCCACTAAAATCCCCGTCACCTGGTCCTGTGACCCCATGCATGGCAATACGGAAACAACTGCTGAAGGCATTAAAACCCGCCATTTTGATAATATCCTTTCTGAACTACAAGAAGCGGTAAAAATTCATCGCAAAATGGGCAGCCACCTTGGCGGTGTTCATTTCGAACTGACCGGCGACAATGTCACCGAATGTATTGGTGGTGCTCGAGGGTTATCTGCCATTGATTTAAAAAATGCTTACCACAGCTTGGTTGATCCCCGTTTAAATTACGAACAATCCTTGGAAATGGCAATTCAGTTAAGCCGGCAATTTAAACAGGCCAGTTGACTCTAAAAATTATCGTGAAAATCTGGACTAAACTCATGAACAGCATCCACCATTGCCGCAACATGTTCTGGTGGTATATCGGGCGTTATACCATGCCCTAAATTAAAAACATGTCCACTCCCTTTCCCATAAGCCATTAATACTTTTTTTACTTCGGAACGGATGCAAGCAGGCGATTTTAACAGCACGGCGGGATCAAGATTTCCTTGCAGAGCCACTCGCGACCCAACCGCTGCCCGTGCCTGAGTCAAATCACAAACCCAATCCACACTCAATGCATCACATCCGGTATCGGCCATATCCTGAAGCCATCGACCACCGCCTTTGGTAAATAGAATAATAGGAATGGAAGGGTAGGTCCGCTTTAATTGTTTCACAATGGTGGACATATAATGCAGCGAAAAGGCAAGATATTGCGGCGTGTTTAAAATACCACCCCAGGTATCAAACAACATCAGGACATTAACGCCCGCACGCACCTGTTCTTCTAAATAGGCGGTAATGATCGTCGCTAATTTAGACAATAAAAGATGGGCGGATTGTGGTTCTGTATTGATCAGCGCCAAAGGATGTTTAAAATCACGGCTGCCACCGCCTTCAACCATATAACAGGCCAACGTCCACGGGCTTCCAGAAAACCCAATCAATGGCATGTTGTTAGGCAATGCTTGGCGAATGCTGCGCACAGCCTCAAATACATAACCGAGCTCATCAACGATGGACAACGCGGGAAGTGCTTCAATAGCGGCAGTAGAGCGCAAGGGTTTTTCAAATCGCGGCCCCTCCCCTTCAAGAAAATGAAGACCAAGGCCTAAAGCATCGGGGATAGTTAAGATATCAGAAAATAAAATAGCAGCATCTAATGCAAAACGGCTCAAGGGTTGCAAGGTCACTTCAGAAGCCAAGTCCGGCGTTTTACATAGATTTAAAAAATCTCCGGCCTTGGCACGGACGTCCCGGTATTCTGGTAGATAACGCCCTGCTTGACGCATCAGCCATACTGGTGTTCGTGGGACAGGTTTTTTGTACAAACTACGGATAAAGATAGATTCGTTTATATCTGACATAAATCCACAATGATTTAAAAACGGCGGAGTTGAATCTTACCACACAAATTGCAAGGTGAACAAAGAGGTCTAGTCTATTCGCCAAATCATTTGGCCTGACCGACTCGCCCACCAACTCCCTTGTGCGGCTTGAAATTCAGTACGCCGATCATTCAAGATAACCGGATTCAATAATAGATAAGGTCCCTATATACCAAGGATGGGTATAGATCACAAAAAAATACCTAGCGTGCATAAAACACAATTGTTATCCTCAACTAATTTACTAGGAAAACCTCAATGGATTTACTACAAATTTCTGCATTATCTGCAATGACCCACGTTGGTATTCACGATTGGGAACAGCGAATACGACAAAAACTTCTCATCGACGTGAAAATCCCCATTGATTTGACTGCGGTTAACAATCAACTGACGAATACTATCGACTATCAAGCGTTGTGTGAATGCATCACCTCGTATGTCGAGTCGACGTCGTTTTCACTCATAGAGACGGTTGCAGAAAACGTCAGCGCGCTTATCAAAGAAAAATTTAATATCAAAGAATTAACGCTTACGGTCAGTAAACCCCAGGCGATTAAAAACGCGAGCAACATTTCTGTAACCATTCATCGATGATTTAGCTAGCGGCTTTGAATTCTGGGCTGACATGACCACTATTCTTTACTGGCAAAACTGAAGAGAAAAGTGGCGTTGTTGGTGGATCCTGTAGATTCGAAAGTGGTCCGGTATGTTTTGCTGAAGAGCCTGGGGTCTTCTCTCTTATAACATCATAACTGGTTTTTTGAGGCAACGCGGATTTCTTTTCTTTTATCTGAGGCAAATCTTGTTTTTTGAACCGATAGGTATTTAACAACACCAACAAGCTTTGCACAACCATCAATGCCACCCCAATCCCTGGGTTTAATACAAAACCGATAATCAATAGCAAACCACTAGCCAGGAGCATAGAACCAAGGTTGTATAACAAACTAAACAACAAATTTTGTTTAACCGTTGTTATGGTTTGCTCAGCGACTGCAAAGGTTTTCAATACCGGCATCAGTGAGTTTCCATGAAGAACAACTCCTGCGTTGTCTTGGGCTACTTCTCTGCCGGTGGACTTCTGTGCTGATGCCAAAGCAATACCAAAATGACATGCTGCAAGTGACGGGCTATCATTACCTCCATCACCAATCATTGCAACTCGACGCTTTTTAAGCTGCAAAGATTTTATATCCGTTACTTTATTAGGTCTCGAAGGCTCACCCGCTTTGGAAGGACAGAGGGCTCGACTAAATAAAACATGCTCCTCATCAATCCCTAATTCTTTTGCACGGCGCAGAGCCGTTTTTTGAGAAGCACCGGTACAAATAAAAACGTCTTTTCCTGAGTCTTGTAGTGTTTTAACAACCAAGCGTGCATCCTTGCGCAACGGATCACTAACAATAAAATATCCAACAATGTCCTTGCCACGAGCAAGGTAAATCAAACTATCGGCCGCCTGAAGCTCAATGTTATTAGTCCGATGAAACTCATCCACATCAATCCCAACCGCCCTCATCATGTCCTCATTGCCAATGGCGCACGCCTTCTCATTAATCATAGCGCCCACTCCAAAACGATGATCATTCCATGCCGGATCGTTGTTGCTCGCGACGAGTGGGGTTTTATTCTGATTAGATTTGACGTACTCACAAATCACTTGAGCAGTCTTATGGGATGCCCTTTCCTCTAAAAAAACGGTATAAGCAAAAAAATCTGCTTCACTGATTTTATTTGAAACAATGCCGTGTCGTCGAACGGTGAGCTCGTTGCTTGTCAGTGTTCCGTTTAAATCAAAAAATACGGTATCGATTTTAGCAGCTGCTTCCATTTTTTCTGGTGAATGGAATACCACAGCATGATTCCTTGCTTTATCCATCCCAATCTTCAGAGCCAACGGCGTGATTAAACCCAAGGTACAAGGACAAGCCGACACAAGAACGGCAACGGCACATTGAATGGCGAGTGCCGGAGTAAAAAACAAGCCAACCAACACCCCAGATAAAATAGACAAGCCAATAATGCCAATGATAAAAAAAACCAATATCTTATCCGCGGTGCTTTTCAATGGGGCTTCTTCTTCGCGCGCCCGAGAAATGGTTTTATCAAGATGAGCTAGCGTGGATTCACTTTCAATAGCTGTTACTTGCATTTCAAGTGGTTGAGCGTTTTTAGCCAAATACATACCCGCTAATAATTGGCCACGTGCTTTCACAATCGTTGGATCATGACTGCCGGTAAAATTTTCTTCTAAAATAACAGTGTCAGACAACGCTATCCCATCCACAGGAATAATCTCACCGGGCATAATCTTCAACTGATCAGTCACCACGACGTCTTTGAGTAATTTTTTTGAATAAATACCGTTATTCAAACACAGGACTTGATTTGGAACTGCGGCACGAAATGATTTTTTCTCATATAATTTTTTGTTGATGGAGTCGCGAATAGCAATGCCTATATGGCGAAAACCAAAAATTAATAACCCCGCATCAAACATCATTGGTAACCAAGGAACAAAAAACGCAGCAATAGACACCGCCAAAATGGTTATTGTCGAGATCGCAAATAACGTATCCATGGTCAAGGTGGGTTCTTTTAATGCTTTTACCGCTCGCTCAATGGATCTTGCGCCTAAAAACAAGGTCAATGGAACGCTGATACAAGCCATAGCTATCATTGCTGCCAGGGGAAGTGCCCCCATCGCTAATGACAAAATCAGCATCGTTAATCCTAAGAGCGTCCCTAATAAACCCAAAATCCAATGAGGAGACAATGGCTTTTTTTTAGCACGTTCTTCTTGCTTCTTTCGTTCAAGCGTATAGCCTCGCGCCGAAAGAACCTTAGAAACCCGCTCAAAGCATTGCTCCTCTGATTGAGAGTCATCACTCACATCTATATGCAGTATTTTATCAGCGAGGTTCACTTCGAAATTCGTAATACCAAGGTCTTTTTTATTTTCAGATAAAACACGGTCGATATTCGCCACGCAACCATGACAACTGATATCTGGGAGTAAAAAAACATATTGATTTGGCATAAAACAACCTAAGCTTCAAGTTTACGGACCATGCCGACTAAATGTTGAGTCCGAGCAAGAGACTCTTGCATTTTCTGAGCATCTCCACGAGAAGGAAACGGCCCAAGAACAACTCGATACCACATGACTTGTTGTTGGCGAATCTGATAAATAGACGCTGCAAAACCTTTCAATGCCAGCGATGCTTTGACACGATCCGCTTCTTGTCTGCTTTTAAAGGCAGCTACTTGAACCAAATAGTTTCCACTACTCACCACAGGAGCAAGTGTTTGTTGAGGTTTTACCGCAACCGCTGGTTGTTCGGCTGGGCTTGTTGGAGCAGTTTTAGTCAATGAAAGATCAATCGGTAACGCCGGTGGTTCTGTGGTTTTAGCAACCTCGGCGGGTTTTACTGGGTCACCTACACTGGTTGGTTGCTGACTCACAGGGCTTTTGTCTTTGGTCAGTAAGGTATAAAACTCAAACTTCGGTTTAGGTAATTGCGCTTCCACAGCCTTTTGTGTTTTGATTATTTCCTCAGGATGACGTGCTAATAATTGAGAATTCACCCAATTACTAAGACTAGTCAGATCAAAGATCGACGCACTTAAATAGCCCATAAGAAAACAAACCAGCACCAGTAAGAATTGTTTTGAGATGCCGCCCTGACCGCTCGTTGTATTTTTTCTTCTGAAGTCTTTTGCCATCACACACTCTTAGGGACAGACACCCGATAATTATCATTAAAAACCGTTATCGCATTGTAATAGCGATGGGTTGGGTTTACCAACGATTGCGAAGGATCACAAGGTCAACGAGAATCGAGTGACTGATTCATTCCTCGTTAAAAAAAGATTATTATGCGCTTTTTTACACCTATTGCATAGGCTATTTTTAGAAAAAAAAACTGATGCGATCCTTGCAAGCACTAGCAAAGCAAAGACCGCATGAGGTTTCATTAACAGAATCACTTACCGGTCTTCGTTTGCCGACGGTACCGATCATCATAAGGAGGAGGCGGCGTACGAAGAAACGACTCATCTCCGGGATACGGAGGAGCGCTCGGTGTTGGAGCGGGTCCGGAGTAAAAAGAAGCACTGCCAAAAGTCCTGCGAGGCTGATCAAATGGTTCTCTACCGGGAAATGGCGGAGCACTCGGCTCTGGAGGTTGGTAAGGTTGATGAAAATGGGGCGCTGGTCGAGCCTCTTTTTTTAGTGGGTATGATTTTAAGACAATTGTTCTTTTATATCCTATCCAATCGGGCCCAAATCCGAAAAAACGCTCAATCGCACCATCTATGGTTATTGGCGCTTTCTGCGCTCTTTGCATCACCCGTTCAACGCCTCCTGTTGCTTTGGCTAACCATTCCATAGCAAGAGATTCAATTCCTTTCGCTTGTATCTGCTTCGCTTTAGATGGGCTCTGAAAATACAATCGATGATCCTTTACGACATCCGACTGCTCTCCCAGCTTCCAAATTGAATCACGAGTATATTCTGAACCGTCTTGAAGCGTGAAAAAGGCGGTGTCGTTATAGTCTAATATAGATGTCTTCGAAACAGGATCCATAAATGTAGGGCTTCGCAACATCTTTTCTATAAAACCCGCAAAATTTTGTAACCATGAACGTAGATCCTCTATTCCCGCAGCAAATACAGAAATCTTGAGATCCAAAGGAACGTCTGTAAAACGACCCAGATCAATCCGATTCTCAAACAATGTTTGCAGGTTTAACTTCCACTGATAATTGACTGGAACTTCATACTTATTCCAGCAACTGGATATTTCACTATCAAATGCCGTAATAAAAGTTTTCTTTGCAGCCAATAAAAAAATAAAGTTCTCCATTGTTTTCTTGTCTTCACTACCTACAACATCCTTCCACGCATTTTTTGCCTGGTTCAACAACGTTTGAAAAAATGGAATCCATGCTTTATTGGCTCTGGCCATTGCTTCTACAACAGCAAGCACATGCTTATCACCACGCCTGTTCGTCCAAAGGGCACAGTCGCCACGTTCATTAAAAAATTCCTTCGGCTGTAGATTAACAATAAACTCACACAACTCACGTGCACCAACATATTTTTCTGAATTTTTACACAGACCTATTATTAAGTATTGAGCGAACATCTTGACGATTTTTTGTGGGGATCTCTCCTGTTGACCTTCTAATAACACCAATAGTTCTGAAAAATGCCCCCCTAATTTCGAATACACCTCCAATCGAGGGCCTTCCAACGCACGAAGAATTTCTTCCATTTTCATTTTAACAGGGTCTGAGAATTCATTAAAATTAATATACACAGTCATCTCCTCAATACTTATTAAAGGATTGCTCTCCTAAAGCATTGATAAAAAGCATCAATTAGAAGCCTCACGAGTACATTATTATCTGTATTATTAACTTCAGTCCATCAGTTTAATAACAAGAACTTAATCTATATAATCAATTCTTTTCATGAGTCGACTCCATTGTGCTAACTCAATCGTGTGAAACGATCACAGGCATAGGCCCAACACTGGCAGCAAAGCTTGCTCTCTGTGGTATTTTTACCGTGCAAGATTTGTTGTTTCATCTCCCTTATCGCTATCAAGACAGAACCCGAGTGACACCCATTCAAGATTTACGCCCCAATGATTGGTGCGTGATTGTAGGTGAGGTGTGTAAAACTGAAATTAAATATGGCAAGCGGATGATGCTTTATTGTTATGTAAAGGACAAAACAGGCCTATTAAAATTACGATTTTTTCACTTTAACAAACAACAAGTCAACCACCTCAATGACAGCAAAAAAATTCGTGCCTTTGGCGAAGTACGCTTGTATGCAAATACCTTAGAAATGATCCATCCTGAATATCAATTGCTCAATAGCGAGCTGGAATTCACTGTGGAAGAAACGCTCACACCGATTTATCCATCCACCCATGGCTTAAGTCAAACACGATTAAGACAGATCATAAAAAAAACACAAGTCTTGCATCAAGATGAATTAAAAGCACTCGAATGGATGACCCCTGCTCAACTCGAACACCATTATTTCGAACCCATTGATAAAGCCCTGGCACAATTACATAACCCAACCCCCGATGTTTCTTTGCAAGCCCTAGAGGAAGGCTCACTGCCTGCTTTAAAGCGCTTGGCTTTTGATGAACTGCTAGCACAACGACTAAGCATGCAATTTGCAAGAATTGAACGCGAGTGCCTCACAGCCCCGGCATTTAACAAAGAGGAGACGCTTACAGAACGGTTATTAAGCAAATTACCCTTTGCTTTGACTCAAGCTCAACAGCGTGTTCATCATGAAATCATCACCGATTTAATGAGCTCAAAACCCATGTTGCGCTTGGTTCAAGGTGATGTTGGTGCTGGAAAAACAGTGATTGCTGCATTGGCCGCCATCAAAGCCATTGCTAATGGATATCAGGTCGCGCTGATGGCACCTACGGATATATTGAGCGAGCAACATGCTCAAACACTGACATCTTGGCTTGAGCCACTCGGCATTATGACCCTCCGATTAAGCGGCAAGATGAAAACCAGCGAACGAAGAAAAACATTGGCACTTTTAGCCTCAAACGAATGCCAATTAATCATAGGAACACATGCCCTTTTTCAAGAAACTGTCAATTTTGCTAACTTAGGCCTCATCATTATTGATGAACAACATCGTTTTGGCGTTGAACAACGATTACTTTTACAAAAAAAAGGCCTAAAAGATCTAAAAAATCCGCATCAATTATTAATGACAGCGACGCCCATTCCCAGAACATTGGCCATGACTCAATTTGCTCACTTGGATTTGTCCGTTATTGATGAACTTCCCCCCGGCCGCACCCCCATTAAAACAGCAGTGCTTCATCAAGAAAAACGTCAACCACTCATTGAGCGACTTGCCTCGATGATAGCCTCCGGCTGCCAAGCATATTGGGTTTGTACTTTAATTGATGAATCAGAAAAATTACAATGCATGGCCGCCATTGCAACCAAAGAAAACTTAGCAGCACAATTACCGAATGTTCGTGTGGGGCTGATTCATGGGCGTATGAAATTAAATGAAAAAGAATCCATCATGAGCGCATTTAAAGAAGGTGACATTGATTTATTGGTGGCCACCACCGTGATCGAAGTTGGCGTGGATGTCAAAAATGCGCGGTTGATG
>Ga0214923_10008210_pt1 | contig 11191 bp, 2 predicted proteins | sample LL1510_MetaG_FD_177993 | JGI IMG/M metagenome (GOLD analysis project Ga0214923, IMG submission 177993) | Freshwater microbial communities from Lake Lanier, Atlanta, Georgia, United States - LL-1510 | ecosystem: Environmental > Aquatic > Freshwater > Lake | place: USA: Georgia | collected 2015-10-15 | reverse complement strand
GCGGTTCCGCCATACCCCGCCACCAGGGCGGCGGCGGCTTTGTCCCCGTGAAACACATAGTAAAGGCTGACGTAGTAGCCGAGCGTGCCCACGGTCTGCATGCCGAGGGTCATAAGCAGCATCATGGAAACCAGGATCATGGCGACTCTGTTGGAAAGCGTGACCTTGAGGCTTTCCCAAGTGCCAACATGTTTTTGCTTGGAGGCCTGTTCATAGAATGGCTCGCGGACAAAGAGACTCGGGATGATACCAAAGGTCAAAAAAAGGAGGCCGGTGATGGCCGCCAGCCACTGGACTCCCTCCAATTCATCCCGAAAACATTTCAGGGTGATAAACCAGGCCAACCATCCCAAGGCGATGGTCACCAGGTTGATGATGATGGCGCGGAAGGCGATGACATTGGTGCGCTCATGGGTATCCGGCGTCATTTCCGCCACGAGGCTGAAGTAGGGAATCGAGTAAATTGCTAGGGCGGTGTAGTAAGCCAGTCCCGTGGCCACAAAGAAGAGAAAGATGGTGGTGTGACCCCAGCCTCTTTGCATGAGCCACATGGTGGGGAAGGTGAGTGCACAAAGGACACCGCCCAGCACGATAAAGGGGCGCCTCCGACCCCACTTGGATCGGAAATTGTCGGAAATATTTCCCACGAAAGGATCAGTAAAGGCGTCCCAAAGGCGAAAAATTGCCATGGCCACCCCGACAAGCGTCGGACTCAAGCCTAAGCACATATTCAGGACCAACTGGCAGATCCGATCGATGATCTGCATTCCAGGGATCAAGGCGACCGTTGGCAGGGAATATAACCACTTCTGGGAGAGGGGAACTCTGTCTTTTTCAGCGATGGGATAATGTACAGGACTATTCATAGAGGTGCTGATTAAGAATTTAGCCCAATCATTCCGAATGGTTTATAAAAATCTTTATATCAACAACTTAAATAGCTGCCAAGATCTCTAAAGGCTCCTTTTTAATAGCAAGTATCACCATTGACAAAAGTGCAAATGTGTTCAAGGTGTATAATAGAATGTGTCGGGCTTCTTTTAAAGAAAGAAATTTAGCCGTTTGTTTCCATGTCAGTTTCATGTTTTTTTGGCTTACAGCAGCCAATATCTCACAAGCACAGAGAGAAGTTTTAGTTGATTTTGGTCTTTCTTCAATCACCACCACCAATGCTCCACAAACATGGAATAATTATACCGCAGCGGGAAGATTGGATCTGGTCGATATAACCAACAAAATAGTCGGCCTCGGTATAACAAATTTAACGACAGCGCTTTTTAACGGCGGAACCAATTTCGGACCCACCAATCCTCAGTCTTCACTTTTGGGGCTTTTGGCGGCTGGGAATGCCACCCAGGACTTTTGGTATGCAAGTGGTGGCAACCTGAGTCTAAAACTCACATCTCTAAACCCGGCAAAAAAATACACACTTCGCCTGTTTGGGTCCCGTGACGCGAGTGACACCCGTATCACCACGTATCGGGTGACCCATGCCATAGGGGGAACCAATCAGGACTTGCAAACTTCTGGAACTAACGCTGGCTCCGGGACTTCCGGCCTGCTTTCGTCGAATGCCAACGATCGTTCCATCGCTCTTTTCACCGATCTCTTGGCTGATACCAATGGTGAGATTGTTGTTACGGCCAGCAACAAAAGTGGAACAGGTTTTGCTTATCTCAACGCCATGCAGATTACCGTCAATGATTACTCGGATGCCGCTCGGACCATTCTTTTAGACTTTGGGACTTCCAACAGTTACGCTGGAGCCAGCCTAGTTAATCCCGATTCTCGGGGTAATATTTGGAATGGAATCACCTCGGGAGCATATTTTGGAAACCTGTTGGATACACGCGGAACGAATTCAGGCATCGGTTTCGGGTGGTCAACGGGCGTCGCCCTGGGGAGCTATAACGGACCGGCCGGTGCCACGGCGAATCCTGCGACGCAGGCCAACATTGATGCGACCGTGTTTGATGGGGAGGCAATTGGAGTTTTAGGTGTAAAAGAAGCGGTCTTTGACTGGGCCTCCGGGGTTAATGTTCGGGCAGAAATCGCCGGTTTAAGAACCGACCGGCAATACAATCTGATCTTTTTTGGTTCGGCCAAATATCAATCGAATGCCACTACAATATATTCCGTCTACAACAGCACGAATTACGACGCTGCTTCGCTTTTGCAGTCTGTCTCCCTGAATCACCAGAATCCGATAAGCAACTGGCTGCATAATTCCAACAATGTTGCGGTCATGCGAAAATTATCCCCCTCTTCGGGCGGGAAGCTCTTTTTGAACTTTGTCGGATCCAGCGGCACCAATGCCGGCTTTTTAAATGCCATGGCGATAGAGGAGGTGGCTGTTTTGCCGGTGCTCACTAGCACTAATAGCGCCAGTGGCACCGTGGGAATCCCTTTCAATTATCAAATCGCCGCCAACAACGGACCCACCTCTTTTTCTGCCGTCGGACTTCCTGCAGGATTGATCAACAATCCGGCCACGGGGCTGATTTCTGGAACTCCGACAGCGGCTACCAATGCCATCGTGCAGATATCAGCCGGGAACTCTGCCGGGGTCGCTACCACGAATATTTCCATCCTTATTAATCCCGCAGTGGCGCCGGTCATCACCAGTGCCCCAAGCATTACCTATATGTACGGCTCTTCTTTTAACTACCAAATCGCCGCCTCTGGATCCGCCACCGCCTACGCAGCGACCGGGCTTCCTGCGGGTCTCAGTCTTAACACCAATACTGGCCTCATCAGCGGATCCCTTAGCGGGCCTACCAACGCTGTCGTGCAAATCTCTGCTATCAATTCCGCTGGAACAAATACGATTAGCTTAGTAATCGACGCCACGGGGCAGGAGTTTTTGGTGGATTTTGGGCCAACTGTGACGACGAATTCCATGAGCGGAAAGGTCTGGAACAACTGGACGAATGGGGGACAGGTGCTGGGCAATATGGTGGATAGCTCCGGCAACGGAACCGGTTACTCCCTTGCCTTCACGACCGGTGTCACGGTGAACACGAACTACGGAGTCATTCCGAATCCGGCCATGGGTGTTTTCAATGACAGCAACGTGGTTAGTGATGCCCTTTATGTCACCAGCAACAGTCCCACCGCCACTTTTAAAGTCTCCGGGCTGAATAAAAACAACGCCTACCGATTCCAGATCTTTGGATCCAGAGCTGCGTCGGAAATTAGGACAACCACCTACTCCTTGGTGGGCAGTAATACCCTGACGGGGAGCCTCACAAACTCCGGCACCGATATTGGAGGAACGGGAACCAATTTCGGTACTAACGTCCTAAGCCTGGTGGGTGCTGTGCCGGATCGGAATGGGGAAATTTCCGTCTCCTTTACCGTCACCCAAGGAACTTTCGGGTATCTCAACGCGATGCGGGTGACCACCACCAACTTCCCGACATCGGCGAGCCCATACTTGTCCCTGGCGAACCGCTGGCTTGACCAACACGTTGCCAACCCCGAGCCAAGCAACGCAGTTTTATTTGTTGGAAGTTCCAGTATCCGGCGCTGGGAATCCCTGAAAATGGATTTTTCCGATTACAATGTGATTCAACGTGGAATGGGCGGGAGTGTGATAACCGATTTCAGCCAATTGATGAACGATGTGGTCGTTCCCTACAAGCCAAGGGCCGTGGTGATCTGGTCGGGAATCAACGATATTCAGGTCAATGGGAGCACGGCAGATGTTGTTGTTCCCCAAGTCATCTCGGCCCTGCAACAGATCACCAACGCGGTTCCATCCGCCAAGATCTTCTATCTCGGCATGACGCGAAACCCCGGAAATCTTGCATCGACCGGCGAGAGGACCAACGCCAATGCCCGAATCGCCTCATTCATTCAAACCAATGGAAATTCCAATTTAAACTATGTTGATTTGCCGGCTTTCTTTGAAGCCATCCCGGTCACTTCCACCAACGATCTCTCCAACACCAACAATCTTTGGTATTATTATGTGGATTCGCTGCATTTGAATAAAACGGGTTACGCCATCTGGAAAAAACAAATTCGCTCCGCCTTGGACTCGCAGGGTATTCAGCCGGATCGTTTGTTGGCTTACAATCCTTCGGCTCCACAGGCCGGACAAACCGTCTTGATTGATTTTGGTCCGACCGATTCCACCAATGGCGATCCCACTTCGGGGGTGGACGAGCGTGGCAACCTTTGGAATAACTGGGCTCCCGTCACGGGGGCAACCACCGTGGCCAATGGAGAGAGGAAATCTGGATTGATCGATACGGCGGGAAAGGCAACAGGGCTTACCCTGACCATTACCGGGGAGTTTCTCTTTAACGGAAAACTCAACGGTGGTCTGACCAATCTTCCCTCCCTTGGTTTGGGGAATCTGGGGGCCTTAACAGCGGCACAGGATTTCTTTTACACCACCAGTGATGGCTTGGTTGGGGGAGGATCCGATGATCAACCCGGTGGATTCATGATTTCCGGACTAAATCCAAGTCTGACTTATGATCTGAGATTTTTGGCCGCCCGCTCCGTGGCATCCACCCGTCAAACCCGTTATGAAGTATACGGGGCCTCCTCCAATTCCGTGACTCTGCAAAGCAGCGGAGCGGGTATCGGCGCAAATCGAGGAGACGGCAATGACCAGACGCTGGCGACTCTTGCTTCGGTTCGGCCCAATTCCTACGGAGATATTTTTGTGGATGTTTCTGCCTTGTCCCAAACGAACGCTGGAGATGTGGTTGCGTACCTCAATGCCATGGAAATTTGCGTGGTCTCGCCCTACGAAAAATGGGCGCGGTCCCGGGGCCTGATTCCGGGCGTGAACAACGCCTTGGTAAGTTCGAATTTGGAGACCTTTGCCTTGGACGGCGGTTCCATGGATCAGGCCAGCTTGGCAGGGAAGATCCGAGCCTTATCCTCCGCGGGTTCAGGTGGCCAGTCGCTCAACCTGAATTTTCCCGTGCGAAAAGGGGCGGTCTTTAGCGGATCCACCTCGCTTTCGGCAACCCAGGACGGGGTGACCTACGAAGTTCTTGGCAGCAGCGATCTGATCAACTGGAATCTGCCGGTAGAACTCGTCTCAGCGGGGGATGGAACGGCTTTGCCGGCACTAAGTGATCCCAGCGGCTATGAATACCGCAAGTTCCGGATCAAGGACGCCAGCGGAACCATGACCAAGGGATTCCTCAAGAGTACGGTGCGTTCCGCGGGAACCAGCGGCATACCGGCGGTTGCGGGGAAGGCGTCGATTTCGGCCTCCTCCTACTCCGCCATGCAGGGAGTGCAGCTGCAAGGCGGGGTGGTGGGATTCTTTGATGGCGGCGACTGGCTCAAGTACTCCGGGGTGGATTTTGGCAGCGGGGCGACCAGTGTGGCTTTCTCTGCCTCCAAGAGCGGGGCAGGAGGCACGGTGGAGATCCGGTTGGGAAGCCTGACAGGCCGGCTCATCGGCACTTTCACGCCCCAGGACACGGGGGGATGGGGCAACTACCGTGAGCAGTTGGCCCAGCTCAGTGGTTTTGTCAATGGGGTGCAGGATGTTTACTTGGTTGCGATGGGGGGCACGGGGGTCTGCAACCTGCAGTCCTTCCGTTTCTCCCAGTATGTGCTGGCTTGGGGGGACGAATTCAACGGGACAACCGTGAATACCAACAACTGGTCGGTGACATGGAATGGAGATGTGGCCAACGGGGAGTTGCAGTTTTACACGGACCGAACCAACAACATTTGTGTGACGAACGGAGTGTTGCGCCTGACGGCCCAGCGCGAAAATTACACCGGGCAGGGGCCGTGGATGTCGGCGCCGAAGACGACTGCTTACACCTCTGGCATGGTTGAAAGCCTGAACAAAATTCAACCGCAATATGGCAAGATCGAGGCCTCCATGAAAATTCCGCGGGGGGCGGGGCTATGGCCAGCGTTCTGGATGATGGGAGTGAATTATTTTACCGGTGCCGGTTGGCCACTCTGCGGGGAAATTGATATCATGGAATACTCTGGTGCAAGCGGTGGCTTCACCTCTGCCTTCCACACTGGCTCGTATAATTACATGAACGGAGGAGGGGGCGTCAGCAACGTTCAGGGATTCTATCTTGGAGATTACGATACTGCCTTCCACGTCTACGGGATCGAATGGACACCCACCCGGGTGGCTTTTTATGTGGATGGAAAAATCATCCTCACTGCGGACAAGGCAACGATGGGAAACACAGCATCCCAGTGGCCTTTTGACCAACCTTTCTGGCTTAAGTTGAACTTGGCGGTGGGTGGATCGTATGGCGGAGACCCAACTTCAGGTACATTTCCCCAAACTATGGAGGTAGATTGGGTAAGGGTCTACAAGGATCAGACTCAATAATATCGTAAAGTGTTTTCCAATAGGAATATACACACAAAATAAGAGTCAGTATTTTTTAACAAAAATAACAAAAAATCCCTTTACAATTTAGGAAAAGTGTATAGAGTGTTCTTATTGTAGGAGGTGTATGGAAAGCAAAAAATATAATCGAATCTTTTTTAAATTTCTCGCAATTTTGCTCTCGTCAATCGGGGCAAACACTTTTGGTCAATCCATTTTAATGGATTTTGGTACAACGCTAACCACAAGCCCTGATGCCAACGGTCGCACCTGGAACAACTATACCAATAATGGAGCGCTGAATCTGGTTACTTCGCAAGGGGGGACAACTGCGTATTATTTCACGCCAAATGTTGCGGGAACTTTCAACACCGGTTTCGTTCCCTCTGGGGCAAACCTTTCGGCCTTTGGAAGTATGGGGATTCAAAATGCCGCCTCGGATGCAATTTATACGACGACGAGCGCTTCGTACTATTTTTACAATGTAAACCCTAACCTCACATACAACTTTTCCTTGCTGGGATCGCGGGACGCCACCACCACACGGCAGACTCAATACACAATCACGGGAACAACCAGCGGTTCGGGGAGTGTTACTACCTCGGGCACAGGGATAGGAACCGGCAGTGTAAATTATAATAACAGCAATTTGGTCAATATTACCGGCATTACCAGCACGAATTTTGGTGGATCTTACGGGAATGGTGTTCTTCTGACGATGACAGCCCAAACTGGCGGCTTCGCCTACTTAAACGCCATGTCGATCGAAGGGTATATTGGATATTTGAACGGCGGAACGACCACCTTGAACGGGGCCCCAGCCGCTGGATACGTGGGCAATGGAACCTACGCGAATAGTGACTCTCGGTCAGTCGACACAGTGATTGGAGGTGGCTCGACGGTAACCGTCAACAACGCCAATGGGATTTACTACAATTCCACCCTGATCATGACCAATGGCGGAGGAACGGTGAATGCGGGTGCCAATTTTGAGGCATATAAATTGGATGGAACCGGAAATTTGTCACTAGGTGGATCCAGCAAGCTGAGTTTAAACCATTCGGGAGCATACTCAGGAACGCTTACCCTAAACGGTGCAAACCTCGCGTTGGGAGCAGCCAATGCGCTTGGCACGGGAAATCTGGTTCTTAATGGGGGTAGTGTTGACGTTGGAAATGCCTCAGCACTGGGGACGGGGTCGATCTCCGTCAGCAGCGGGACGACCACCCTCAACAACACGGCCGTCGCCGCCGCACTCACCGGAAATAATGCGCTTAATCTGAATGGCGGAGGCACTCTGCAAGTCAATGGATATGGAAAGACTTTGAGTTTTGGAACCGGGAATGTGGCTGTGAGTGGTTTTAATAATCTGAATGCCTGGAATGGAGGCATGCAGTTTGATGGAGGTGTCTCTGGTTCCGGGACTTTGAATTGGTATGGAGGTGGATCTTTGGTGTTGGGAAATTCCAATTCCTTTTCCGGAACAGTGACTGCAAGCGGGAACAACGGCACGCTAACGCTGGCAAACACCAACGCGTTGCGAAATGCCATTCTTAACAAAGGCTCGGCTCAGACTCTCGCCTTCGGAGTGGCGGGCAACAACACTTACAACTTGAGTTCATTGACTGGCTCTGGAGATATCAACCTTGGGGGAAACAGCCTGAATATTACCAATGGAGGGGCTTACTCCGGGAGCCTTTCCGGAACAGGGGGTATCAGGGTGGCGGGAGAAACTACGCTCTCGGGTGCCAATAGTTTTTCAGGTGGGGTGGATGCGGTTTCCGGCCAACTGAACATCAACAGTGCATCTGCCTTGGGGACAGGAACCTTGACCCTTCGCGATGGTGCCCAATTCAGGAATTCCAGTGGGGGTGCAGTTACCAATAGCGGTAACAATGCGATGATTCTTAACGGCACCAATCAATTCACAGGTGGTATCTTGGATATGGGAACCGGTACGGTGACTTTGGGAGGTGTTTCTAGGCTCAACACGACTACTGGAAATCTGACCTTGAGCGGGAACCTGATCGGCACGAATTCATTCAGCAAGGACGGGATTGGAACACTGACTCTTGCTGGTTCAAATTCCACCACCTCAATGATTGTGGTGGATTATGGCACTCTTGCTTTGGCCAACAGCAACGCCTTGGCCAATGCCAGCCTTTACGTTTATGGAACGACCGCCAACAAAAAAGTCAGCTTTGCGCTGACTGGAAACAATAACTACAACATCGGCGACTTGAACGGAACAAGCACAGGATCTCTGGATATCGGCGCCAATACCATAACCCTGGGAGCAAGCGGGCGTTCGGGAAGCTTTGCCGGTCAGATGATTGGCACCGGAGGTAATTTCACCAAATCGGGAGCCGGTAGCTTTACTCTGAGCGGTAGCAATAACTATACTGGAACGACCACTGTCCAAGGTGGAGTATTGAATGTCACAGGAGACATTTCCTCGAGTTCGGGCACTTCGGTTCAGGCCGGATCCACGTTGTCGGTTGCAAGTGGAGGTAGGATTGGCTCTTTGACCAATGCCGGAACGGCAACGATTTCGGGCACCGCAGGTGCCATCATCAGTTCCTCTTCAACCACGATCAGTTCTGGAGGCACTGTTAATGGCCTGACTGTGAGCGGGGGAACAACCGTGGTCAATGGAACAGCCGGGAACACTGCCGTTCAGGCCGGATCCACGTTGTCGGTTGCAAGTGGAGGTAGGATTGGCTCTTTGACCAATGCCGGAACGGCCACAATTACAGGCACAGCTGGTGACCTGAACAATTCAGGGACGGCAACGATTTCGGGCACCGCAGGTGCCATCATCAGCTCCTCTTCAACCACGATCAGCTCTGGCGGTACGGCGGGAGGTTTGACGATCAATGGGGGAACAACCATGGTGAATGGAACGGCGGGGAATACGCGAGTGGGGAGCGGTGGAGTCTTAAAGGGATCTGGCGCGGTGGGGGCTCTTGAAATCGCCTCGGGTGGGACGTTGGCGGTTGGAAATAGCCCCGGATCCATGAACGCGGCCAGTGCTTTTTGGAGAGGGGGTGGTTCCTATGATTGGGAGGTGAACAATTTTCTTGGGGCTTCAGGGTTAAATTACGACTTCCTCAACATTAGTGGAGGACTGACAATCGACGCTACTAGCGGAAACAGATTCATCATCGATGTCATCTCTCTCTTGGCAAACAATTCTCCCGGGGAAGCAACAAACTTCGATGCCTTCTCCAACTACAGCTTTACCATTGCTACGGCAAACGGTGGGGTTACCGGTTTTAACTCATCCTATTTTGATGTCGTGACTAGTGGATTTTCCAATTCGATGCGACCAGTGGGAGCGGCGATATCCGGCTCCTGGAATGTTTCTCAGAGCGGGAATAATATCCTTTTAAATTATAGTGCTGCATCAGCCACGGCGATTCCCGAGCCGAGCAGTTTGACTCTCGCGGTTCTTGGATTCGGAATTTTGGCACTCCGGCGACGTTCCCGGCGCTGAATCTGTAGGGCGCGAAACCCTACCGGGATTCATCACTCGTCCGCTCTTCAGCGGGAGACACCTCGTGAAAAACCTCTATCTCCGTGGTAATGTTTGGTGGGTCAAGAAGATGGTTCGCGGAATCCTGATCTGCCGCTCTTTGGAGACGTCAGATCAAGGGGAGGCTTGTCGAAAGATGGAGCGGGTGCTCACAGAAGAATTCGCAAGGAAAAAGACCTTCCTGGAAAAGCCCAAAGGGGGGCGGTCTGAAACCCGGTTTTTAAGGTGAGCTCACTTCCATTTTCAGGAAGGAGGCCGAGTTAGTTCCCAAAAGCCTGACGGTAACTGTTTCCGTGCCATCGCCGTTATTGGTGGGAGTGCCGACTTGCTGGATTGCGGCCGATCCGGTTTGCCAGTTCGTGGTGCTAAGAGATGTCGAGACCTTTAGGGTGTAGGTAATTCCGTCCACCGTGTAGCCACTTTCTGTGGTGCCTGTGCCCGTACCCCGTCTTCGACGAAAAGTGAATTGAGGACCGTTGGTAGCGTTGGTGCTTTGGATTCCCATGCCGGAGCTGGATTTGAAGTTGGGAATTCCTCCTTGGGCAAACTCGAGAAGGTTGCACCACCCGTCTCCATCGGCATCGGCCAAGGGCTGCGAATTCAATCCGGTCGGATCAGAAGGGAACTGGGTATTTTGCCAATTCTCCAGAACTGTGGAGGGTGTGGCTGTAAGAATGAGATCATCAAAAGTTTGAACGGATCCGTTATTGGCCAGAAGACGGATCTTGTAGGTGCCGAAGGAGGGAGGCGTAACCGAAGAGGTCAGACTGTTAGGCGAGTTGATTGCCAAGGTGGACGGCCCGGTAACCTGGGCCCATTGGGTGCTGACGGCATTGCTGGCCACCCCGGTGAGGGTGACGGGTTGTTTGGAAGGATTGGTGCGATCAAGACCCGCGTTGACGGCGAGGGCCTGGCTGCCAATGCCGTTGGCCTGGACATTATCGAAAACCGCTGTGCTAAGAGCACTGTTGTTATGACTGGTCACCGCCATTCCGATGAGGACCTGGTTGCTCATCGTGATATTGACCGTTCCGATCTGGGTCCAATTGGTCCCATCGGTTGACTTATACCCGGTGAGCGTGGAACCACTTCGGGTTAGCTTCAGCCAAATTGGGAAGACATAGGAACCGGCCGCTGTGTGGGTGCTGGAACCGCCGGTGGTGGTTCGTCGTTGGAAGGCGAGTCCGTTGGCTGGAGTAGCTGCCACAAAGGCGTGGGTGGAGTTTGCATTGGTCGATGCCCGAATCATCAGCCCCGCTTTGGCCCATGGATCCGTGGCGGTTTGGCTGGTCAGACGGGCCTGGATCGAGCCGTGC
>Ga0214923_10008208_pt1 | contig 11192 bp, 8 predicted proteins | sample LL1510_MetaG_FD_177993 | JGI IMG/M metagenome (GOLD analysis project Ga0214923, IMG submission 177993) | Freshwater microbial communities from Lake Lanier, Atlanta, Georgia, United States - LL-1510 | ecosystem: Environmental > Aquatic > Freshwater > Lake | place: USA: Georgia | collected 2015-10-15 | reverse complement strand
AAAAAGATAATTTACAAAGGGTTGGTTGGTTAAACCAAGTATTTCTTTATCTTAGATATTCTTATCCTTATCTGAATAACGCTTGTCACATGAAAAAAAATACAACTGCAGTTAGCAGAAGAAAGTTTCTCCAATCTTCCGGAACATTGGCCGCCGGTTCATTAGTCATGAGTTCGTTTCCAACCATTGTACCATCCTCCGTTTTTGGAAAAAATGCTCCCAGTAACCGAATCAATGTTGGAGCCATTGGTTGTGGTCGTATTGCAGTAACACATGATATTGCTTCTACTGCCCGGTTTAATAGTGCCAGAATAATTGCCCTTTGCGACTTAGATAAAAATCGTGCAGATGCAGCACCGGCAGCAGTAAAAAATAACTATATCCGCGCAGCGAAAGAAAATGGAGGCTTAACCGGTGACTGGGATATGAAAGTATATTACGATTATAAAGAGTTACTACAAAATAAAGACATCGATGCCGTGCTGGTTAGTTTGCCCGATCATCACCATGCCATTGTGAGTGTTCATGCAGTAAATGCCGGCAAACATGTGTATTTACAAAAGCCTGCCTCTCTTACAATCGAGGAAGGACGGATCTTAAGCAACGCTGTAAAGAAAAGTGGAAAAATTTTACAACTGGGAAGTCAGCAAAGATCTGCCGATCCATGGCCACAATTTAAAAAAGCAGTTGAATTGGTTCGCAATGGAAGAATAGGGGAACTGAAAACAGTAGAAGTGGGATTACCCGGCGACCCTGGTGGTGGGAATAAAGCCATCATGCCGGTTCCGGCTAATTTAAACTACGATGCCTGGCTGGGAGCAACTCCGGAAGTGTATTATACTGAAGATCGCGTTCACTCACAAGAAGCAGGTAGCAAAGGGATCAATAGCCGTCCGGGATGGCTGCGCTGTGAACAATTTGGTGCTGGTATGATTACCGGATGGGGAGCCCACCATATTGATATTGCTCATTGGGGAATGAATATGGAATACAGTGGTCCTATTGAAATATGGGGTAAAGCTAATTTCCCAACCGACGAACCCGGATACGGTGGTTTATGGAATGTGCATGGTATTTTTAGAACAGAAGCGCTTTACGCTAATGGAGTAAATATGATTGTGTCGAATGAATTACCCAATGGAGTAAAATTTATTGGTACAGAAGGTTGGATTTGGGTTACCCGGGGAAATTATCGGGTTACCGATACCGACCCTGTTGCCGACAATAATGGTGTAAAACCCATTGATGCCAGTAACCCTAAAATTTTACAATCCGTAATCGGACCTAATGAAATTCATTTATATGATAGTCCGGAACAACACCTGAATTGGTTGGATTGTATTAAATCGGGCAAACAACCTGTCGCCCCTGTTGAAGTGGGTCACAGATCATGCAGTGCGTGTTTATTGCACCAAATTGCAATGAAACTGAAGAGAAAAATTTACTGGGATCCTGCCAAAGAACGATTCAGTAATAACGATAAAGAAGCTTCGGCAATGCTTAGCAGACCCAGAAGAAAGCAATATGATTTCTAATTAGAAGACTGTAAAAAAATTGACACTCACTTAATTCGGGGAGCCAGGATCTTATGAGCACATCGAATTAAGTGAGTATTCCTGATTTTTGTAGTATATTCTATATTTTACTCAACAGCAATGAGAACCTTTTTATATTGAGTCAAATATTAAAAAATAGCAATCATAAGCCGCTACGCTTTTCATGTTATGCTTCGCCTAAAAATTGAGTAAGATTATTTAAATTTATTCAAAACACCCTGTATGATTTGGAGGAGACTGGCAATAGTTACTATCATTCCGGTTATAACTATGGCTCAGCGTCCCTCATCAGTTTCTAATATCGTTCCAGGAACGTACATATTGAATAATAAAACAGAATCTGAAGCTGCAAAATCCGGGGGGCCTTATGGAAAATTAATCGTTTCGCCGGCAGTTGATAATCGCTGTCTCTTCCATCTTAGGTATTCAACCGGTGCTCCTGCCAATAACCTTGGACTAATTAAGGATTCCTTAATAGTATATGGTAACAAAACTTATTATACTCCTGGTGAGGATTCGAATTGTAGGGTTATTTTCGAGTTTTCTGAAAAGGGAGTTCAAATTACACAATCATCGTCCGGATCATCCTTCGCCTGCGGATTTGGAAGGAATGTACATGTAGATGGTTTTTACAATCGAATGCCCAATACCCCACCACTTACTATTAGAACCGGCTCTCATGCCATTGAAATATACTGGGCTGAATGGATGAGTTGGGATAAACCCGGAATTGCAACCATCTCAGCATTAGGAAATGGAAAATATTCCATTAAGGGAAAACAAACTGGGAGAGATAACAAAGGATATATTACAATAGATGGAACCCTTCAACTCATCAATAACTTCCAACTAGAGTTTACGGGAACTGTTATTAGTCAGGAAGCAATCATTAACAATGGAAAAATTTGTAAAAGGGAGGGCAAAATCAGATTTACAGCCAATCCCAAAACAAAAAAATGGGTTATGAATAAAGTACAAAAATGGGGTGTGCAGTCGGTTGATGAATATATCACAATTAATTTCTAAACTTTTGTATGCAATATTCATTTCTATCCGACTTTAGTCCTCTATCCATTTCCCTTTGCTTATTTGCCTTGATGGTGCTTACTTATTTCGTTGCAAATCGGCTAGCTCGTGTAAAAGTATTTCAACAACTTGTAGATAATGGTATTAATCCCATTGAGAGCTCACTTCTGGGACTATTGGCTTTACTGATGGCATTTACATTTGGCATGTCTGCATCACGTTACGAAACCAGAAGAAGTGTAATGTTATCAGAAGCAAATAATATTGGAACTGTTATTTTACGCTGCGATCTCTATCCAGACTCTACTCGAACTCAATTGAAATCCTATTTACAACAATACTTGGAGGCAAGAATTCAATATTTTCAGTCAGGAACTGATAATAGTAAAGAAAAGCAGGCATTGGAAGCAACGGAAAAATGGGATAGTAAAATATGGGAGCTAGTAGCACGTGAGTCCAAAATAAAAGATAATCTAGTTGCTTCTAACCAAATGATACCTGCATTAAATGCAATGATAGATATTGTAACCAATCGAAATGCAGAAAAAAATGCAACCGTTCCCGACTCTATATTATGGTTGTTATTTATGCTTTGTGTTATCTGTAGTTTTATTTTAGGGTTTCGGCATCTGGAAGCAAGAAACTCATACCTGATAAGCATCATCTTCGCCTTAATGGTTTGTGCCTGTATTCATCTAATCATAGATTTAGACCGCCCTCGCCAGGGATTAATTAATATGAAAGGAACGCAGCAATATATGATTGATTTAAGAAAAATGTTTTATTAATCTACTATAATTACAAGGCTACATGAATATTCAGGTTATTGCTTTTGATGCAGATGACACCCTATGGATAAATGAAACCTATTTCCGCGAAGCAGAAGAAGCCTTCGCCAAATTACTAGTAGATTATTTGCCCGAACATAGTATTAAAAAAGAGTTATATGCAACAGAAATTCATAACCTAACACTATATGGATATGGAATTAAGGGATTCACCCTATCGATGATTGAAACTGCTTTACGTTTAACAAATCAACAGCTTCCCCCTAGCATCATTCAATCTATTTTGGATATCGGAAAAGGAATGCTCGACAGGCCTGTTGAATTAATGGAAGGAGTTAGTGATTTATTGGATGAACTGAAAAATAAATACCGACTCGTAGTAGCGACGAAAGGAGATCTACTCGATCAGGAAAGAAAACTTATCAAGTCGGGACTCCTCTCAAATTTTCATCATATTGAAATCATGTCTGATAAACAAGTAAAGGATTATGCCAAACTAATCCGACACCTAGATATAGCACCTGATGAATTTATGATGGTTGGCAATTCTATTAAATCGGATATTTTACCCGTATTGGAATTAGGCGCACATGCAATTCACGTACCTTACCATATTACCTGGATACATGAGCAGGTTGAAGAAGAAATTACACATCCTCATTTTCATCATCGAACCGAAATCACCCATTTACGAGAAATATTATTGTAAATAAGATAAAAGGATTTATGAATAGGAATATGAAAATTCAATTGTTTGCTAATACCATTCTGTATTTTTTTGCACAATGCTTTATATTAGTAATACCTACACTTAAAGCACAAACTGTTCCTCTAAAAAATAAATCAGTTCCCAATTTAATAATCATTTTCTGTGATGATTTAGGCTATGGTGATTTACCTGCGTATGGGGGAACCCAAACAGAAACCCCTCATCTTAACCAATTGGTAAAAGAAGGGGTTCGATTTACTGAATTTTATGCCGCACAGGCTGTTTGTTCAGCATCCAGAGCGGCCCTGCTAACCGGCTGCTACCCTAATCGCATTGGAATTTCAGGTGCATTGGGTCCGGGTAGCAAAACGGGATTATCTTCCGACGAAACCACACTTGCAGAAATATTAAAAAAGAGGGGTTATGCAACGGCCATTATCGGAAAATGGCACCTTGGCGACCGGGAAAAATTTCTTCCGTTGCAACATGGATTTGATTATTACTATGGACTTCCCTATTCAAATGATATGTGGCCTGTAAATTATAATGGATTACCCTATAATGATACAACATTGTATCGAGGCCGTTATCCTTTACTTCCATTATACAAAAACAATCAAATTATTGAACGCATACAAACACTCAATGATCAGGCTACTTTAACTACCCGCTATACCGAAGAAGCAGTTAATTTTATCCGGAGTCATCAAAAACAACCTTTTTTCCTTTATCTACCACATTCCATGCCGCATGTGCCTTTGGCAGTTTCGGATAAATTTAAAGGAAAAAGTAAGCAAGGTTTGTATGGGGATGTTTTAATGGAAATCGACTGGTCGGTTGGAAAAATTATGCAAACACTTAAACAACTTAAATTAGATAATAACACACTGGTAATATTTGCAAGTGACAATGGCCCGTGGATGAACTATGGTAACCATGCCGGAAACACCGGTGGTTTGCGTGAGGGAAAAGGAACCAGTTTTGAAGGCGGACAAAAAGTTCCTTGTATTATGCGATGGCCGGGAAAAATTCCGGGAGGAACTATTTGCACACAGCTAGCTGCAACACTAGATATTCTACCCACAATAGCTAATATCACCCAATCAACTTTACCCAAACAAACAATAGATGGTGTTGATATTACTGCATTGTTATTCAATCCTCAATCAAAACCGATTCGGGAAAATTTTTATTATTATTACCGCCAAAATAGTTTAGAAGCTGTAAGAAATCAACAGTTCAAACTGGTATTGCCACATGAAGGAAGAAGTTATGAGCATCAACTCCCTGGCAAAGACGGATATCCCGGTACTGCACCAGAAAATGTTCCAGTACCCATGGCTTTATATGATTTAAGAAGAGACCCAGGGGAAAGATATGATGTACAGGAAGCCTATCCGGAAATAGTTAAAGAATTATCACAACTGGCAGAGAAGGCAAGAACAGCTCTTGGCGATGATCTTCAAAGAAAAAAAGGAAAAGAAACCAGACCAGCAGGAAAAGCAGATTAATTATCTACTCAATAACCAGTCCTTAAATTGACTATAATTTGCGGCTATGGGTATTGAAATTCCCGTGCGTTTCATAAGCTCAATAGCAGCTGGTGGTAACTGAATTGGTTTTCCAATCACCTTTTCAACAGTTTCAGGAAACTTTACCGGATGAGCTGTTTCAAGGAAAATGCAAGGATGATTGGGGAATTTTTCAAGGTATTTTTCTACGGCACTAAAAGCAACTGCTCCATGTGGGTCGGCTATGTACTGATATTGTTGATACAATTTTGCTATAGCTGTCAATGTTTCTTCATCGGTAATTGTATATCCTGAAATCAGTTGACGGATTACAGTATTGTTTTTTTGAAATAATTCAATTATTCTGATAAAATTGCTTGGGTTACCTACGTCCATTGCATTTGATAGAGTAGCTGTTGCAGCAGCAGGAGCAAAAGCTGCACCGGCTAAAAATTTAATAACAGCATCATTAACATTGCAAGCAGCAATAAAATGATGAATAGGCAAGCCGGATTGATGCGCTACCAAACCAGCACATAAGTTACCAAAATTGCCACTGGGAACCGCTATCACTGGTACACCCAGATGCTGAGGCCATTGCTGCATGGCTAAAATATAATACAACTGTTGCGGCAACCAGCGAGCGATATTAATGGAATTTGCAGATGTTAATTGCAATAACGCTGAAAGCTGCTTATCCATAAAAGCCTCTTTCACCATTTGCTGACAATCATCAAAAGTGCCTTCCACTGCTAATGCAGTAATATTTTCACCACAGGAGGTTAATTGCAATTCCTGCACCGGACTAACTCTTCCCTTGGGATATAAAATTATTACTTCTACTCCCTCCACACCCAAAAAACCACAGGCAACCGCACCACCGGTATCACCAGAAGTCGCTACCAATACAGTTAGTTTTGAATGTTGATTACGAAAAAAATATCCTAAACATCTACTCATGAATCTTGCACCCACATCCTTAAATGCCAGGGTAGGTCCATGAAATAATTCTAGTGCATAGATATTATGAGCTATTGGCACCAAAGGAAAAGGAAATGAAAGTGTAGCTGCAATGATATCCTTTAATTCCTGCTCCGGAATAGCATCCCCCACATAAGGGCGCATAATTTGATATCCTAATTCATTAGCAGGCAATTGAAACATTGCCCTCCACTCGTCGGAAGTATATCGGGGGATATTTGTAGGAAAAAACAAACCCTTATCAGGTGCCTGACCAAGAATGGCGGCATCCTTAAAGGAAACCTGTACCTGTGGTTGTAAGATGCTATAATAATTCATGAATGAAGTAAATGTACAAGCTGTTAATTATCTATGATACGTATTCCGGTATGATTGATTTGAGTTACGTAAGTATGAAAAGGTAGCTGAATACGAGTAAAAATATTTTTCATTTCAATCTCTACCAATTCAGCTATACTTTGGCTGGTGCTTAACATGAAGATAGAGGGACCGGATCCTGAAATACCCCCACCTAATGCGCCTACTCTTTTCGCATTTTCCTTTACTTCATGAAATCCAGGAATGAGAATACTTCTCACAGGTTCAATTAGCACATCCTCTAGCGAACGACCAATTAATTCATAATCTTTATTTAGTAATCCCGCAACCAATCCCGCGATGTTACCCCATTGCTTAATGGCATCTTTTAGTAATACGTGTTGTTTTAATATACTTCTTGCATCTGCAGTTCGCACTTCAATTTGTGGATGTACAATAGTTACAAATAATGGAGGAGTTGATAATGGTATAACATCCAAAGGAAAGATAGAACGTATCAATGTTACTCCACCATATATGCAAGGAGCTATATTATCTGCATGCTTTACGCCAGACGCTAATTTTTCCCCGTGCATAGCAAAACGAATCAAATCGTTTTTTTCAAATGGGCACTGCAATAATTGATTGGCTGCAAAAACTGCTCCGGCAGCACTGGCAGCACTTGAACCCACCCCACTTCCGGGCATGATTTGCTTATTGATATGCAATTCAAGTCCGCATCCAAAATCCGGCAATTCTTCCAGCATGGCCAACAAGGCAGCGCCTGCGACATTTTTTTCCGGTTCCAGTGGCATTTGAAAGTCATCTTCATGAATAATTGTTATTCCACGACTATGGGAAAATCGAATGCTCATAATATCAAAGGGGGCATCAACTGCAAATCCCAAAATATCAAAGCCACATACCATATTAGCAACTGTTGCAGGTGCTTCAACAGTAACTTTTTTGTTTCTATCAACCCTTTGAATGAGTGAACTTACCAAATCAATATCCGGATGAAAAAACCGACTTGCTATAAAATTATTTTTCATACAGTATATCAATTATCGGGATACACGAATGATGTCGGCAAAAACTCCAGAAGCTGTAACATCCGCTCCTGCACCTGCCCCTTTAATTACCATTGGCAGATCTGGATATCTTTCTGTGTAAAACAATACTAAATTGTCTTTTCCATACAAGTGATAAAAATCAGAATCGGGAGGAATATGTTGCAGACCAACAGCAGCTTTGCCATTTTTATAAGTAGCCACAAATTTCAATTTACATTGGTTGGCAGCAGCGGATTGATACAATTGCTGAAAATGAGATTCCTGCATTTCCATTTCTCTATAAAAATCATCCACAGATCCTTTAAAACAACTTGCCGGTAAAAAAGGAGTGTTGTCAATATCGGTCATTTCAAGGGGTTGACCGGCCTCTCGGGCAAGGATCATAATTTTACGCATTACATCCGTTCCACCGAGATCCAAACGTGGATCGGGCTCGGTATAACCCTCTTTTTGAGCCTGCAAAACAATTTGTGCAAATGGAACCGAACCATCATAATGATTGAAAACATAATTAAGTGTACCCGACAAAACCGCCTGAATAGATAATATTGTATCCCCGCTTCGCATTAAATCATTTAAAGTACCAATAACAGGTAAGCCTGCTCCCACATTGGTTTCAAAAAGGAAAGCAGTATTGTATTCTCTCGCCAGTAATTTGAGATGGCGATAATGTTCGTACGAAGAAGAGCAAGCAATTTTGTTACAGGCAACAACCGAGATACTTTTCTCTAATAAAGAACTATATACCCCCGCTACCAGCTCATTTGCAGTAACATCTACAAACACGCTATTTCTTAGATTAGCAGACTGTATTGCAGTTACATAATCAGATATATTACCAAATTCAGCTGCAGCTAGCTGATCACGCCAGTTATCTAACTGAATGCCCTCTTCCTGAAGCAATATTTTCTTACTGTTGGCTAATCCAGTTATTCGGATTTGTAAACGAAGATGCTCTTGCAAATAAGCAATTTGCTGTTGAATCTGACTAATCAATTTTCCACCTACATTTCCCGTTCCTGCTATAAAAACATTTAATTGCTTATAGGTTGTTTCAAAAAAGGCTTCGTGTAAAACATTAATGGCTTTTTTAACATCCTTTTCAAGTAACACAGCAGAAATATTTTTTTCTGAAGAGCCCTGTGCGATTGCCCGAACATTGATACCATTTCGCCCTAAAACACCAAACATCTTTCCACTCACTCCAGGATGACTCTTCATTTGCTCACCTACCAATGCTAAAATGGCCAGTCCCGACTCAACCAATAATGGCTCTACTTTTCCTGATGCAATTTCTATGGCAAACTGTTCATCAATTGCAATTTTAGATCGCTCAGCATCTCCTTCGTTTACTGCAACACAAATTGAATGCTCAGAAGAACTTTGAGTAATCAGTATCACATTCACAGATTCTGTAGCCAGTGATTCAAATAATCGCTTTGAAAATCCCGGAATGCCAACCATACCGCTACCTTCCAAACTCAATAAACTAATTTTACTGATGCTGGTAATTCCCCTAATATAACTATCGGAAATGCCGGCATCTTTCTCAATAACGGTACCCCTATCGTCCGGAGCAAAAGTGTTTTTAATCCAAACCGGTATGTTTTTATTCATTACAGGCTGAATGGTAGGAGGATAAATTATTTTAGCACCAAAGTGAGAAAGTTCCATTGCCTCCTGATAAGAAATGCTGGATATCGGACGGGGATGTTGAACTAAGCGTGGATCAGCTGTCATCATTCCGCTTACATCCGTCCATATTTCCAGCACCGTAGCATCCAAAGCTGCTGCATAAATGGCTGCAGTATAATCAGACCCCCCTCTTCCTAATGTAGTAGTTTGCTTTTGAGAGTCGGAGGAAATATATCCCGGTGCAACATACAGCTTAGCAGGTTTTTCTTTAATAAACTGCTGAATAGCTTTATTGGTTTCAGAAAACTGAACTGCCGCCATTCCAAAATGACTATCGGTAATAATCAGATCTCTCGAATCCAGCCAAATGGCTTTAGTAGCTTTAGCCTGAAAAGCAGCAACAATTATTAATGAAGAAAGTAATTCTCCATAGCTTACGATTTTATCTTTTGTTCGAAGCGATAATTCCCGCAATAAAAATACTCCTTCGCATAAAGCATCCAGCTGATTAAATTGTTGTTTTACCAAACTCAAAGTTGCACTTTGTTGCTGTATTGGCAATAGCCCCCTTACCATATCCAGGTGACGGGTTTCCATTTCACGAAGCAAATCGCGAAACTGCTCATCGCCGGAAGCCGCAACAGAACCGGTTTTCAATAAACTATCCGTTATGCCACCCAAAGCAGATACTACCAAAATAGTAGCATCTTTTTCCAACGCCCTCTCTGTAATACCAATTACTTTTTGAATATTTTCTGCATTAGCTACTGAACTTCCTCCAAACTTAATTACTTGCATATCCATTATTTATTAACTTCAAAAAATTATCAGTCTTTAGAAAATTTTGCATTTCTAAAGATGTATCATTGAAAAGCAATCGTTGATTCATTAAATCAGATAACCAAACAAATTATCTTCAGGCTTAATTTCAGTGAAATTAATCTGATATTGGTGTAGATGTTGAATCAGAACATCATAGTCGGATTTTGATTTTAACTCAACTCCAACCAGTGCCGGGCCCGTTTCTTTGTTATGCTTTTGCATATATTCAAAACGGGTAATATCATCATTGGGCCCCAACACCTTACTTACAAACTCTTTAAGTGCTCCGGGGCGCTGTGCGAAACGAATCAAAAAGTAATGCTTAAGACCTTCATATTGCAGCGAACGTTCTTTTATCTCCTGCATCCGATCTATATCATTATTGCTGCCACTTACAATACAAACAATTTTTTTTCCCCTTATTTTTTCTGCATAGTCATTTAATACTGCTATTGTCATTGCGCCAGCAGGTTCAACCACAATAGCATCTTGATTATACAGTTGTAAAATGGTTGAACAAATTTTTCCTTCTGCTACCAAGTGCATATCATCCAACACTTCTTTACAAAAAGAGAAAGTAACATTTCCTACTTTTTTAACAGCAGCTCCATCAACAAATCGCTCTATATGGCTTAGTTCAACGGGTTTTCCTGCTTTCAAAGCTTCGAGCATTGAGGGTGCTCCGGCAGGTTCTACTCCCACTATTTGAGTGTTGGGAGAAAACAAACTGAAATAAGCCCCTACTCCTGCACTCAGCCCCCCTCCACCTACCGGAACGAAGAGATAATCTATAT
>Ga0214923_10008207_pt1 | contig 11193 bp, 6 predicted proteins | sample LL1510_MetaG_FD_177993 | JGI IMG/M metagenome (GOLD analysis project Ga0214923, IMG submission 177993) | Freshwater microbial communities from Lake Lanier, Atlanta, Georgia, United States - LL-1510 | ecosystem: Environmental > Aquatic > Freshwater > Lake | place: USA: Georgia | collected 2015-10-15 | reverse complement strand
AAATGGCTATAAAGGTGTAGATTATTTTCAGAAAAAAGTACTAGATTTAGGAGATACAGCTCTTCGAATTGGTGCTACGGATACAATTGTGTACCAAGGGAAAACCTATAATGCGTCATCCGAAGGATTAAAAGCCTACGCAACCGATTGGAAATTTATTCCCGGATTTACATTTAAAGCTGGAGCAAGTTATGCAGTGCATAAAGATGGAAATATATTTATAAACCTTGGATTTTTAAATAGAACACCGCAGTTTTCAAATGTCATTGATAATAATTCAAATCAATTTTTTGGTGTAATTAATAACGAGAAAATTCTTGCTGTCGAAGGAGGTTATAATTATGCCAACAAAAAATTTGGAGTTAATGTGAATGGTTATGCCACTAATTGGAAAAACAAACCTATACCATTCGGAGTTGCCGTTCCAGATCCAAACGACCCAACAGAATTTATTCGTGTAAATATAAACGGAATGGATGCCATTCACATCGGTGGAGAAGTTGATTTTGCCTACAACATTACAAAGAAAATTTCAGCAGATTTGATGGTTTCTATTGGGAATTGGTTTTGGAACTCATCTAAGACGGTCATTATTCCACAATACGATTCGTTGCAATTTAGCTTTGATGCCAAAGGTGTTCATGTTGGAGATGCAGCTCAAACAGCCATGGCAGCATCTCTTCGATATGAACCGATTAAAAATCTATATTTTAAAGTGCAGGCTCAATATTTCGACAGATACTACGCCAATTTTGATCCCTTTACTTTACAAGGTAATTCTGCTAGAAAAGAATCCTGGGAAATGCCTTCCTATTATCTCTTAAACTTATTTGCAGGTTATCGTTACCAAATGCATAAAATTGCTATTATTACCAGTGGAACTATCACCAATTTGTTAAATAAACAATATATATCCGACGCAACGAACAATGCTAACGGAGTTTATAATAGCTTTGATGCCCAATCCGCAACTGTAATGTTCGGGGGCGGATTTAGATTTAATTTATCTCTTGGAATACAATTTTAAAACTAGACTATGAAAAAAACAATTCTGTCCGGAATCTTGGCGCTTGTATCATTAGGTACGTATGCCCAAATGATTTCCGATGTCCGAAACATGGGTATTGGACAAACAGTTACCGTTCGAGGCGTTGTTACAAATGGCTCTGAATTAGGTAATATCCGTTATATTCAAGATGCCACTGGGGCAATTCCTGCATTTGGAAGCAATTTAAGTTCGGTTGTTCGTGGTGACTCTATTACTGCAACAGGTGTTCTCTATGACTTTAGTGGCTTGCTTGAAATATCTCCTACCAATAGCTTCACTAACCTAGGAACAGGAACTTTACCAATACCTTTGGTAGTGACAATTCCTTCAGTTAATGAATCATTAGAAGCGCAGTTGGTTCGTTTGGATAACGTGACTTTTACAACCACTGGTTCATTTGCAACAGGAAACAGTACAGTTCAAGTAACAGATGGAACCAACACAATTGACGTTCGCATCAATGGCTCTACGAATATCGATGGAACAGCAATTCCTACAGGTCCAGTTTCAATTATTGCTTTGGTTGGTCAATTTAACACCAACTACCAGTTAGTTCCTCGTAATTTGAATGATATTTTCGCATATGTAGCGCCAGCTCGAGAAATTAACATTAAAATGAACGGAACTACAGTTTTCAGTAATGGAACATATGTAGTAGGAAATACAGCATCCACAACCATTACAATTGAAAATGCTGGTACACAAGTGTTGACTATTTCTGGAACAACAATCAGTGGTACAAATGCAGCTGATTTTAATACTGGATTAACAACAACAACTATTCCAGCAGCTGGATCATCTAACTTCACATTAAATTTTGCTCCACAAGGAACAGGTTCTCGCTCAGCGATGATTTCTTTTGCTAACGATGATAGCGATGAAAATCCTTATAAAATCAACTTAGTTGCTGTTGGAACAGATAATCTTGCAACAGAACCAACAGCCAATCCTTCTGGTTTGACTTTTCCATTAGTAAAAGCTTATACAGTTGGAGGTCAATACACAGCTGGAACGGGTGCTGAGAAATACATTGTGCTTTGGAAAAACGGTTCTGCAATCACAGGTGTTCCAGTTGACGGTACAACTTACAAAAGAGGTGATGTTGTAGGCGATGCGCGAGTTGCTTATGTTGGTTCAGGTACTGGTTTTACACCACGTGGTGTGATTGCTAATCAACATTATTATTTTGCTGTTTACGCTTTCAATGGTCCAGATGGATTTGAAAATTACAAAACGACTGCACCTGCAACAGGAAACGTTTCTTCTACTGGCTCAAATATTGGAAATTACTATAACGGTATCAACTCATCATCTACAAATTTCTTAACTAGTTTAAGTGCTTTGATTAATCCTCATACATACGTATCCTATTTTAACTACAAATCCACTATGATGAATCAGTTTGAGATTAAAGACACAACGGCTGGTCAATCGTATGTAACATGTGTTTACTCTGGTGAACGTAAGGTATTTAGTGATCCTTTTGATTGGACTGCGGTAGGGTTTTCAAGAGAACACAGCTATTGCCATTCTTGGATGCCAACTTATCCAGCAGACAATCCTGAACAAGTTGAATACAATGATCAACACAATCTTTATCCAACAGATTTACAAAATGCGAACACTCCACGTTCTAACTTACCCATGGATGAAATTACAGGTCAAGTTTTATTTTCTTACTTAGATTGTCGTGTAGGGTACAATGCTTCGAATCAAATGGTATTCGAACCAAGAGCTCAACAAAGAGGAAATACAGCACGTGCAATCATGTATATGGCAACTTGTTACAATGGTCAGTTGGGTAACAATTGGAAAATCCCAACTAATCAAAGTCAAGATATTTTGAAGGCTTGGCATTTGCAAGACCCACCAGATAATTACGAAATTGCTCGTCATGAGTATATTTTTAACTTACAAGGTAACAGAAACCCATTCATCGATTCAGCTAATTTTGCTTGTCATATTGATTTCTCTCAAATGACTTACAATGCTTGTCAAGTTGGAATTGAAGAAAAATTACAAAGCAATTTCTCTGTTTTCCCTGTACCTGCTAACAATAAAGTGTATGCTCAAGTAAATGGAATCAACATTATTTCTTACACGGTTACTGACATGCAAGGACGCGTTGTGAAATCAGATAGAAAAACAAACCTACCAGTTTTGGAAATGCAAGCTGCAGATTTCAAATCAGGAATGTATATCTTAAAAGTAGGAACAGCTTTCGGAGAAGTACAACAGCAATTTATCATTGAATAATGTTTAGAAAAATTAGTTTATTTTGTGTGGGAGCAGGCCTTTTGGCTTGCTCTTCGCATTTGGTGGTAACGGCTCCAACAGGCAAAACTCCTGTTACAAATGAAATTGTTTCTAATGAAAAAATGGACAAGGAAATTAAACCGTTTCGCGATTCACTAGAAAAGCGAATGGGAGTTAAATTGGCTTATTCAAATGTAAATTTTACTGTAGAGCGCCCCTCTTCCAATTTAATGAATTGGGTGGCGGATGCAGTTTATGTCAATCAAACCAAAACGATTCGAATGACTAAACCTGTTATATGTCTACTAAATACTGGAGGGATTCGCTCGAGTATCGGCAAAGGAAATGTGACTTTAGGTGATATTTACAAAGTAATGCCATTTGACAACACCGTTGTTTGGGTTGAATTACCAATGAGTGCAAAAGATGATATTGCTACGTACTTATTAAAAACAGGTGGAGAGCCTATTTCAAATGCTACAATCAGAGGAGGGAAATTAGAATTTAATAGTGCTCCTTCTGCTGAAACTTTTATAGTTATCACTTCAGATTATCTTGCGAATGGGGGTGATAAAATGACATTTTTTAATAAAAAAATCAGTTTGAATCCAACAGGAAAATTGTTGCGTGATATTTTGATTGAAGAAGCTAAAACACAAGGTGTTTTAGTAGAGGTAATTGAAGATCGAATGAATATTGGAAAGTAATGGAAAGAAGAAAATTCATAGGAAAACTTGGTTTTGCAAGCGGGGCATTGATGTTTTCTAATCAGTTAATTGCTGGAAGTTTGCAAGGAAACAAAAGCCAAAAAATAACAATTCTACATACCAATGATACGCATTCGAATATTGATACTTTTCCATCCAATCATCCTAAATTTGCTGGAATGGGAGGAGTCGCAAAACGATACACATTGATTGAAAAAATCAAAAGTGAGGAAGAACATGTTTTGTTGTTAGATGCAGGTGATATATTTCAAGGAACACCTTATTTTAATACATATCACGGCGAACTTGAAATAAAACTAATGAGCCTTATGGGTTATGACGCGGCAATAATGGGAAATCATGATTTTGATATTGGATTAGAAGGATTTAAGAATGCAAAACGTTTTGCCAATTTCCCCTTTTTATGTGCTAACTACAACTTTTCTAAAACCATTCTACACGATCAAACACAACCCTACAAAATCTTCAAAAAAGGCGGGATAAAAATTGGCGTTTTTGGTGTTGGAATTGAATTAAAAGGATTAGTTCCAGATGATAAATACGGAGATACCATCTATATGGATCCCATTGAAACAGCTCAAGCCACGTCAGATGATTTGAGAAAACTTGGATGTGATTTGATTATTTGTCTTTCACATTTGGGATATGATTACGAAGACAAGTTAAAAGTTTCGGATTTGAAATTAGCTAAAAACACATCAGGTATCCATTTAATTTTAGGTGGGCATACGCATACCTTTCTGGATAAACCGACAGTTATCGAAAACAAAAACAAGCAAGCTGTTCTCATTAACCAAGTGGGATGGGCAGGTGTCAATTTAGGACGTATCGATTTAGATATTGAAAAAGGACTATTTGAATGTAATTGTTTGGAAGTGAAGTAAATGCTTTACAATAATCCTTTTGCTCGTAAGAAATCATCCAGTGATTCTATATCACCAAATAATACTTCGCGAGCTTTACTTCCTTGAAAAGAGCCAATGATTCCCAACGCTTCCAGTTGGTCCACAATTCTACCTGCACGGTTGTAGCCTAATTTTAATTTTCGTTGTAATAAACTGGCTGAGCCTTGTTGGTTAATAACAACGATGCGAGCAGAATCCACAAACATTGGATCGATTTCCGACATGTCCATTTCGTTTCCTCCTTCACCACCTTCTGGGATGTATTCAGGTAATAACAACGCATCTGGAAAGGCACGTTGGTTACCTATAAAATTGCAGATATCTTCAACTTCATCCGTGTCTACAAATCCACATTGAAGTCGTTTCATGTCTGAACCTGTAGAAATCAACATATCTCCACGACCGATTAATTGATCGGCTCCAGAGGTGTCTAAAATGGTTCTTGAATCGATTTTTGATCCAACACGAAAGGCTATGCGTGCTGGGAAATTGGCTTTTATCATACCTGTAATAACGTTTACAGATGGACGTTGAGTTGCAACTATTAAATGGATACCAATTGCACGCGCAAGTTGAGCAATGCGCGCAATCGGATGTTCTACTTCTTTTCCTGCGGTCATAATTAAGTCTGCAAACTCGTCGATTAAGACGACAATGTAAGGTAAATATCGGTGACCTTTTTCTGGATTCAATCGACGTGCGATAAACTTCGTATTATATTCTTTAATTGTACGTACACCTGCTTCTTTCAAAAGTTCATAGCGATCGTCCATTTCGATGCACAAAGAATTAAGTGTATTAACCACCTTTGAAGTATCCGTAATAATCGCTTCTTCTTCGCCTGGTAATTTAGCTAAAAAATGACGCTCAATGCGGTTATACAAAGTCAACTCTACTTTTTTCGGGTCGACCAATACGAATTTTACTTGTGCAGGATGTTTTCTGTATAAAATTGATATCAAAATAGCATTCAAACCAACCGATTTTCCTTGACCTGTTGCCCCTGCAACCAATAAGTGAGGCATTCTTGTTAAGTCAAAAACAAAAGTTTCATTCGTAATTGTTTTCCCCATGACAACAGGAAGTTCACCATCAAAATTTTGAAATTTCTCAGAAGCAATCAACGAACGCATGCTCACCATTTCCGGATTTGAATTCGGCACCTCAATACCAATGGTTCCTTTTCCTGGAATAGGCGCAATGATACGAATACCCAACGCGCTTAAACTTAAAGCGATATCGTCTTCTAGATTTTTAATTTTGGAAATACGTACGCCAGGAGCTGGTACAATTTCATATAAAGTTACCGTCGGACCTACAGTCGCCTTGATTTTAGCAATATCTATTTTGTAGTTTGAAAGTGTTTCAACGATTCGATTTTTATTGCTTTCTAATTCTTCTTTGTTTACCGAAAACACGGACGAACCGTATTCTTTTAATAATTCAATCGGTGGCAATACAAATCCATCTAAATCTTTCGTTGGGTCGTATTCACCAAATTCTTTTACCAATCTTTTTGCTAATTCTTCTTCATCTGAGTTTCCATACATTGCAGGTGTAGGGGAAGCAGTAGGGGCAACTGTTGGCACCGCAATACTCTCATCTTCTGTAGCAACAACAAACTCAAAGTCATTGTCTTCGTCCAAGTTGGAAAATTCTTCCTTTGTTTCAGGTTCAGGTGATTTATAGGTGACGACTAGTTCACTTTCTTCATATTCATCCTCATCATCGGTGAAATTTACCGTTTCAGAAATCTCATCTTCTTTGATTTGATCCTCGCGAATCGAATTGTGGATGATGAGATCATCTTCTGACTTAAATCGGCTATTTTTTTCATCAAACACTTGATTTGATTGTGTTGCTTTTCCAGCATTAGCTATAGAAAGAGCATCGCCAGCTGCAAACAGTTTAGAGAAAAAGGCAATGTAATCGGGGTTGAAAATTAGAGTGGTTGTTACATAAAAAGTTACAATGATAAATGCAAATGTTCCTATACCACCAACCGTCAACATTAACCATTGGTTCAAATAAAATCCAAATGTTCCGCCTAAATAGTTTGAATTTTCAGCAAAAAAACCAAGAAAAAGTGAACCCCAAATCATGTAGGAAAGAACAACCACATAGGCACGTTTAATATTGACTAATTTATAGTCAAAAAGCACCGAAATGCCTGAAATAAACATCAAAAAACAAATGCCAATTGATGTAAAACCGAACAATTTATAAATCAAAAAATGAGAAGACCAAGCGCCGAATTTACCGAGCCAATTCTCTACAGGTTGCTGATTGCTGTCAAACAAAAACTCAAAAAATCCTTTGTCTAAAATACGGTCTTGGTCAATTGTCCATGTGAAAAAGTAAGACAAACACGCCAAGAACAAGTAAACAGAAAGTAAAGTCAGGAATGAACCCGCAAACATTTTCAGTTTCTTCTTATCGATTTTATCGCCTAAAGAGAAACGTTTTTTCAAATTACTACCCAATTTCGTGTCTTTTGTTTCCTTGGTTTCTTTTGTTTCTTTCTCTTTTTTTGGCTCTTTTACTTTATTTTTTTTACCCGTATTTGATTCCGTTGGTTCCGGTTGGATAAAATCATTCGGGATAAATTCGTTTTCTTCCATGCGTTAATTTGCTAGCATACGAAAATAAACAATGATACCGCTGGGAATTAGCAAAAAAGTGATTTGTATAAACAGCGAAATGTTAGTTGAAAAAAGAACTTATTCGGATTCGTAGAGTTTGGAAAATTCTTCCGCAAATTCGTCGAATGTTACTTTCTTAAATCCTTTAGGAATCATAAACAATTCAAGGGGTGGATTGCTTTCTTTGTAGCTCTCCAAGGTGTATTTATACAAACCATTTTCAGCCGAAACATAAAACAATAATGGCAAACCTGGTAAGGCGATGTTGTTAGCATATTTCGAAGCAATTTTCGGGTAAATAAAATAATTCAACTCATTCTTTACGCCTCTTAATTTCACTAAGTAACGCTTGCCTTTTAATCCCCCGATTTTCTTGCTTCCAATCTTGCGATGAAAAGTAAAATTTTGAACAGAGTCCTTGCTTAAATGTTCATCTGTGCGCACAGCGAAGTTTTGCAATGGCGTTTCAATTAACAAATACGATTTGTTGTAAGTTAGATGTTTAATTAATTCTTGTTTTCCTGTTAAGCTATTAAAATTCACAATTTTAAGTAATGAATCTTTGGCGTAAATCAACATTTTTGCTCTTGCAGAATCGGGTTGGTCAACACGTTCAATGGTATACGTTAATTCTCCCGAAAATGGCTTTTGTTTTTGACTCCATGAAGTCAATGAAACAACCAATAAAATAAGCGTTAAAAAAGATTGCACGTTTCAATTTTGTGGAGAAGATCGGGCTCGAACCGACGACCTCTTGACTGCCAGTCAAGCGCTCTAGCCAACTGAGCTACATCCCCTTGTTTATAATGCAAAGATATTTTATTCGCGCAACAATTGATTTTATTAAAAAGATATTTCCACTTTTTACTCAAATTCTAGCTTGGATTTGATAAAATTACATGGAAGGAATGCTTGTCCTTGAAATGCTTTTTTCACAGAAGAAGCGGTAAGAAAGCAATAATCTAAATGTATTTTTCTTTTTGAATTAAAGAACAGTTGAAATATCTGAAAGGATTTCATTCCTTTGTCTTTCATCCAAGCTGATTCAGTATATTTGCTTTGACACAAAATTCGTTATGCCTAAACAAATACAACTTTTTTTAAATCTTTCTGAGCTAGGTGCTGGGACAAGAGGAGCGTCTTTAGGACCACAAGCAATTGCAGCTGCAGCGAGAACCTTGAAAAGTGATTTTTTTCACAAATATCCTTCAATGTTTATTCCTTTGATGAACAATTATTTAGATGTTCCAACTCGGTTCCCATTCGCAAAAAACATCGACGGAATTGCCAATGTTTATCAAGCTTTGCGTGAAGAAATCCCAAGTGTTATTCAGAAAGGAAAAACGCCTTTTATCTTGGCAGGTGACCACGGTTCAGCGGGAGGAACAATTGCAGGTTTGAAGTTGGCATACCCGGATAAACGTTTGGGTGTAATTTGGATTGATGCTCACGGTGATTTGCATACGCCTTACACGACACCTTCGGGAAATGTCCACGGAATGCCGCTTGCAACCGCTTTGGGAGTGGATAATTTAGAGTGTCAGCGCAATCAACCCGATGAGGAAACAATTGCATATTGGGAAAATTTAAAATCAGGTGCAATTCTACCTGAAGATTTGATTTTTGTTGGTGTGCGTGATACCGAGCCCGAAGAAGATCATTTGATGGAAAGCCTGAAAATCAGAAACATTACTGTAGCTGAATACCGCGAAAAAGGTATCAATGACGTGATGGATATTATCAATGAACGATTACAAGCTTGCGATTTGATTTACGTTTCTTTCGATGTGGATTCGATGGATCCTGAGTTTACATCTTTAGGAACAGGAACGCCAGTACCAGGAGGTTTGCACCCTGAAGAAGCACTTTTATTACTCAGTAAATGCGTCAAACATCCCAAATTTGCTGCCTTTGAGTTGGTAGAAGTGAATCCCTGTTTGGACGACAAAAAAAATAGAATGGCAGAAGTTGCCTTTGGAATTATTGAAAAATTAGCACAAGACATACACTAGAATGGAAGGGAAAATCAAAGCAGTATTGCTGGAGAAATCAGAGGAACTTTTTGGTTTGCAGATTGATGAAAAATTAATTCAGTTTCAGCAGACGAGAAAGGACGTGGCGGGAGATTTGACTTTGGTTGTATTTCCTTTTGTGAAAATAATGAAGTGTTCACCTGTGGAAGTGGGTAACAAAATTGGTGCTTTTGTAGCGCAACTTTTGTCTGAAATCAGTGCTTTCGAGACCATTAACGGCTTTTTGAATTTTTCGCTATCCGATGCTTTTTGGTTGAATACCTTGAGGAATATAGATGCAGACGAGCAATTTGGCTTTTCTCCATTGGGTTCAAAATCAACGGTAATGGTGGAATATTCTTCGCCAAACACCAATAAACCGCTCCATTTAGGTCACTTGCGTAATAATTTCTTGGGTTATAGTGTCGCTGAAATTTTGAAGGCAAATGGTCACAAAGTGATAAAAACACAAGTGATTAATGACCGAGGAATTCACATTTGTAAAAGCATGTTGGCGTGGGAAAAGTTTTCTCCTTTGAATAAAAATGGTGAACGTGAAACGCCTTCAAATACAGGTTTGAAAGGTGATAAATTAGTTGGGAAATACTACGTTGAGTTTGACAAACACTTTAATGCTGAGGCAAAAGAAATCATTGAGCAATGGAATAAAGGCGATTTTTCAGGCTTTCACGAGTCTGTAAAAACAACTTATCTTCAGTTCGAAGAAGCAAAAATTGGAAAAGACGAAAAAGCGATTGAAGGTATTGATGCGAAAATTAAAGATTTAGCAAAAAACAATACAACGATTTTGCGTGAAGCTAAAGAAATGCTCATAAAGTGGGAAGCACGTGACCCTCAAGTTTATCTGCTGTGGACGACCATGAATGGGTGGGTGTATGAAGGTTTTGCTGCTACCTATAAAATGATGGGTGTTGATTTTGACAAATTATATTACGAATCAGATACGTTTTTATTGGGAAAAGACCAAGTTTTAAAAGGATTGGAAAGTGGTGTTTTCTACAGAAAAGAAGACGGTTCAGTTTGGATTGACTTAACAGCAGACGGATTGGACGAAAAATTGGTACTTCGCTCAGATGGAACGGCAGTTTACATGACACAAGATATTGGTACCGCGATTGACCGTTTTGCAGATTTTCCCGATTTGAATGGAATTGTTTACACGGTTGGAAACGAGCAAGATTACCACTTTAAAGTCTTGTTTTTAATTCTGAAAAAATTAGGCTATACATGGGCAGATAATTGTTTCCATTTGTCGTATGGAATGGTTGATTTACCAACGGGCAAAATGAAATCACGCGAAGGAACAGTTGTAGATGCGGATGATTTAATGGACGAAGTAGTCTCAACTGCTGCTGAAATGACAAAGGAACGCGGTCACATTGAGGGTATGACTGACGTCGAAAAAGAAACCTTATACCATCAAATTGGTTTGGGTGGATTGAAATACTATTTGTTGAAAGTGGACCCCAAAAAGCGCATGCTATTCAATCCTGCGGAATCCATTGATTTAACAGGAAACACAGGGCCTTTTATCCAATATGCGCATGCAAGAATCAACTCCTTATTGAACAAAGCAAAAGA
>Ga0214923_10008206_pt1 | contig 11194 bp, 6 predicted proteins | sample LL1510_MetaG_FD_177993 | JGI IMG/M metagenome (GOLD analysis project Ga0214923, IMG submission 177993) | Freshwater microbial communities from Lake Lanier, Atlanta, Georgia, United States - LL-1510 | ecosystem: Environmental > Aquatic > Freshwater > Lake | place: USA: Georgia | collected 2015-10-15 | reverse complement strand
AAAAAAAAAAAAAACATTCGGAATCAATTTTCCAACCCCCGGGAGCCCCCGCTCCCGGGAATTAAAAAATTGTTTCGAATGTCCTAACCACTATACTATCTAATGCGGACAATATGCATCCCCGTGGTGACCCATATATACTTTCCATGATTTTTTTTTTCGATTTTTTTCCTAAGTCCACAGTGCCTGACTAGTGCCACACAAGAAAAAAAAAATAACACAAGTATAGTGGTGAAGACGCTCGAAACTGTTTTGTTCCGAGTGTCCTAACCACTATACTATCTAATGCGGACAATATGCATCCCCGTGGTGACCCATATATACTTTCCATGATTTTTTTTTTGCAATGGATTTTTACTGAGAATCAATAATTACCATACCATACTATGTATATCAAAAATCTTCTTCATCCCAAACAATTTTTTTTTCATTTTCTTGTTTATCACCCCACTTTCGCCGTTTCACGGAAGGCTCGTCTGCCGCCCCTGGCTGTGCAGCAGGCCATGCGCGCACTGTAATCCCTTCGTCATCCCAATCGACCTTTCTCTCATTAGCCTGTGGAGCATTCCACCTGCCTCGTTGCACGGGGGGTTCAGCTGGCTTCGCAGCCCGTGCAGCAGGCGGTGAAGGAGGACGGGGATGGTGAATATCGTAGCGAAGGTTTTCGAGATGAAAGCTTTTTACAGGATCGAGAGGGGTAGGAATTTTTCGTGGAATAACATATGAGGCAGCGGTTTGCACGTCATGGCCACAACGCGTAGCAAACTCTTTTTTCTGGGAAAGTGTAGCGCCCGGGTGTTGCTGGTACCAGTAAGTGATGATGTACTGACGAACCACTGGATTGGTAACTGGAGCTCCCGTAAGATGCTTCATGGCCTCTGTATACAAGGCATTGAAGTGCTCGTAGTCGGCAAATACCTTGGTATCTTTGCGGTATTTCATCACATGAGGAGGGTACACCAGAAATCCTCCAGTGTCATCGGCATGGAAGATCTTCACGACAGTGTGGTGAGGCAACGCTACCTGCCTGCCCTTTTGACTTTTGTCCGAGTTCACATGGATAACAGCAGAAGTCACCTTACCCCCAGACATGTGAATGATAAAGTAGTTGCGCTTTTCATCCATTTCTTCATCTGTCCCTGGCCAATACAGATTCTCATACACGTTGTTGCGAAGTACATACTCTGGATAGCCGCCAAAAATAAGCCACAAGAGAAGTTGTTCCTGTAAAAATGTCCAGCGTGAAATCCTCGCGCACCACTGCTCTGGAGTGTACTGCCAGATGACAGCCTGCTGCTCTTCTTGCTCACTGCTGCGAACCCCTTCCTCTCGCACACCATGCCGTTGATTGCTGCCCTGCATAAGCTCCTTTGCCAGAGCATCCACTTGATCAACGGTCTCTTTTGTCAGTAGATCTGGGTGGTTCGCAAGCATCCACCGCCCAATCTTGACAGGTACAGACAGATAATTTTCCCAGCTGCTCTCGTACGTTGCCTTGAGGTCAGCAAGGTGACGAAACAAGCTGTTGATCATGTACACTGCATCTGGAAAAGGCCAGCTAGATTCGGAATCCACAGGTGGGCGAGCACCTTGCCAGCACAGAGCAATCACCTTGTTGAGCCGGGCTTTGTAAGAGGCCAACGTAGATGCAGAGATGATTCCAGCATCTTCCTCCTTTGCTTGTTGTGCATAGGTGGCGCGCTTTTCTTGCATGATTGTGGGCACAGGCACACGAATGGTATGCCCAACCGCAGGAGGGGGTGGGGCCACCACAACAGGAGGTACAACAGGCTCATCATCAAACGTAGGAATAGGAGGCACAGGTGGTCGGGAAAGAGGACGCCCACGTGCAGGTGGTGGTGCAGAACGCATGGGTTGCCCAAGAAGATCGCGCATCACCTTTGAAACAGGGGCAGCCGTTCCAGGTTGAGGAGCCGAACGTGGCTCAGGAGCTTCCATTGCTCGCGGTCGCGCCTCCTGCTCATGCAATTGCTCCACGGTAATGCCCAGCCTCGCAGCCTTTTCCCGATCACGCTTCAGCTTCTTTGCAATGCGATCTTTTTCCTTTCTTGCCTCGTACCTTTCCCTATCGGCTTTGAGCTCGAGATAGCGCTGCCGATCATAATCTGCACGTGGCGGAGGAAATAAGGGCCGTTGCCCAGGGATGGGGCTTGTCCCGGTATCCATGCGCACAGCGTACGCGCTTTCCCTGGGCTCAAAGGGCACGGGGGAGGTGCGTGGGCTGGGGGCGGGAGATGGGCGAGGAGATGGAACAGGTGAGGCGGCCACGCGATCAAAAGCCACTCGATATGCTGCATCACGCGCAGCCTCAAATGAACGCGCAGGTGACGGCGCAGGCTCAAAACGCGCAGGTGACGGCGCAGGCTCAAAACGCGCAGGTGACGGCGCAGGGGAAGGAACAGGAGTTCCCACGGGAGTAGTAAACGTGGACAGGAGGACATCCGTGGGCACATCACGCATGGGGATCCACCCAGGAACATATCCAGGACCCGGGGGCTTTCCAAGGCCAGGAATCCTGGTGGGCTTTGCTTTCGTGGGACCCTTCGCAATCTCGGCAGGGCTCAGGTCCAGCAGATCATCATCGCCAACCGCTTGCGGTACGTGCAACTTGCCCCGCTTCTTCTTGTCATCGTCATTTTTTCTTTCCGCCATTGTTGGAAGTGTACGAAAAATGGCGGTTCGCACGTGCGCAGACCGCTAAACGCAATTTTTGCATCAACGGCGTCAGTCACACCATTTTGCTTGTCTGCAACCAATGTCGCACCCCGTGCAGCCTTCTTTCGTCCCCACCAACACCAATCGCAAACGGGCGTTTGATCCCATTGTCAAGGAAGTACGCCGGATGCGTGGCAAGCTTGATGAGCTTGAGCAAGAGCTGTGCCGCATGGCCATGGCGTTGCCGGAAAACCAACGATCCGTTGACGGCCCTGCTTTTCATCACCTTTCCGAGGCGTCATTCTTGACATACAAGATTGAGAATGAAGTCCGTTTTGCCGACAAGCGCCTGCAAGGCGTGTGTCACAACGACATGCTGCTGTGCCCGGAGTCTCCTGTGCCAGCATCTCCTTTGCCGGACGAGGGGATACCCAACGGCCACGAATCTCCATTTTCTGCTGCCCTCACGGCACAGGAAGAGTTTGAGGCGTTTCTAGCGGAAGTGTTGCGGAAAGATTGATTTCTTTTTTATTAAATGTAAGCGAGCTAATCTGCCGAGGCTGCTCGCGCCTTGGCTGGGTGATCTTCTTCTTCTTCGGCAGAGTCGAAGTCCTCAAGGGTTCGCTTTCGGGCCGGCTTTGTGGGGTCCACAAGATGAGCTTGCGAAAACACATTTCGTCGCACCTCTGCGTCGACTCCGCCGAAAACCGGAAAATACTCTTCCTGTCGCTTCCAATATGTATTTCCGTAGGACCAGTAAATGGGTTCTCCTTTCCCAATGTCCCGCGTTGCCACCAGAAAGGCAACCTTGCGAGGGAAATTGAACACTGATCGCACCGAGATCTTTGCGTTTGGGTGCAGCACTGTTTTCACCACCACCATAGGTGACACGTTGTACTTCTCGTCCATCTCTTTTGCCACTGCAGGCGTGGCTTTCACAACCCCCACCAGCCGCGTGCAATCGTTGGCGGCTGAGCCACGGCCAATGATGCCCGTTCGTTGCTCATCACTGGTTCTCTGCTTTTCATACAGAGCGGCGCCAGTGAAACCATCAACGGGCTCCTGCCCAGGCTCGTTCAGGCCAAGGGCATATGCAGTAAGCTGCGGGTGCTCCATAAAATACTCACGCGACTTGAACGCGCCATCGTAATAGGTTATGTAGCACCCCCGCTGCAAGTCGTCTGTGGCCACAAGGGTGTAGCCAAACTGTTGACTTGGCACCACCTCGCACACTGGCCTACCAAAGTAAAGCATTGCCTTGGGGGTCAATTTCAAGCCGCCAGGATGTCCCTTGAAGTGCACAAAGTTCTCCCCAAACACCCGCGCGAGGTAATCAAAGTCACGCGCTCTCTCTTTCAGCTCTGCAACAAGTGCGGCGTGTTGCTCTGCAAACTCCTTTGTGGTTGTCGCGACTCCTTGTGGGGTGTTTTCCTCTTCCTCCTCGTCCAAGGCAGGACCAGCCTCCACTCCTGGCTGGTCAACAGAGGGTGGCCCCGCCACAGCAGCGGGCGATGCAGGTGGCTCCATGGCGACTGCCATTGGTGAGTCCGCAGGAGGCACGGCAACGGCTTCTGGGGAAGGCGCAGCAGAATCCATCACAGCAGAGGCTGCGGGTGTTACAGGCGCAAGAGGAAGAACGGGTTTCGCCGGGGGTACTGCAGCCGGTATCCCTGGCGCTTGAGCGACAGCGGGAGGAGAATCTGCCGCATAAGCAGTGGGGGAAAACGGCTCCTCCGGTTCACCAGCAACTGCAGCGGGTGAACGAGGAGACTCTTCCGGAGCCGGTGATTCCACACGAGCCGCCTCGGCCGCCATGGTGGCTGGAATCGGTGCAGATGCTCCGTGCGCTACCAAATGCGGCGTGGCTGAGGGCAAAGCAGCAGGCGTACTATCAGCCGCCACCGTGTCCGCTGCCGCCTTTGCCGCCACATGAGCATCCCATTCCTCTTTGCTCCATGTTTTCATACGCGCAGTTTCCACGCCCCCATGCAGGTGCATAGGGAGCCAGCTGTATGCCCCAGATGGAGTTTTTTGCGCGGCAGTAAGCAAGCCAGACACATGCGCCATGTTTGCGTCTCTACAAAAAATGCATGTATAAACCAGTTGCTGTTAACCACAGCAATGGCGACCTACCAAGAGTTCTTCAGGGTGCAAATGCAGCGCATGAAACATCAGCCGCTACCTCCGCAGGTGAAAACACAGCAAATTGCGCAGATGTGGCACGCATTACAACAAAGCAAAACATCGTGGACGCCGGCCGCGGACGCCATGCAAACAGTCAAGGCTCAGGGCAAGCGTGTGCGGGGGGGCAAAGGGCCATTGCAAATGGCCCGAGCCCCAACGGTGACCCCAGCTGAACACGACAAGATTCCCACGGAGATGTTCGGCGAGGGAAAGCCAATGAAGAGCATCACAACCATGGACACACAGCTTACCGTTCCCAACGAGGCAGGCATTGCGAGTGATCTTCTCAAGACGCTTTCGCAAGCCTACAACGAGACTGGTCACGGCAACCGAGCAAAGCGCCTCACCAAGGCCCGACAGGATGCCATCGCTGAAATTATGTTTCAAGCACGGCAGAACAACGCGTGGGCCGGTGGTGCCTTGCACACGCTGCGGGCCCTGTATGGCGATGTCAAGCCTGCTCGCAAGCGTGCGAAGAAGGCTTAAGGGACATCATAAAAAAAATAGTTTCGGTTGCCATAATTAAAGAATGAGCATTTTCCATACGGGATCAAGGAGGAAATGGCGCAGCGAGGGCGAGGGTATATGCTGCCTACAACCCTTGGCATGGCCCACGTCTACGACGACGCCGGAAATCAAATAACCAAGGGAAGCGGGATGCCTGTGCAAAGCGCACGACGCATTCTTGACTGCTATCGTGGAAGGCGTCCCTATGGCAGTTTGACCGAGCAAGAAATGGCCGGTGCCATTCCCGCGAAGGAGCCGTACATGGATGCATCTTCGCGCATTACCACGTCTGGCCACACGGTGGCTGACCTCAAAGCCAACTTTCATGACATTTTTGGGGGCGACATCATGCAGCCCCGAGAGCTACCCGACGGCAAGCTGTTTGCATTCAGCACGGCTACAGCCCTGCGGCAGTGGGTGAGCGCTCACAACCTGGGTTCGCGACTGCATTGGCTTCCCGGTCGTCGCATTTTGTCCCCCACGGGATCCCTGTATGCCACATTGCGCCCACAAGTGCAGGCTGTGCCAGATTCCACTCGAATCTTGTGCAGCATTCTGGGACAGGAGGTTGCCCTGCTGCATCATGCCACCACTGAAGAGATCGAATCCCTTCGCACACACGCGCGGTTGTCTTCTGGCGCAGCGAACGGGCAAGCCGAGTTGCAGGCCGGGGAAGCCGTGGTGGAGCCACATTCTTTTGCGCGTCACATGAATCATGGCCGGGATCATGGGCGTGCAAAGGGCACGTACGCACCTGTGCCTCTGCAACTAGGCCCCTATCACTTTGGTTATCTCCATCTTCCTTGGGAACTTGGTGCACACGACAAGGTGCAGGGGGGCGGAGTCATGAGCATGATCAAAGAGGTCGGCCCACTTTTTTTTTAATAGTAAATTTACTCTCTGTCACCTCGCACTGTCACACAGAACCACCCCAACACACACAGCACACAGCACAAGCCACACATGCCGCAGCAGCAATCACACAACGCGCGAGTGCTTGTTGCTGCGCATCCCACCAGCAACCGTCGCACCCCCATTGAAGACATCCGCGATGGCCTCGCCTGCACGCTTGAGCGCAGGGCCCTTGTGCTTTACAAAGTGGAATGCATGCTTCACCACGTGCCCCACTTTGCCCAACAAGCTGCCACCGGAAAGCGCCGTGTGTTCACCACCCAGCGAGGCAGCCTTGGCAACATGGGACTCCACGCGAGGCTCTCCTTCGGTCAGCAGACTCACCACTTCCGTGGGAACGGGCCCTGACAGCATGAACGCACAGGCTTCACCAGACGGCAACACCGCCATCCCCGGCTGAATGGGGACAGTGTAGAGAGTGTAGGGCACGGTGGCGTTCACATTGCAGTTCGTCCAGGGGTCGGTGGCGTAGGTGACGTTGATCTGAAAGTTGGAGTATGTCTTCTGCCCTGCAGCCACGGCGTTGTCCAAGCCAAGGTCATTGGCCGTGTCCAGAATCAACAACGATCCCTTGCTGCTCTGCCACTCCGACCATGAAATCGTGGAGCCGTTCCGCGCCGACATGCGCCACAGATCGTGTTCAGTCATTTCCGCAAGGAGGTTGGACTTGTTGTAGAAGCTGATCGCCACGTTGGTGATGCGCAGCATGGTGTCATTGTAGAACTGCGCATTGGAGGCGGACGTCTGGAAGAAGTTCTTTGACGGGCGGAGGTACACAAAAATGCGACGCGGCACTTGCGGCAGACGAAGGGTGTCACTCAGAATGGACCCCGTCCGCCTGTTTTGCGTCTGGCCGTTGAAGCTGTCCACCAGCCGCACAAACGGCTGCACCTGCACGTAGGGGTAGGTCAACACAGGGGGGATTTTTGCGGCCGTGAAGTTGTCCGGGGTGTTGTAGCACAACGTCAGGTACGGCGTCATGCAATTGTACGCCGCCGGGTAGTTGGTGGCTGCGGGAAACCCAATGATGCTTGCTTGCGCCGAGGTCAAAGTGCTCCCTGGTTGGCCTGTCGCACCGCCCTGCGCGCAAATCATGTGCTGCACATTGTCGAAGGTAAACTGCAGGGAAAAGTTGTTGACTCCCGCGAAGCCAGGTTCCGAACGCCCTTCGTCCACGAGGCTGAATGGCGACACCGCAAGTGGCTCTGTGATTTTGATGGAAAACGTTGCAACATACACGCCTTGGTTGGGGTTGGTCGTGGCCCCTTGCTGAGTCCACACAAAGCTGCCACGCAACGGCACGTCCGTGGTTTGCAAGATGCCAGTTCCCAGAGGGTTCTGGGCATAGGCGGTAGCTGTCCCAACTGCGCGGGTGTCGGGGAAGGTGGGCGTGGTGCGGAGTTGGCCGGCCATCTCCGTGTCCGTCAGCGTGTTGGGGTAAATGTAGCCAGCAAAGTCGTTCAACGGCACAGACGTAGAGGAGCCGTTGATTTTCAGCTCCAATGTGCTCGTGGCCGCATGCAAGGGGAGCGCGCGCGGGGCAACTTGCGCCACTTGCGCTTGCGAAGCGACATCTGCCGAAGTGTTTGGTCCACACGTCGCTGCACAGGGATTGCCGGGGTTTGCCGTCCCGAAAATGCACTGCACAGCCAGCTCGTAGGTGATCAGCAGCTGGGGGTCCGTGATGGTGGTCAGCGCGGGGGGCACAATGTTCTGAAACAACAAACCATTGGCCTGCACACTGTCCGCATTGTAGCGATAAAATGTCTTGGTGAGAGGCCCGCGCATCACCATCTGGGGTGGATTTTGCAGGCCTTGCAGATCGAGCGTGGGCTCGAGTACAAGAAAGTTCTCGCCAGTGGTAACCTCGGAAGACATGGTGTCCCACCAAGCAAGAAAAATGGCGACACAAAGTTTATGTATAAATCACTAGATGTTAACTATATTGCATGCATTAATTAATCACGAGGTAAGCTCTCGCGGCTGAATGAACTGCAGCTTCACGTTCCACCAATCCCCGGGCGCAATCAGCAAATCATGAATGATGCCATCACGAGTTTGGTACTGAATGGCCACATTCAGCATCATCATGTTTGTTGTCTGCACAAGGTTGTAGGTGCGCAGCAAGGAGGGCTGGTAGACAAGTGAGGCATTCACAGACAGTGAGTCGAGATCAGGCACGACGTCGGTGATGGCCGAGATGTTAACGTTGCTCAGCTCATTGTCGCCATTCACCGCCAAGCCTTGCCGGGAAATCACAAAGATCCGCGTCAAGTCGAACCAGGTGGCAAGATTCTGTTGCTCCTGATAGGTTCGCAGCAACACGTTGGTCAGCGAGGTGCTCCCAGTGTTGTTCACCACGCGAATCACATTCAAGCCGTTTGCCACCGGCAATCCCGTGATGGGCATGGAAAGCTTGGATTGCAAGGTGCCGTTGATGGAAATCGTATACTTGGTCGCATCCGCATACCCCCCCTCGCAAATGAGGTAAAACAGCTTGGCAGCCGCATCAAACTCTAGTCGAGGAGCAGTGGCAGGCGCGAACCCAGAAGCCAGTTTCACCACTGCAAAGGCCGCAGCGAATGCAGCGTTGATCGGCCGTAGGAAATCTTCATAAGCATACAATGTCACATTGGGGGCGGGAGGGACGAGCGCTGGTGTGTTGCAAGCTGTCGCGATGAATGACATTTCAGTGTACACCAAGGTAGTGATGCTCGCAAGCGTGGTCGCCGAATACACATTCAAGGCATTGGCCGACGCCCCATTGGTCACCAAGCGCCCGGTCAGGTCAAAGTAGAACACCCCACGTGGCAAGCAAGCAATGCCTTGTGAGGCCGTTTGCTGAAAAGCGTCGTCCAGAATGCGGAGGGTCACTTGAGAGGCCCCGGCTGCCTTTGTAGTACACCCGAGAGACGTCACCTGGTGAGCCGGGGCAAAGATGCCAGCAGTGTAAGTCGTTGTAGTGCCCATGGTGCCTTTGTACACCACGCCGGTGTCATCCAGGACGTAAATTTCTTCGGTGCCCCCACGCGACACTGCTACTTCCTGCACAAACACCGTGCTTGTCACAGCAGTCCATGTGACGCCGGTGAGTGCATCAGGCACAATACACAGGGGCCCATTGCCTTGAGCACTGGTGGTTTGCCCAATGAGGGTCAACGGATAAGGAGCAGTCGCGGAGAAGTAGTACACAACGCCGACGGCAGGCGAATCGGTGCTCTTCCCACCAACCCACACTTGGCCCCAGCTGATTCCAGTATCATGTTGACTGCACATGATGCGGTTGGCCAGAACGCCAATGGGCAGCGAGGCAACCACAGTCCATGCACCAGGAGATGGCGCTGCAGTAAAATCCACCACACACTGGTAGATCGACCCATTTGCTGTGCCCAGAAGGACATATGTGGCCGCGCTTGGCACACGATACCCCGTCATGTTGGTGATGGCAACAGTTGCGGCAGCAGAAGTGGATGTGACAGTTTCCAAATCAGTGACATCGTACACGACGGTTTCTGTGCCTGTGCTCACAACGCAGTAGGACATGGGACCACCACCAAAGTCCTCTGTGAATGCAACGCAAGCGCGTCCCGCGCCAAGAGCATGCGAGGTGTGCACCGCAAAGTTGTAGCCAGTCACCTGCCACGTGCCCGCAGCATCAGCAATAGCCGCGAACACATAGCTAATGCCCGGGCAAACTGTGAGATCGCCTGTTTGCACCACAGGTGTGGCGGTGTCTTGCATGACAAGGCCATAATTGCCTGACACGGCAGCCAAAGCACCAGACAACGCAAACATTCCCACCGTTGGTTGCCCCCGAGCATTTTTGGCCTCCACTGTCACAAGGTAGCTTGCTGTGCTGTAGGTAGCGGGCAGAGCAACAGCACTTGCCAGTTGAGCAGCGCTCACCGGAGTGAGTACGCCACTCCCCGCCGGAATGGGGCTTGCCATCAGCTGCTGTAGATTGCCCAGGGCACCAACGGGTGTTCCCGTCGATTCCATGCCGTACAAGCACATGTTGCTGCCCACGGCCATGAGGACATTGCTTTGCATGATGACGCGATCGGACTGATACATAGTGCCATCTTCAATGACCCCAAGCATTTGGCCGTTGGTACGGAAGTCAAAGTCAACAAAGTTGTCCCCACCCACTTCGCAGCTTGCGCTCACCTCACGGAAAAACGTCTCTCCCGGATTGACTGCCCACTTGTACAACGTCGAGTTGTAAAGGCCGTAAAAGGTTTGCGGATAGCTGCGGCAACTGGCCAAGGATGTAACCGTGGTAGACAGAACATCCGGAGATGTGTAGGCGCTAGCCGATGGCCAAGGAGCCGAATTCTCTGCCAGGTCACCACCCTCGGAAACAACGATGGTTTCTGGAGTTGTGGGCAGTAGCAACGGCGTGCGGGGCGGGTCTGTGGGAGCGTAGGTGACCAGCGCTGTCTGTTGCCGGGTGGTGATGTCCACAATTTCCTTGCTCGTTTCTTGTGCGCCAATCACTTGCGTGTAGTCTTGGTCTGCAGTGGTTGTCAGCAGGAAAAGGCTTGTCCCATCGGTGATCAACCCATTCCGACACACCACAACGCCAGCGTTGTCGCCAAAAAAGTAGAAGGCACTGGGCGCTCCAGGCGTGCCTTTCGCCCAAGTGTACAACACTGGACCAGCACTGGCCACCAAGAGGGTTCCAAACACTGTGAGGCCGGCGCCGTCAAGGGGAAATGCGTATCCAGTGACATTGAATGTCCCACTCTGCGAAAACGCGCCTGTAACAGCGCTGTACACATAGCGGTACACATTGCCATCGGAACACACAGCGAAGACATTGTTGTTTGCAGGATCCACGGCCATGCAAAGGAACGCGCCAACTGGCGGGGTCAAAGTGGCCACCAGTCCGTCCTCGTCTTCCAGGTCAAATGTC
>Ga0214923_10008205_pt1 | contig 11195 bp, 7 predicted proteins | sample LL1510_MetaG_FD_177993 | JGI IMG/M metagenome (GOLD analysis project Ga0214923, IMG submission 177993) | Freshwater microbial communities from Lake Lanier, Atlanta, Georgia, United States - LL-1510 | ecosystem: Environmental > Aquatic > Freshwater > Lake | place: USA: Georgia | collected 2015-10-15 | reverse complement strand
ATGGCTACATTTTGAAGGACGGAGCCTCTCAACCGGTCAATGATTTGGCAAATCATAAATTCAGCACCGGATTGTTCGACGATGTGAGCCAAGCAAATACCAAAAATTACTGTACCGAAATTTTTGAATTGTGTGGATTAGAATACAATAGCGAACCATATTTACTTGATAACCATTCTGATAAAGGATTTACTTGGGATTTACCTACAGATAAAAAAGTGATTGGATTAAATACGGGTTGTGGCGACAGATGGACGACGCGTTTATGGAGCATTGACAAATGGGTAGAACTGGTAGCGAAAATAAAAGCGGCAGGATATTTTCCATTACTTTTGGGTGGTGCACAAGAACATGAGCGAAATTTAGAAATTCAAGCAAAAAGTGGTGCCAATTACTTTGGGAATTTCCCTCTAAACAAATTCATCAATTTAATTGACCATTGCGATTTGGTTGTTACTCAAGTAACAATGGGCATGCATTTGACATTGGGTTTAGGTAAAAAAATAGTACTCATGAACAATATTTTTAACCCCCATGAATTCGATTTATTCAACAAAGGAGAAATAGTTCAACCCCCAAAACCTTGTCAGTGCTTTTATTTAGGACAATGCAAAACTGGAATCACTTGTATGGAAGATATTGATTCTCAAGTGGTTTTTGATTCAGTGGAAAGAGTTCTCATCAAATAATTTGATAGCACTTTTTTTATAAAAATCTTTTGGAAAAAGTGCAGAAAATAATTATATTTGCATCCCAATTTAGCGAGGTAGCTCAGGTGGTTAGAGCGCAGGATTCATAACCCTGAGGTCGGGGGTTCAATTCCCCCTTTCGCTACAGAAAATCAAAAAAGTCATCAGCAATGATGACTTTTTTGATTTAATACTTATTCCGAATATTAAAACGGCTTTTTGATATATTTGCATTGTGTTATTTAACTCATTCGAATTTTTAATATTTCTGCCAATAGTTTTCAGCATTTATTGGTTTTTAGCAAATAAATCATTGAATCTTCAAAATGGACTTGTATTAATTGCGAGTTACTTCTTTTATGGTTGGTGGAGCTGGCCATTTTTATTATTGCTATTTTCAAGCACTGTATTAGATTACTTTTTGGTTTTCTTAGTGGCTTCAGAAAATGAAAACACAGCCAAATGGTCATTGCGAATTGGGGTGTTTATCAATTTAGGGATTCTTGGAATATACAAATATTACAACTTCTTTATTGAGCAATTCCAATTGGCATTCAATTCATTGGGCATTCATACTTCCCTTCCTATTTTAAAACTTGCACTTCCCATTGGAATTTCATTTTATACTTTCCATGGATTGTCGTATGTTTTCGATGTTTATAAAAAACAGCAAAAACCAGTTACCAACTTTATCGATTATGCCGTTTTTGTGAGCTTCTTCCCTCTTTTGGTAGCAGGTCCAATTGAAAGAGCAAATCATTTGCTGCCGCAAATTCAAAAACCCCGTAAATTCAATTACAATCAATCAGTTCAGGGCTTGCGTTTGATTCTTTGGGGGATGTTCAAAAAAGTGGTAATTGCAGATAGTCTTGCAACCATTGTAAACGCCATATATGCAAATTACACCAATCAAGATGCCTATACTTTAATCATTGGCGCATTTGCATTTAGTTTTCAAATTTATGGTGATTTTAGTGGATATTCAGACATTGCCCTAGGAACTGCAAAACTGTTTGGATTTGAGTTGCTCAGCAATTTCAAATTTCCTTATTTCTCTCGCGACATTGCTGAATTTTGGCGCCGCTGGCACATTTCTCTTTCTTCTTGGTTTAGAGATTATTTGTATATTCCTTTAGGTGGATCAAAACTTGGAAAACTCATATCCATCAGGAATACATTTATCATTTTCTTGGTGAGCGGATTTTGGCATGGTGCTAGTTGGAATTTCATTGCCTGGGGATTCATCCATGCCTTAGGATTTTTGCCATTGCTTTTACTTAACCGAAATAGGAAATTTGTGACCAACGTAGTTGCTGAAAACAACTGGTATCCCTCAATAAAAGAAACATATCAAATGATTTCTACCTTTTTATTTGTTACGCTTGCATGGATTTTCTTCAGGGCCGAAAACATTTCAAAAGCAATTGGTTATATCAATAAAATTGTATCAAACACCATACAAAATCCTTCCCAATTCCTAAATTTGCCTGGCGGACATTCAGACCCATTGGCATTACAATCGGTTGTATATTACGTAATTCCTATGGTGGTTTTTGATTGGATTTTCAGAAGAAACGAACGTGAGCTTTTCACCACAGTAAAATCAAGTATATTGAGGTGGATCGTTTATGTTGTGATTGGGTTATTTGTTTTATTTTTCTTTGGAACAAAATCAAGCTTTATTTATTTTCAGTTTTAATTCTCAATTCCCTTGAATCGTTTTCTAAGAAAATTCACCAAATACATTGTTATTTTATTTGTTACAGTGGCAATTTCTTTTGTTGCGATTTTTAAATATTACCAAAAACACCCATTTAAATATATTTATCAAACAGTTTTTTTAGGTGATTCAAGAATTGAATACTTATATAAAAACGCAAATAATTTGGGGTGCAATTCGGAGGGACTAAAATATACGTATTACAAAATTTTGGCATTAAACAAAACCAAGAAACTCAAAACCATTTACTTAGGTCTTTCGCACCATTCATTTAGTGGTTATTTTAACGAATACCTTACCAATGAAATGGAAGTATTGCCACGTTATTTTGTGATCACACCAAAACCCATGCAAATGTTCAATGAATACCACTTTTTGAATTTGCATTTCTTGTTTAAAAAGCAATTCAAACTTGCCTGGAAATCAATAATAAGTAAAAATAATTTTATTGAGGGACATTTTCGCTACCCATTCAAAAGCCAATTGAGTATCAAAAAGTCACAAAAAAGAATCAAGCAACAATTTTATCAGAAAAATGGCAATTTGCAACCTTTTAGTCCCGAGCAAATTCAATATTTAAATGTGATAAAATATTACTGCAGAGATAACAATATTCGATTGATTATTGTAAACACACCTGTTTATGAGAGTTATTTCGAAAATATCCCTCAAAAATACAAGCAAGTGTATGAGCAGAATACGCATGATCTCGAGGTGATAGACATGTCGCATTTCCTTTTAAACAAAACCGATTTTCTTCCAGACGGAGACCATATTTCGTTTACTGCATATAAAAAATGCACCGCATATTTAGACTCAATTGTGCAGCTTAATAAATAGTAATTTTCAATTTAACCGTTTTAAACGTTTTGCGATTTCTGCAATTAATATAGTTTATTGCTTTTGAGGTGAATCGCAGTATTTTTGTAATAATGCAAAATTTCCCTACCCTAACAAGTTACGGCGCAGCTGGCAGAGTAACTGGATCAAAACACTTAATCACTACATCGTATGGAGAAACCATCTTACTAGACTGTGGATTGTTCCAAGGAGAAGGAAAAGAAGGTCAAGAGTTGAATAGAAATTGGGGATTTAATCCTGCCGATGTAAATTTTGTGATACTTTCTCATGCACACATAGACCATACTGGATTATTGCCAAAATTGGTAAAAGATGGCTTTAACGGTATTATTTTCAGCAATTCTTCAACAAGAGATTTGTGCGAAATTATGCTCGCTGACAGTGCCCATATTCAAGAATCTGACTTGAAACGGGTAAACCGCCGAAGGTTAGAGAAAAACCTTGAGCCGATAGACGCTTTATATGAAATGGCTGATGCAGAAAGAGCACTTACGAAATTTCAGGTAATTCAAGACAACGTAGAATTCCAAGTTGGTTCAAATACTGTTGTAAGACTAATACCCAATGCCCATATTATTGGAAGTTCGGCGATTCATTTGAAATTACAATCGCCAGATAAAAAAACCATCACACTTACTTTTACAGGTGATATTGGCCGACCAGATGATCAAATTTTGGCTGGTCCTTTCCCTTTCCCACAGTCTGATTATGTCATTTCAGAAAGCACTTATGGAGATCGTTTGCATGAGCCCGCAGCAGATGCAAAAGAAGCATTCTTGAATTTAATTCAAAAAATTTGCGTTGAAAAGAACGGAAAAATTATCATTCCGGCGTTTTCAATAGATAGAACCCAAGAAATCATTTATATCTTGGATCAATTGGCATTTGAAAAAAAGCTACCACATATCCCTGTTTATGTCGATAGTCCGTTGAGTATTAAAGCCACACAAATCATGGAATTGCACAGAGATCAGTTCAACCCAACAATTTTGGAATACATTACGAAAGATGGAGATCCTTTTTCGTTTCCAAATTTGCATTATGTAAGTAAAGTTGAAGACTCAAAAGCAATCAACGACATCAACTCCGCCGCAATTATTATTTCGGCGAGTGGCATGGCAGAAGCAGGAAGAATCAAACACCACATTGCAAATAACATTGAAAACCCCATAAATGCCATTTTGATTGTTGGTTATGCAACACCATTTAGCTTGGCGGGTCAATTAACGTCAGGAAAACAACAAGTGAAAATTTTTGGTGAAGAATATCAAGTTTTGGCTGAAATACACAGAATGAATAACTTTAGTGCCCATGCAGACTGGAAAGAAATGGTTCAATATCTATCTTGCCAAAATGCTCAATTGGTAAAAAAAGTATTTTTGGTGCATGGTGAAGAAGATACCTTAGGTGCATTTAAATCACATTTGATTGATGCTGGTTTTAACAACATTCAAATTGTTGAACACGCTGTAACCTATATCCTATCTTAGTTTTAGTTCATAAAATTCTTTATCAAAAATGAAATACACGAAGTTACAATTAGGCATCATTATTTTCGGCATATTGGTTGCCATTGTGTTGCGCTTATTATTTTTAGGCGACATGGAATGGAAATGGGACGAAAAATGGATGTGGATCCACAGCCTTGATTGGTCGCACCGAGATGTATTGCCAGAAGTGGGTGTAATGAGTGGAGGTGGTATTGTAAATACCGGTGTAAGTACTTGGCCATTTATTGCTATGCAATATTTAAATATTGGTCCGGTAGATATGGTATTGAGCGTGTCGCTTTTGAACATTCTTGCAATTTTTGTATTTTATTATTCGCTAAAATCGTGGAACCCAAAATGGAACAATGTGCTATTGCTTGGTATCATTTTGGCATCAACACATGTTTTGCATATTGTATACAGCCGTAAAATATGGGCTCAAGATTTATTGCCATTTTTTACATGTTTCTCATTTTGGGGATTTGTAAATAGAAAACACCTATTCGGTGTGTTTGTTTGGGCATTGTCGTTGTGTTTGGCAGGACAAGTACATATGTCGGGATTTTATTTGGCAGCAGGAATGTTTTTTGCAGCCATTTGGTATGAAGGCGGATTTAAACAAGCACAATATTGGATTTACAAATTCATGGGGATGTGTATTTTGGGTGTTTTGCCATCAATTCCTTGGGTTTTATATGTGCTTCATAATAGCAAAACATCATCGGCGAGTTTATTGGGTATTATCAAGCTTGAATATTTAATTCGTTTTGTTTCCGACACAGTGGGCATCAATGTTTTTTATTCATTGGGTCACGATATGAAAGAGTTTTTCAAAGAACCAATTTTGGGATTCCCAAGCTACATCATGTTTGCTGCATTGCTCATTACAGCATTAATATTCTTGTACGTTTTAATCTTGGTATTTGTAAAAAAAGAAATCCGCAATATTGTTTGGTTAGACAAAGAGTCTAAATTTATTTTCTTGGCTTATATGTTTATACCATTCATATTGTTGACTCTTTCGGGAATTCCTGTCAGAGATCATTATTTCATTGTGGCATTTCCAATGATTCAAATATTATTCACCTTGTTATTGTCTAAAATCAACTTAAAAATGGTTTATTTGGTCATTGTCTTACAATGCATTATCAGCATTCAGTTTTTCTATTTTGTTCACAAAAAAGATAGTATACAGGGTGATTATGGCAAGCCATTTTCAAAACAAACTTTTGAAGAGAAAACCCATCACGAAAATGACACCATGAAAATTGTGTTTTAATGATTTCGGGAAGATTAATGTCAGTTATTAATAATTCAATTGTAATCTATAAAATATTGAATAAAATCAATGATTTTTGCGGTATGAAAAAACGTTTTGTGTTTGTCTACATTTTATCAATTTTATTTAATTCAGCAACAGCCCAATCTAATGCCATTGTTGGACGCTGGTATGGAAAACTAGAAACGGGATCTTTCAATTTAGATTTATATTTCAATATAAAAACACTTTCAATTGGCGACAACGAAACCATTTACCAAACTAGAATGGATGTGCCAATGCAGAGTTTAAAAAATCATCCGTTTGATGAAACCAACTTTAATAAGAAAAAACTAACCCTTACCGATGGCAAATTGGGTATTTATTTTGAGGGAAAGTTAAGCGACACGAATAAAATTACGGGAACATTCAAACAAAGAGGAAAATTAATTCCATTAACCTTAATAAAGTCTTACGGTGTAATTAACAATACCAAACCTCAAACTCCTGTTGCTCCCTTTCCATACAAATCGAAGCAAGTTTCATTTTCCAATCAAGATGGGAAAATTAAGTTTTCAGGCTCAATTACTTATCCCAATTCTACAGATTCAACACAAAAATTCCCTTCGGTAATTTTATTTACTGGAAGTGGAGCCCAAGACAGAGATGAAAGCATAGGCAACCACAAACCATTTGCCGTGATTGCAGACTACCTCACAAAGGCTGGATACGCAGTTTTAAGAGTCGACGATAGAGGAGCTGGATTCACTAAAGCCAGTCCTGATAAATTAAAATACACTACCGAAGATCTAATTGAAGATGGTGATGCCTATTTCAAGTTTCTGATTAACCAACCCATGGTTAATTCAAATAAAGTGTATTTGGTGGGACATTCAGAAGGTGGCAGTATTGCAACGGGAGTTGCAAAGAAAAATCCTTCTGTTGCTGGAATTATAGGTTTGGCACCCATGTTGGCTACTTGGTCTGAAACCAATACATATCAAAATTACTGGGCACTAAAAAATGGTGGAGTTGATTCTTTGATAATTGACAATTACATTGGTTTACATAAATTGTTGCTTTTTAAACTATGCAATGAACGTGAGATTCCAAGTGATTCGATTTCTGCAACCATCATTCGTTTTTGCTATAACGAATGGAAAACCAATTCGATTTATGGAACAGATAAAATCAAGAAAAAAGTAATTTCCTATTTTGAAAAAGCTTATAAAGATAAATTTTTAACAGTTTTAAATGCACAATACACAGCACTTTTTACCAATCCTTGGATGTTTAATTTTTTCAAAATATTACCATCTGCAGAGCTTGTGCAATTGAGACTTCCTATATTGGTTTTGCAAGGAAAATTAGACCAACAAATTTCATATACCCAAAGCGAAGATGTGGTTAAAATGCTTCAAACAGTTGGCAGAAATATTCAAATAGAAATTTTCGAAAACCACAACCACCTTTTACAACATTGCAAAACCGGAAATATCAATGAATACTTCGACAACACAGAGAGTGTTTCACCAGAGGTATTGAAGGCAATATCTGAGTGGCTACGCCGTAATTAGAAGGTTTATAAATGTTTATGAGGGTTTATAAAAGTTTATAAAGGTTATTTTCTAATACTTTACAAAACTATACGCATAGCAATGCTTCTAAACACTAAACGAGCGAAGCTCTTCTAAACAATAAGAATTATTCCGCACAGCAATCACGATATTCATGATTCAGTATAATATTGCAAGAATTTATCTAAACCTTTATAAACGCTTATAATCTTTTATAAACACTTATAAACCTTAGCATTCCTCAGAAATCAATTCTAAATCTTTCTCTGCGTAATTCGGCGTAAGGCAATGGATTTTTGTAATCTTCAACGTGTTGCAAACGATTTTTTACAATTTTGATTGCATCAAAAATTGCTGCTCTGAAACTTAAAGTTTCTGCAGTTCCTTTGCCCACTAACGAATATGCGGTTCCATGATCTGGACTAGTTCTTACAACTGGAAGTCCTGCTGTGAAATTAACACCGTCATAAAAGGCAAACGTTTTAAAAGGAATCAATCCTTGATCGTGGTACATTGCCAAAACTGCATCAAAAGTTTTGTATTGACCACTTCCGAAGAAACTGTCGGCAGAATATGGTCCATAAACCAATTTTCCTTGATCAAAAACAGTTTTAATTGCAGGTTGAATAATTGTTTGTTCTTCTTTGCCAAGCAAACCGTTATCGCCTGCGTGTGGATTTAATCCCAACACGGCAATTCTCGGTTTGGTAATTCCAAAATCTTCGCGAAGTGAATTAAACATCACATGAAGTTTATTGATAATTACATCAGAAGTTAAAGCTTTTCCCAATTCAGTTACTGGAATATGTTCTGTTGCCAAGGCAACGCGTAAATCGTCACTTACCAAAAACATGGCATGGTTGTCAGCCTTCAAATAATTGGCAATATAACCCGTATGACCTGTGAAGTTTTTAGAATGAGGAGCAACCGTTGATTTATCTAATGGAGCTGTAACCAATGCATCTAAGTGATGCATATCGTTTAAAGCTGCGTCTAAAGATTTTAATGCTTCTTTTCCTGCAACCTCACTTGCTACACCCATTTGAATTTCGATAGTTTCATCGCTTGAAATCACCAAGTTCAATTTACCAGAAACCGCTTGTTCTGCAGATTTCACCAAATGATACATTGGATTTTCCATTCCCAGTGCCTTTTTATAAAAGGTAAAAGTTTTGGGAGATGCGTATAAAACAGGAATACAATATTTATAAATACTCTCTTCTGCGAAAGTCTTCAAAATTAACTCCATTCCTATTCCATTTGGATCACCTTGGGTGATTCCTAATTTAATCAACTTATTTTCCATTGTATTTTTTCAAGAAATAATTCAACATCATTCTAACACCAAAGCCAGTTCCACCTTGACCAATATAACCTTTGGGTGCATGTGCAAAAGAAGTACCTGCAATATCAAAATGCAACCATTGGTATGCAGTAAAATGTTTTAAAAACATGGCTGCAGATTGAGCTCCACCAGCGCCTTTTCCTAGATTTTTCAAATCACTTATTTCACCCTTCATCTCATCACCAAATTCAGGCCATAGTGGAAATTCAGCCATACGCTCGTATACCAATTCTCCGCTTTCTTTTATTTCATTCTTAATTGAATCGGCAGCGGTTCCCATAACAGCACAACCATAACTACTTAAAGCTCCGGCTGCTGCTCCCGTTAAGGTTGCAAAATCTATAACCAAAGATGGATCATATTTTTTAGCAAACGACAATGCATCGCACAATATTAATCTTCCCTCAGCATCTGTATTCAAAACCTCAACTGTTGTACCATCTAAAGTTGTGATAATATCACCAGGACAAATTGCATTTTCACCAGGTCTATTGTCGGTAGCTGGAACAAGTCCCATGACCCAAACCGGTAATTTCAATTTTGATACACCGTACAAAACTGCTCCAACAACTGCTGATCCAGCCATATCGCATTTCATAAAATCCATACTATTGGGAGTGGGTTTCAAACTCAATCCACCTGTATCAAACACAACGCCCTTCCCTACCAAAACATAAGGTTGAGAATTTACTGCGTTTGCCGGCTTGTAATTCATAATTGTAAAAGAAGGTGGTTCTTGACTGCCTTTGTTTACAGCGATTAAACCTCCCATTTTTTGACTTTCAATTTGGGCTTTGCCTAATATTTCAGTATCAAATCCTGCTTCTTTACCCAAAGTTTCAAAAGCATTGGCCAAAGCAGTGGCAGTGAGTGTATTTGATGGTTCATTTACCAAATCTCTTGCTTTAAAAACACTTTGAACAATCAGTTTCAATGTTTCGAAACGTGCATTTTCTGCAACATTTAATTCTAACAATGGCAATTGCGTTGATGAAACTGCTGATTTTTTAAATCGGTTATATTGGTATTGGCTCAATAAAAATCCCTCAGCCAAGAAAAATGCTTCATCAGTTTGTAAGCTGTTGTATTTCACTTGCAGACTTGCTAATTTCAAATCATCAGCAGATTTTGCAATTCTTGAACCTTCAACACGAAGCCTTTCCGCTTCGGCATTCCCGGTTAATTTACCCAATTTTACCAAATAAAAATGTCCCTCAAAACCAAAATAATCATACACGAATTTATCATCATTAAACAAAGTTTGAAAATATTTTACAACGTTTTCTGGCAGCCCAAGTTGGGCAATTTCACTGATATTTTGGAAGAGTACAATCTGATTCATATATGCTTTGCAAAGTAACAATAAAATTCGGTTGAAACCACATTGGGTTTAGAACAAATGTTGCCTATTTTTGTGACTTAATGAAAAAAATTCGTGTAGGTATTTTTTTTGGTGGTCAATCTCGTGAAAGAGAGGTTTCTTTTGCCGGGGGACGCACCGTTTACGACAATTTAGACAAGTCTATTTTTGAGGCTATACCTTTATTTGTAGATAGTTTTGGCAACATTGTTCAACTCAATTGGCAATATGTTTACAAAGGCAGCGTGAGAGACTTTTATCCTCCTGCCCAATTTTTACCTGATCTTCCGCATGGTTTTCAAATTTATGCTGAGAGTCTAAATCCCTCAGAAGCATTAAAACAATCTCATCCTGTTCAATTTGAAACTTGGATAAAACTTTGGGAAAAAGAAGCCGCGAATAACGTACATACATCTGTTGAAGCCATTGCTCAAAAGCAATTGCAAACAGAAATGCTACAATCTATTGGTGAAATCATTACCCTTGAAAATTTATCCAATAAAATTGATTTTGCCTTTTTGGCCTTGCATGGAACTTTTGGTGAAGACGGAAGTATACAAGGAATTTTAGAATGGTTGGGAATTCCGTATAGCGGATCAGGAATTTTACCTTCGGCAATTGGTATTAATAAGTCGATTCAAAAAGATTTCCAGAGTGCCACAGGATTATATGTAAATGAATATCAAACACTCAATAAATCTGCTTGGTTAGAAGCCAGTGAAAAAGGCGAAGAAGGTTTAAAACAGAAGCAAGAGTGGTTTGTGATGTTTAATATGATGTTTGGCGAGAAAATGGTGATCAAACCTGCTCACCAAGGATCTTCTTTGGGAGTGAGTATTCTCATCCATCCAGATTTCGAAGAATTTTGTAACGCCATTGACTTGGCCTTTTTCAA
>Ga0214923_10008203_pt1 | contig 11198 bp, 9 predicted proteins | sample LL1510_MetaG_FD_177993 | JGI IMG/M metagenome (GOLD analysis project Ga0214923, IMG submission 177993) | Freshwater microbial communities from Lake Lanier, Atlanta, Georgia, United States - LL-1510 | ecosystem: Environmental > Aquatic > Freshwater > Lake | place: USA: Georgia | collected 2015-10-15 | reverse complement strand
ATGATTATAATCGATAAGAGATAATGAAAGATATTTCTTATGTAGATAAAATAGTCATAGTAGATTTTGGATCGCAAACCACACAACTAATTGCAAGAAGAATTAGAGAACTTGGCGTATATTGTGAAATTATTAGTTGTTACAAAACTGATAATTTAACAAATGAAATCAATATAAAAGGAATTATTTTATCAGGCGGTCCTCTATCAATTACCAAAACTTCTTATTTAGGCATCCCAAAGAAAATCTTAAATTTTAATAAGCCAATCCTTGGAATTTGTTATGGGCATCAATTGTTAGCAAAACAATTAGGGGGAGTTGTAAAAAATTATAAAAAAAGTGAGTTTGGAAGATGTGAAATTTTTAGTGATAAAAAATCTATACTAACAAAAAATTTTTTTAACAAAAATAAGAAAACTGAAGTATGGATGAATCATAATGATGTAGTAATTAAAACACCAAAAGGATTCGAAGGAATAGCTTCAAGCGATGACTATAAATATACAATTATACAAAATAAAAGAAAAAAAATATTTGGAGTTCAGTTTCATCCAGAGGTAATTCATACAATTAACGGAAATATTTTATTTAAAAATTTTTTATTCAATATTTGTAAATTAAAAAAAAATTGGAATTCTAAAAATCAAATAAACTACTTAATAAAAAATATAAAATCAGAGGTAGGAGACGAGAGCGTTTTGTGTGCCTTATCAGGAGGAGTTGATAGTAGTGTATTAGCAGCTTTATTATATAGGGCTATTGGAAAAAAATTGCACTGTTTTTTTATAAATACTGGGTTACTCAGAAAAAATGAAGAACAAGAGGTAATAAATGTTTTTAAAAAAAATTATAAAGTTAAATTAAATTATGTAGATGCTTCTAGTATTTTTTTAAAGAGTTTGAAAAATATTTCTGACCCTGAAACTAAAAGAAAAATTATTGGAAAAATATTTATAAAAATTTTCGAAAGAGAGTCAAAAAAATTTAAAAATATTAAATATTTAGCACAGGGAACTTTGTATCCTGATGTTATTGAAAGCCAAAGTCACTATGGAGGACCTTCATCCGTAATTAAATCGCATCATAATGTGGGTGGATTACCAAAAAAAATGAAATTTAAACTAGTTGAGCCATTTAGAGAATTGTTTAAAGATGAGGTAAGAAAAATTGGTATTACTTTAAAATTATCAAAAGAAATAGTTTTTAGACACCCCTTTCCGGGCCCTGGGTTAGCAATAAGAATTCCAGGAAAAGTTGATAAGACAAAAATTAAAATTTTGCAGGAAGCGGATAGTATTTTTATTAATGAATTAAAATTAAGAAATCTTTATAAAAAAATTTGGCAAGCATTTTCTGTTTTATTACCAATAAAAACAGTAGGGGTTATGGGGGATTCTAAAACCTATGAATTTGTATGTTCCTTAAGAGCAGTAACATCTCAAGATGGAATGACTGCTGATTTTTATAATTTTAAGAACAAAGATTTAGCTGAAATATCTAATAAAATTATTAATAACGTAAAGGGTATTAATAGAGTTGTTTATGATATTACATCAAAACCCCCAGCAACAATTGAGTGGGAATAAAATTTATGAAAAAAAAATTAACAATTAATAATATCAAAAAAAAAAAATTTAATAAGGCTCTTGTTTGTTTAACAGCCTATACAACACCTATGGCCCAAATTTTAGACAAATATTGTGATGTAATATTAGTTGGAGACTCATTAGGTATGGTATTACACGGAATGAAATCTACTAGAGATGTTACTCTAGAGATGATGATTATGCATGGAAAGGCAGTAAGGAGAGGGATCGAAAATAGTTTATTAGTTGTTGATATGCCAATTGGGACGTATGAAAAAAATCCTAAAATAGCTTTAAGAAATGCTAGAAAAATTATGAAGGAGACACGATGTGATGCTGTAAAAGTTGAGGGGGGGATTAAAGTTTATGAAACAATAAAATGTTTAGTAAATAATAATATTCCTGTAATGGGGCATGTAGGATTATTGCCACAAAGTGTTAAAAAAAAATCAGATTATAGAGTTAAAGGAAAAGATCATTTAAGTTTTAATCAAATTATTAAAGATTCTATTTCTGCCGAAAAAGCAGGCGCATTTTCATTAGTTGTAGAGTGCGTTATTAAGGATTTGGCAGATAAAATAAATCAAAGTGTGAATATTCCAACAATAGGAATTGGAGCATCAAATAAATGTGACGGACAAATTTTAGTAACAGAAGATTTACTAGGTTATTCAGAAAAACCCCCTAAATTTGTAAAAATGTATGATAATTTTAAAGAGAGAACTGAGATTTGTATAAAAAAATTTGTAAAAGATTTAAAGAATAATAATTTTCCTAATTTTAAAAATATGTATCAGATTTAATGAGTCAAATTTTTAATGAAATTGAAGAAGATTTAAAACAAGATAAATTTATAAATTTTCTTAAGAAATATAAATTTATATTAATTATTATATTTTCTTTAATTCTAATATTAATTTTTTTTGTAGTAAGCAAAAATATCATTTTTGAAAATAGAGCAAAAAAATATACGCAAGAGTACGTTATAATCTTAAACCTTATTAATAATAAAAAAATTGAAGAGGCCAAAAAAAAACTTGAAATTTTAAAGACTTCTAAAATTAATATTTATAAGGTTTTAGCCATTTCTAAATTGTTAGAACTATCAAAAGAAAATAAAAATGAGCAAATATTCATTCTAGATTACGCAATTAACTCTAATATTGAGAAGAATGATAAAGATCTATTTAAAATTAAGAAAGCTTTATTAGCTTTTGAAAATTTAGATGAAACACAATTTTTAAATTTGTTAAATCCTAGCGATTTTAAAGAATCTCCATGGAGAGTTTTGGCATTAGAGATATTAGGCGATTTTTATTTAAGCAAAGGTCAAAAGATTAAAGCAAGAGATATATACGACCAAGCAATTAAGATTAAAGATATTCCTGAAATCTTCAAAAAAGATTTAGAAAAAAAAATTAAAGAATTAAAATAAATGAGATATTTTTTTATCTTTCTTTTATCCTTGTTTATCTATTCATGTTCGTCCGATAAAGACAAAAAAGTAGATTTAGAAGTTTTCAAGAGGCAAGGAGAAAAAATTAATGTTTTTGAAGCAAATAATATCTTTGATAAAGAAATCAGTTCTAAATCACCATTACAATTGAATGCCGTTCAGCTTAATAAAGATTGGGTTTACGAACATTTTTCTTCTAATAATTTTTATGAACATTTTGTTTACGAGGGTAAATTTCAGGATATTTTTAAAAAAAGTATTGGAGATTATATAAATAAAAATAATGATAGTGGCTCATTATTAGTTAGTGGTGAATTTGCTTTTTTTAGTGATGAAAAAGGAAGAGTCTATAAATTTGATATAAAAAAAGAAAAAATTATTTGGGAATTAAAAATATATGAAAGTTCTCTCAATAATTATCCTAAAAACATAGCTTTATTTTTAAACTCAAATATTTTATATGCTGCTGACAATTTAGGATTTCTTTATTCTGTCGATACTGAAAATGGAAAGTTAATTTGGCAACAAAACTATGGTATTCCATTCTCTTCACATCTGAATTTTCATAAAGGCATTTTATACGTCGTAAATCAAAACAGTCGACTTTATGCTTTTAACCCAACCGATGGAGAAAAAATATGGAGTTTTGAGTCTCTTTCAGGTTTAATAAAACCCTCCAGATCTAGTAATATTTCAATATTTGATGATAAGTTATTATTTACAAATGATGTTGGAGATATAACTGCAATAGATTTAAATCAGCAGGTAATTGCTTGGACAAGGAATATTTTATCTCAAAATACTATTTCTAATAATTTAATTTTTAAAACATCTAATATTTTAATTGATAAGAAAGATGTTTTTGTTTCATCTAATAACGGAGACTTATTTAATTTTAATATCGATACAGGTGAAATTAAGTGGTCTCAAAATATATCCTCAATCCAAAATCATATTAGTACAGACAAATATATATTCGTCCTTACTGAGAATGGATTTATTGTTGTTTTTAATAAAATAAATGGAACAATATTATGGAGCTTAAATCTTGCAAAGTTTTCAAAAGATAGCAAAACTGCTCCAAGTTATTATGGTCTATTGCTAGCATCTAATAGTTTGTATGCTACGTCCTCAAATGGAGATATTTATAAAATATCAGCAAATGATGGAAAGTATATTGCTCATAAAAAAATAAATAACGATTTATCAAGAGCTCCAATTATAGTTGATAACAAAATATTTATACTTAATCGTTCATCAGAGTTAATAATACTTAATTAATGAATAGTACATCACCAGGAGTTATTACTCTTGCAATAGTTGGAAAACCAAATGTTGGAAAGTCAACTTTTTTTAATAAAGTTTTAAATAAGGATTTATCACCTGTAAGTGAAATACCGGGAACGACGAAAGATTTATTTATAGATAACTTAATTTATAAAAATAGAAATTTTAAATTAATTGATTCTGGGGGGTTAAAGAGGAAAGGAAAATCCAAATCTGATGAGCAGCAGTATATAACAAAAGAAAGTTTAAAAGCTATTTATCTAGCTGATGTGATTTTATTTATGATTGAGGCTGACAAGGAATTTACTAAAACAGATAAACAAATTTGCAGATTAGTATTAGATAAAGGCAAAGGTTTAATTTTTGCTATAAATAAAATTGATTTAGTAGACGAGTTAAAGGCAATCAGAAATGAGTATATATATTATATAAAAAATCTTTTTTCAGACGCTTTATTAGCTGAACCCTTTAGTATTAGTTCATTAAAATTAGAATTTCCAAAGAAAATATTTGATGAAGTAATCAATATTCATTCTCGGTTAAGAAAAAATTACGATAATAAAGACTTAAATAAAGCTTTGCAGGATGCAATTAATAAAAATAAAATTCCAGTTTATTCAAAATTTCGTCCTAAAATAAAGTATATTAAGCAAGTAAGTACAAGACCAATTATTTTTAAAATTTTTGGAAATCAGGCCAATAAACTTTCATTAGATTATCAAAAGTACCTCGCTAAAAGTTTAAGTAAAAAATTTAATATTAAAGGTTTTAAAATTTTCTTAAAATTTGTTAGCGCAGAAAATCCTTTTAAATCAAAAAAATATTAAATTATCTAATATTACTTAACAGTGATAACTGATTGTCTTTTACACTTCTATTTGATTGATCAAGGGGAGGTATTGGATAATCTCCAGTAAAATAATGATCTGTAAATTCAGGACTTAAATTATTACGTTTCTGATAACCCATAGCTTTGTAAATGCCATCAATAGATAAGAAACTCAAAGTTTTAACACCAATAAATTTAGTCATTTCATCCAAAGACATGTTGTGTGCTAAAAGCTGATCTTTATCTGGTGTATCGATTCCATAGTAGTCTGGATACATAATAGGAGGACAAGATATTCTCATATGAACTTCTTTAGCTCCTGCGTCGTACATCATCTGAACTATTTTTTTTGATGTATTTCCTCTTACTATAGAGTCATCTATTAAAATTATTCTTTTATTTTTAACTAAAGATGAGTTTGCGTTATGCTTTAATTTAACACCTAATTGCCTAATTTGTTGAGTAGGCTCAATAAAAGTTCTTCCAACATAGTGATTTCTAATTAATCCAAGCTCAAAAGGAATCTTAGATTGCGTTGAGTATCCAATAGCAGCAGGAACGCCAGAATCTGGAACAGCTGAAACAATATCAGCGTCTACATGAGATTCTTTTGCTAATTGCTCTCCAAAATTTTTTCTAAATTCATAAACACTTTTTCCAGACATTAAACTGTCGGGTCTTGCAAAGTATATATATTCGAATATGCATGGACGTGCTTTCATTTTAGGGAATGGTTTAATACTTTCTACACCATCATTTGTAATCACAACAATTTCACCATTTTCGATTTCACGAACGAAAGTTGCTCCAATAATATCTAATGCACATGTTTCAGATGCAAGAACATATGATTTTTTTAATTTACCAAGAACTAAAGGTCTTATTCCGTAAGGATCTCTAACGCCAATAAGTTTTTTATTGGTTAACATGACAAGGGCATAACCTCCTTGAATTTGGAATAAAGAGTCTATAATTTTATCAATAGTTTTTAATCTTTTTGAGCGTGCTATTAACTGAACTATTGTTTCGGTATCAGAAGTTGTCTGAAATATTGCGCCATCTTTAATCATTTTTTCTCTTAACATAATTGAATTTGTGAGATTTCCATTATGAGCAATACTAATTCCACCAGTATATAAATCTGCAAAAAAAGGTTGGATATTTCTTAATACAGGGGCGCCGGTCGTTGAATATCGATTATGACCTATTGCAAAATTTCCAGGTAACTTTTGGATAGTTGTTTCTTTTGTAAAGTTATCACCTACTAAACCTAATCTTCTTTCAGAAAAGAAGTTTTTGCCATCATAAGAAACGATACCACAAGACTCTTGACCCCTATGTTGCAATGAATGTAGTCCTAAAGCAGTTAAGGCAGAAGCATCAATATGATCAAAGATACCAAATACACCACATTCTTCTTTTAATTTATCAGAATTGAGATCGGGTAGCATAAATTATTTTTTTAATTTATCTTTTGTTTCATCAAGATATTCGTTGCTAAATAAAATTTTTTCGTCGAATATTTTTCTTCCATATTCAATCGTATTGTATGACAAGCCGTTTTTAAGAAACACTGGCCATTTATCATAAACGTAAATGTAATTTGATAGACTCAATATTATAACACAAAATAAATAACCAGTAATCCCACCAAATATGAAACCAAATAATTTATCAATTCCACCTAAACCTACCCATTTCATTGATTTTCCAATGGCTTTGCCTAAGACAATTATAAGGAAAAGACTTAATAAAAACACAGTTACACCAGAAACTACTCTGGCTGTTGACTCATTTTTTATTATTTCATTAATATAAGGAACAACATAAGGAATTGAAAATTTTGCAATTACAAAGGCTATAATCCATTTTAAAAATGATATAACGCTTAATACAAAACCTTTTTTTGTTGAAGATATAATATTAAAAAAAACTACTACGGATACAATAACATCAAATGTATTTATTTTAATAGATTCAAAAAAACTTATAAAACTATCCATTTTTAAATGGTTTAATTATTGAAATTAATTGTGGCATTAAAGTCAAAACAAGAGTCATTGCAGTCAACATTGCAAGACCTGTAAAAATTCCAAAATAAATTGATGGAATGAAATTTGAAAGTATGAGTATTGAAAATCCAAAAACTATTGTCAAAGACGCATTTACAATCGCTCTGCCAACAGTCCTGTGGCAAATTTGAATGGTTCTATTATAATTTTTATTTATTTTGAATTCTTCTCTGAAACGGTAAATGTAATGAATACTATTATCTATTGCAATGCCGACAGTAATTGATGCGATAGTTATTGTCATCATGTCCAATGGAATATTAAATAGCCCTAAGCTACCTAAAATAAAAAGTGCAGCTGTAAAATTAGGTATAGCAGCGACAACAGACCACCAAAATGATTTAAATAAAATTAACAATAATAAAAATATTCCAGCAAATGTTATACCTAAGGTTTTAATTTGTGAGTCAAATAGACTTTGTAATAAATTATTAAATATTACTAATATTCCAGTAATTTTAAATTCTTCTTTTTTTAATTGTAATTTTTCCTCAAGATCTTTTTGAATTTTTATTAATAATTCTTTTCTATTAAGTTCTGGGTTTGAGTCTATAATTCTTAAAGAAATTCGTGCCTCATTATCATCAATTGAAATGTACGGAGTAATGATGTTTTTTTTAATATCCTCAGGCAATTTACTATGTAAAATTGCCATTTCTAAGGGTCCTAATTTTTTATTATCATTTAGTTTTTCGCCTAGTTGCAAAACTGAATAAAAAGAAAGAACTTTTCCTATTTCTGGTAAAGTTTCTAAATATTTATGAACATTTACGATATTATTTATTCTAAAATTTGTGAACCAGTAACTATCTTTATATTCATCAGATGAAGAACCTTGAAAAAATTCATCATCAGCTGATGTTGATTTAGACTCAGACTCTTTAAATTTTAAAATAATATCCAATGGAGTTGTTCCTCCTAATTTTTCATCAATCAATTTCATTCCTTTATATATTTCAGTATTTTTATCAAAATAATTAATAAAACTATTTTCAACCTTTAGTCTTGTCATTCCGTAAATACTTAAAATCAATATAATTGTTGAAAACGTGAGCACTAAAAATTTTTGATTTATTGCAATTGTTTCAAAAAATTTTGCAATTTTTGACTCTTTACTTTTATGGATGGGAGTAGCTTTAGGTTTAAATTTAATTATAAGATAAGGAAGTAATATCATCGATACAAATAGTGAAATAAATAATCCAAGTGTCATCATCCATCCAAAATCTATAACTGGTTTAATATCGCAAAATATAAATGATAAAAATGCTAAGGCCGTTGTTAATACAGCATATAATATAGGCGTAAAAATTTTAGTTGTTGTTAAGTAAGTTAAGAAGTTTTCTTTCTTTTTAGGAAATTCAGCCTGTAATTGTTTATATCGCTCAACATAGTGAATATTTATTTCCATTGTTAAAATAAGCATTAGAGAAATAAAGTTTGAAGATATGACTGTAACTTTCCAGTTAAGATACCCCAGCATTCCAACCATGATTGATATGGATAAGAAACAACTTAATAGGGGGAATATTACCCACCTTATGTCTCTAAAAATAAACCATAAAGTAATTATAATAAAAATAAAAACTCCTGACCCAAAAACTGTAATATCTTTTTTTACAAAAGATATTAAGTCGTCAGCTATCATTGGAATCCCAGAAAGATTAATATCAGCGATATTTTTGTATTTTGAAATATGAGATCTAATTTCTATATTATATAATTCTAAATTTTTATTTTGTTCTTTTTTAAGTTGCTCTAAAACTAATTTATGTTTTTCAAATTCTTTTAAATCTTTATCAGAAAGTTTATTATTTTTTTGTTTATCGAGAAAATTTTTGTTTATGTCTAAGGCTGATAAATATTTTTTATTATCTTTAATATAAACAACAACGCCAAAAGTTGTAGCATCATCGTTTATTATTAATCTCTTATAAACAGGACTATTTTTTAATTCATTTAGAGCCCTATTAATTTCAATTCCAGGAGTAGTGATATATTGAATATTATTTATCTTTTCTATTAAGGGCTGATCAGAACTTTCAAATAATGGAGCATTTAATATACTTATTGTTTTACTTACCCATTTAATATTATCAATTTCACTAACAAATTTTTTTAATTCTTGGATTGCCTCATCATTAATTTTTTTTTTGGGTGAATATGTAATTACAAAAAAATCCTCAGAAGAATAACGTTCATTTACTGATCTTAAATAATTCAAATCAGGATCATTTTCTAATAGCAATGAATCAGCAGATGCGTCTAATTGAAAATTTTTTGCGTTATAGATAGAAAAAGAGAATACTAAAACTAGTAAAAAAAGTATAAATTTAGGTTTTTCTAGGAGTTCTTTATATATTTGATTAATGAAATTCATTTTAATTTAAATAAACTCTTTCACATCTTTCAGAAACAGAGGTGATAATATCATACGGAGAAGTTTGAGAAACTCTTGCAAAACCATCTAAATTTAAATTTTTTCCAAATACCTCTAAATGATCTCCAATTTTAATTTTATTTTTAACCTTAGTAGCATCGACGATCATCAAATCCATTGAGATTCTGCCAATCATGGGTAGTTTAATATCTTTATAAAAGACATAACCAATGTTTGAAATTTTAATTTTCACCCCGTCAGCATATCCAAGTGGAATAGTAGCGGTTACAATATTTCTCTTTGCTTTATAGCTTTGGTTGTATCCTGCGGTTTCCCCTTTTTTAAGACGATTTATTTGAATTATTGGTGAGACTAAAGAGACGACATTTTTCAATTGTTTGTTAAAAAAAAGTTTCCCACCATATAAAGCAATCCCAGGTCTTACCATATCAAAATGATAATCTTTTCCTAAAAATATTCCTCCAGATGCAGCTAAACTAAATTTGCAATTTGGATAATTAAACATTGATTGTATTTTTAAAAATCTATTTTTTTGAACGACATTATATTGACTATTTTTTTCATCAGCACTTGCAAGGTGCGTAAGTATAATTACTTCTTTAAATTTTTTAATTATTTGTCTTTCATTATATATTTTCAAAATATCTTCATGCTGCATGCCAGATCTGCACATTCCAGTATCAACTTGAATAACTAGTTTATTAGGTAATTTTTTTTGAATTAAATAGTTTGTCCATTTTTGGAATTGTTCATATGTATTAAGTACAGGGATGAATTTATTTTGAAAAAAAATTTTTTCTTCATTTTTATTCAAACCATTGGCAACATAAATATTTATATTTGAAATATTCTTATTTATTTTTAAAGCTTCAGAAATATTTGCTACCCAAAAATCTTTGCATTTATTTTTAATTAAAAATTTTGCGATTTCAACGTCACCAAGACCATACGCATTAGCTTTGATAACTGGACAAATAGTGTTTTTAGAAAATTTCTTTATAATGTTAAGATTATTTTTAATATTTTTTAGATTGATAATTAGTTTTGAATGCGAATATTGCATCCATGGTTAATTATCAAATTTTATATTATTTGCATCTTTAAATTTAGTATAAGCGCTCTCAAATTCTAAATTAATTATACCTGTAGGGCCATGTCGTTGTTTCCCAATTATTACTAGTGCCTGGTTATGAACTTGGCTCATTTTTTCTTGCCAAGTGATGTGCTCAGCTGTACCGGCTTGTGGTTCACTTTTTTCTAAATAATATTCTGGTCGATACACAAACATAACAACATCGGCGTCTTGTTCGATAGAACCAGACTCTCTCAAATCTGACAATTGAGGTCTTTTATCGTCTCGTTGTTCTACAGCTCGTGATAACTGAGATAATGCTAAAACAGGAACGCTTAGTTCTTTAGCTAAAGCTTTCAAGCCTTGTGTTATTTCTCCAATCTCCTGAACTCTACCTTCGTATTTAAAATTTCCAGTAGTCATTAATTGTATATAGTCGACTACAATCAAATCTAATCCATGAAGTCTTTTTATTCTTCTCGCTCTATTTGCTAG
>Ga0214923_10008202_pt1 | contig 11198 bp, 11 predicted proteins | sample LL1510_MetaG_FD_177993 | JGI IMG/M metagenome (GOLD analysis project Ga0214923, IMG submission 177993) | Freshwater microbial communities from Lake Lanier, Atlanta, Georgia, United States - LL-1510 | ecosystem: Environmental > Aquatic > Freshwater > Lake | place: USA: Georgia | collected... | reverse complement strand
GGCGGGAACCATCGGCACCCTGACGGCCATCACCGTTCCCACGACTGTGACGGCTGACGTCGGCCCGATTGGTTACGCCTACGTCTAATCAGCAGACCCCCCAAGGGCGCAAGCTACAGAAGACGAGCGCGGATAACGGGGGCGTGGTATGAGCAATGTCAACGTAAAACGCCTCGTGGAGAATATTGGCTCTGGGACGAGTGTCTATACCCCGCTCGTTGAGCTGGTCGTAAATGCTATTCAGGCGATTGATGAAAAGAAAATCGCCAACGGATTGATCGAGATCGAGGTGATCCGTAACGGTCAAGCAGATATAATTGACCGTCTTGAGGACGTGGATGGTTTCATTGTGAAGGACAATGGGATCGGCTTCACGGAGGATAATCGGGACTCATTCGACACGCTTTATACCGAGCAGAAAATTACAGACGGCGGCAAAGGATTTGGCCGCTTCACATGCCTCAAATATTTTGACCGAGTAAAAGTCTCCAGTACGTTCGAAGACGGCGGTGCATATCATGACCGTTCGTTCGGCATGGGCTTGGGAACGGACATCATCGTCGATGAGGAGGTCGCCCCTTCTCAGGAGCAGAAGAGCGGTTCCGTCGTCGAGATTTCGGGCATCAAGTCCGTCAGGTTCCCCGATAAGCGGCTGGATATAATTAGCCGTGTCGTCGTCGAACGGCTGTTGCCCTATTTCGTTGACCGGGAGCGCAACTGTCCGCGCATCGTAATCCGGGACGCCAAAAATCCTGCCGCCCCCCTTTCACTCAACGACTATCTGGGCAAGGACGATAGCCAGATCGTTGAGATGAAGGTCGATGAGGGCACGTTCACGCTGTCGGCGAATGATGAACAAAAGGCTTTTCAGGTTCGGGTTTTCAAGTTCTTCTCTCCCCGTTCGGCAAAGAGCAAAGTCAGCTTGGTCGCCCATCGCCGAGAGGTTACGGACAACGCCCTTCAAGCCTACGTCCCGGAGTTTGCTGAGGAGTTCTACGAGCCGGGGCTGGATCAGGATTTGGCGAAGGGTCGGAATTTCGTCATCAAGGCGTATGTTTTCGGCGATTACCTGAACGACAATGTGTCGCTGGAGCGCGGCGAGTTTCGTTTCCAGACTGATGCCGATCTTCTCAACGGCATCTCCCAGACCGATATCGAGCAGCGAGCCGCAGAGATCGCCCAGACTTCGGTTGGCGCAGAGATCGCCGCGCGAAAGCAGCGGAAGCAGGCGCGCATCGTCGAATATGTGGAAACTCAAGCACCGTGGCATCGGAGCTTGAGCGGTGAAGTCGACTTCAGCGCGCTGCCGATGAAGCCGTCAAATCAAGACATCGAACTTCATCTTCAGAAGAAAAAATTCGAGAAGGAAGTGACGACGAGGACGCAGGTGGCGGCAATCCTGAACTCAGATAACCCCGACGATCTGGCCGAGAAGATCGACGAGATCATGAAGAATATTTCTGACACCAGCAAGAACGACCTCATCCATTACGTCTCGATGCGGAAGTGCGTTCTGGACATCTTTTCGAAATCTCTAGAATTGGATGCGGAAGGAAAATACAAATCCGAGGGTGAGGTGCATGACGTTATCATGCGACGGCGGAAGGACTCCGACGACCTTGATTACGACGATCACAATCTATGGATTTTGGACGAGAGGCTTAACTTTACGTCCTATGTCTCCTCTGACAAGCCTATCGGTAAATCGAAAGGAGACCGGACAGATATCACCGTCTACAACAGGCGCGTCGCATTCCGTGGCGAAAACGAAGCCAGCAACCCCATCACAATTTTCGAGTTCAAGAAGCCCCAGCGGGACAACTTTGCCGATCCGTCATCGAAGGAAGACCCGATCCAGCAGATCGTCCGCTATGTGAACCAGATCAGGGAAGGAAAATTTAAAACCCCTGCCGGTCGTGACATCCTCGTGAACGATACCACGCCGTTTTACGGCTACGTTGTGTGCGACCTGACGGCCAAGGTCAGGAAGTGGCTGGAACTTGAACAGCAGTTTACCCCCATGCCCGACGGCCTCGGCTGGTTCCGATGGTTTGGGAATATCAGTCTTTACATGGAAGTGATTAGCTGGACGAAGCTCCTTCGCGACGCAGAAATGCGTAACAAGGTATTTTTCAATAAGTTGGGCATTGACTGACAAATACGAGTGGGCTGCATTGATTGCAGAGGGCGCAGACGAAGCGCGGATTGCGATCCGGGATAGAATTGTGCGGTCCCTCGAACGCCTCGCAGCGGTCTAAAGTAGAGTGATGTAGATGGCGGCGGGCAAGAAAACGGGCGGCCGATCGGCGGGGACACCGAACAAGGTAACGGCGGACATCAAGGCGCTTGCCCAGACTCACGCTGAAGATGCCATAAAAGAGTTAGCGCGGCTTGCTGTCAGGTCCGAAAGCGACGCGGCAAGGGTAGCGGCCATCAAGGAACTTCTCGACCGGGGTTATGGCAAATCACGCCAGCCGGTCGATATGGACGCCAAGCTGGACGCCAAGGTTGACGCGACCCACCGCATAGAGCGCGCGATTGTCGATCCTTCGCATTGAGACGGCGCGGGTCTTCCGGCCCCTGCTGGACCCGGCGAGATACAAGGCGGCATGGGGCGGGCGAGGGTCTGGCAAGTCGCATTTCTTCGCCGGGCTACTGGTCGAGGATCACCTACGCGAAAAGGGCCTGCTCTCGGTCTGTATCCGTGAAGTCCAGAAGTCCCTGGCCCAATCGGCCAAACGCCTGATCGAAGGCAAGCTGACAGAGTTTGGGCTAGGCGAGGCGGACGGGTTCAAGATCTACCGGGACAACATTGCGACCCCTGGGGATGGGATAATCACCTTCCAGGGGATGCAGGACCACACGGCGGAATCGATCAAGTCGCTGGAAGGGTTCAAGCGGGCATGGGCTGAGGAATCCCAGGCCCTGAGTGCGAACAGCCTGACCCTGCTGCGGCCGACGATCAGGGCGCCGGGTTCTGAACTTTGGTTTTCATGGAACCCGACGCGCAAGACAGACGCGGTTGACAGGTTCCTCCGGGGCGATGCGCCACCGACCGGAATGACGATCTGCCGGGCCAATTGGTCAGATAACCCTTGGTTTCCTGCCGAGTTGGAGCAAGAGCGGTTAGACGACCAGCGCGACCGGCCAGACAGCTACGACCACATCTGGGAAGGCGACTACGTCCAGGTCACGGACGGAGCCTACTACGCCAAGTTCCTGAAGGAAGCCCGGCGCGAGGACCGGATCGGCCGGGTTCCTGCTGACCCGCTGATGAGCCTGCGGTGTTTCTGGGACATCGGCGGCACCGGGGCCAAGTCCGACGCCTGCGCCATCTGGGTTGCCCAGTTCATCGGGCGCGAGATCAGGGTGCTGAACTATTACGAGGCGCAAGGCCAGCCGCTTGCCGTTCATGTGCAATGGCTGCGGGACAACGGCTATTCCAAAGCAGAGCAGTTCCTGCCGCACGATGGCGCCCAGTCCGACAAGGTCTATTCGGTCTCCTACGAAAGCGCGCTGAGAGATGCGGGATTCAACGTGCGGGTCATCCCCAACCAGGGGACCGGGGCGGCCAAGATGCGGATTGAGTGCGGCCGGCGGCTGTTCAATCGGATCTGGTTCAACGAAGCGACCACCGAGGGCGGGCGCGATGCCTTGGGTTGGTATCACGAGCGAATGGACGAGCACCGGCAGATCGGCCTGGGTCCAAACCACGACTGGTCATCGCACGGGGCTGATGCGTTTGGCCTGATGTGCGTGGCCTATGAAGAGCCCCGAAAGGCGACGAGCAAATTGATAGTCCCAGCATTCGGAGCGGTCTGACATGGAAGAGCGCGAACTGCTGGCGATGGTTGGTGAAGAACGCCGGTCGTCGATCGGGTTTCAACACGACCAGGAACTAGCCGAAAAGCGGGCCAAGGCACTGGATTACGTCAAGGGCGAGATGCCTGACCTGGTGTCCTTGCCCAACCGTTCCAAGGCGGTGTCTTCCGACGTTTCCGACGCGGTCGAGACCATCCTGCCGGACCTGCTGGAAATATTCATGGGCGGCGAGGACATCGCGTCATTCCGCCCGATCGGCCCGGAAGACGAGAAACTGGCCGAGCAAGAGACTGACTACGTCAACCACGTCGTCATGCAGGAGAACGACGGCTTCAACGTGCTCTACGCCGCGTTCAAGGATGCGCTGACGGTCGATACCGGGGTGTTTCACTGGTATTGGGAAGCCAACGAAGAGACCGAAGAGGAATCCTGGGAAGGCGTTGACGCTGTCACCCTTCAAAGCCTGGTGGCTGACGGCTGGGAGATTACGGAAGCCACGGCCAACGAAGATGGCAGTTATAACGCCAAGGGCCAGAAGACCGAGGCCGATGGCTGCCTCGAAGTCTGCGCCGTTCCCCCGGAGGACTTCACCGTAGGGCGTGACACGGTGAACCTGAAGGAAGCCACCTACTGCGCGATGCGGACCCGTTCAAGGGCTCAGGACCTGATCGCAGACGGCTACGACGAGGAAAAGGTAAAGGCGCTGACTACCTACGGCGCCAACAACGACAACACCGTCCAGACCTCGCGCGACAACGCCGATGAGGGCCAGGCCGGGATCAACCAGTCGGGCAATCTGCGGCTGGTCGAGGTCGTGGTTCACTACCTCAAGGTCTATGAGGGCTCGAAAGAGACCATCTACCGGGTTGTGACCGGAAACAACGAGGACGTTCTGCTGGAGCAGGACACGGTCGATATGATCCCGTTCTCCGCGATTACGCCCTATCCGACCGCGCATCGCTTCTACGGCCGATCCGTAGCTGATCTGGTCATGGAGGTGCAGCGCATCAAGACGGCGCTCATGCGGATGTTCCTGGACAGTGGCTACTTTGCCATGAACCAGCGCTTCGAGGTCGCAACCTCGGGCGCCAACGAATGGACGATCCCCGACCTGATGCGAAACGAACCGGGGATGCCGGTCCGGTCCAACTCGGGCCAGACGATCCGGCCGATCAGCGCCGGCGGCTTCCAATTCCCAGCCCTGGAAGCGCTGGAATATATGTCAACGGTCATGGAAAGCCGGACGGGCATTGTTCGCAACGCCCAGGGGCTTAAACCCGATACGCTGCATGACACGGCCTCCGGCGCTGCCGCACTGATGAGCGCAGCGCAGAAGCGGGTTCGCATGATTGCCCGCATCTTCGCTGAGACGGGCGTCAAGGATATGTTCCTCGGTGTCCATGCGACCCTGCGGGCTCATGCCACCAAAGAGCGCACCGCCAAGATGCGCGGCGAGTGGGTTCCGGTGAATCCCTCCAAGTGGGGAAACCGGGACGACATGACCATTGAAATTGGCGTGGGCTCCGGCGGCAAAGACCACGAGCTGATGATGTATCAGGCGGGAACGCAGATCATCCAGCAGCTTGTCCAGATGCAGGGCGGGCCAACGGGTCCGATCGTCAAGATCGACAACATCTACGCCTTCGCCAAGAAAAGCCTGGAGAAGCTCGGCTTCAAGACGGCGGACCTGTTTCTATCAGATCCGGCCAAACAGCAGCCGCAACAGGAAGGCCCGCCGGCGCCAGACCCCAAGATGGTCGAGGTGCAACAGAAAATGCAGCTTGAGCAGGCCAAGGCGGAACAGCAGGTCATGATCGAGCGCGAGAAGATGGCGGCGCAGACCCAGTTGAAGCGCGAGCAGCTTGAGGCGGAATATAACCTGAAGCGCTACCAGATCGACATGGAAGCCCGGATGCAGTCCATGTCCGGCGGTGACATTCGGTTTGGCGGCGAAGTCGGATGACGCCCGATCGTGTGCGGCAGATTGCCGGCCAGGCCCAGGTTGAACTGGACCTGACCGAGCGGGCTTTCGACGCCATGCGGCAAGAGGCCCTGAACAACCTTCTCGGCTCAATGCCGGGCGATGTGGAGCTTCGAGAAGAGGCTTACCGCCGGATCAAGACGATCGACCTTGTGAGACAGGCGCTGCAACAGGCCCTGACCTCCGCATGGTTGGAGAATGAGGCGGAAACCCGCTCTCTCTGACGCCCAAGGGCATAGCTACAGGCAACATCATGACTGACACCACAGGCTCTCTTGAGGAGATTCTGGAGGAACGGCGCACCCGTGAACCGGAGCCGGCCGAAACCGTAGAGGCCCCGGAGGCGGAGGCCATCGAGGCCCCAGTCGAAGCGGAGACGGTCGAACAGGTCGAGGTGGTCGAGGACCAGCCAGAGCCGGAAGCCGATCCGGTCAACGCGCCGACCTACTGGCCAGCCGACAAGAAAGCGGAGTTTGCCCGCCTGCCGCCCGATCTACAGGCCCTCGTGGCCGAACAGGAGCAGGGCAGGGTCACAGCGGTCAACAAGGCCCAGCAGGAGGCTACCGAGGCCCGCAAGAGCCTATCCGCGGAGGCGGAGCGGCTGTCAGCCGTGGCCGCCCAGGTTCAGGCTGTCGTGGAAACGGCAGAGGCACAGCACAGGCGCGTCATTCCCGAACTGGGCATGACATGGGACGAGGTGGACTGGCCGGCGTGGTTCTCGCAGGACCGCACGACGGCCGCCCAGTTCCGGGCGCAGTATGATTTGGAGCAATCGGAATTGCAGCGGATCACCTCCGCCAAGCAACAGGCCGAAACGCTCGAATATGACCAGTTCCTCAAGGCCGAAATGGCCAAGATACCGGAACTGGTCCCCGCTCTGATTGATCCCCAGGAAGGTCCCAAGCGGTTCCAAGCTCTCCAGTCCCATCTGGTGGAGCGCGGAATCAGTCAGGACCGGCTCAAATACATCACGGCGGCGGAATTGAGCATTGCCTATGACGCAATGCAGTGGCGGCAGGCGCAGGCGAAGGCCCAAGCGTTGACGGCGGCCCCCCGAACCCCATCGACCGCTCCAGCCCCGCGCCCAGTGCGCCCCGGCGGTGCGGTTTCCCCGTCCAACAATGTCATCCAGGCCCTCGAAGCCCGCGCGGCTCGCACCGGGTCCATGGACGACATCCTGGCGCTCCGAAAGGCGCGCAGAAAGGGCTAAGGCCAATGGCCGCTCCCACAAATACCGTCACCACGGTCAACAACATCGGCATCCGCGAAGACCTGGAAGACGACATCTACCGGGTCGCGCCGGAAAAGACCCCCTTCACTTCCAACATCAAGGGCGTGAAGGCCAAGTCCACCTTCCACGAGTGGCAGATCGAAGACCTCGCCTCGGTCGATGCGTCCAACTTCCAACTGGAAGGCGACGACGTGTCCACCCTGGACGCGGCCAACCTGACCACCCGCGTCGGCAACTACACGCAGATCTTCCGTAAGACCGGGGGCGTTGCGGGCACTCAAGAGGCTGTCAGCCTCGCGGGTCGCGCCGACGAGATGGACCGCCAGAAGATGCTCAAGGGCATGGAGATGAAGCGGGACATCGAAGCCCGCCTCATCGGCAACTTCGCGAGCAACTCCCAATCGGGCGGCACTCCGCGTAAGGCGGCCGGCGCCCTGGCCTGGATCACCTCGAACGACAGCCGTGGTGCTTCCGGCGCCGATGGCGGTTATTCGGCCGGCACGGTCTCGGCGGCGACCAACGGCACCCAGCGGACGTTCACCGAGGTTCTGGTGAAGGCCATGCTGGCGACCGCGTTCAGCAACGGCGCGATGTTCTCCCAGGCCTATATGGGCGGCACGCACAAGCAGCAGTTCTCGGGCTTCACGGGCATTGCTGACATCCGCACCGAGGTTTCCGGCAAGTCGATGGCGACCATCTACGGCGCGGCTGACGTCTATGTGTCGGACTTCGGGGCCATCACCCTGATCCCGCACCCCTACGGCCTGACCCGTGACTGCCTGTTCATCGACCCCTCCATGGTCGCTGTCGGCACTCTGCGCCCGGTCGAATCCAAGGTCCTGGCCTCTGCCGGTGACAACGAGAAATTCCTGCTGGTGACGGAAAAGACCCTGGTCGTCCGTAACCAGAAGGGCCTCGGCGTCGTCGCTGACCTGACCTGATCCTAGCGGGGCGGGGGATTGTCCTCCGCCCCTTTTTCCGAGGCACTCCATGACTGACGAAACCGTCACGGCCCCGCGCCGTGGGCGCCCCCCTGCCGTGTCTGATGAGGCTGTCGAGACTCCCGAGGTCGCTGAGGCCATCCGTCCCGGCTATGTGCGCTGCCGCGTCCTGAAGGCCGGTGACGCCAAGATCAGCACCGGCGAACACCTGGCCGGCGTGGGCGATCTGACCTACGCCTGGAAGGACGTTTTCGAGACTCCCCGGCCGATTGGCGAGGCGCTGGAAGAGCGCGGCCTTGTCGAGATCGACTGATGGGCTGGCGTCCGTTTCTGCCCGCTGACGAGACCGGGATTGCCCATCTCCGCATGAACAACGGCGATGGGACGGTCTCCTACAAGGCGGTTCAGGAGAACGACCCGATCCTTGACCGCAACGCGGCCATGCGGACGCACAACGACGGCTATTCCCCCTCCAGAGACATGCGCCGGGTCGCCTCGATCCCGATGCAACTGCTGTTCCATTGGCGGGCAAGCGAAGGCTGGGACCCGTTTGATCCGGCCAACGCGGACCGCCTGATGCGCAAGCTGAACGATCCCGACTTTGCCTATCTGCGCACCGCTGATGGCCAGTTGGGCATGTCGAACGGGGTCATCCGATGAGCCTGACCACGGCGACGGAACTGAAGGCGGCCCTGGCCACCTATTCCCTGCGGACGGACCAGACGAGCAACTGGGACGACTTCATTCGGCTCGCAGAAGCGGCGATGGAGCGCGAGCTGCGCACCCGGCAGATGGTCCAGCGGTCGGACGCCACGGTTGACAACGAATATGAGGATCTGCCGTCAGACTTCGCGGAGCCTGTGTCGTTCGTCATCACCGGCACCCCTCAAAGGGCTCTGCAATATCTGACGGCGGATCAACTCAACATCGCCAAGCAATACCTGACCACGTCGGGCCAGCCGCAATACTACACCATTGTCGGCTCGCAATTCCGGTTCTTCCCGGCGCCGGATCAGAACTACACCGGCGAACTGACCTACTATCAGCGCATCCCGCCTCTGAGCGCGAACACGCAGAACTGGGTCCTCTACAGACACCCTGACGCCTACCTCTACGGGGCGCTTTTGCAGTTCGCCATCATGGCCGGCGATGAGCGGCTGCCGATCTGGACCCAGGCCTTTGCCTCGGCAGTCGACGCCATCAAGCGCTCCGACCAATCCCTCGGGGCTCTGACCCCTTCACCTTCCTACGCTGTCTAGGGGGCTTCATGTCCATTCTAACCCTTGTGACCACGGATGGGACCGGCGCGGCTCCGGTGGCGTCGGCAAACCCCGTGCCGATCACCTCGACAGCGCAGGCGCCGGCCACCCCGGCGACGGCCACGGCGACGGGCGCGACCCTGATGGCGGGCGTCTACAACGCGACCCCGCCGACGTTCACTGACCTACAGCAGGGCGCATTGCGTGTCGATCCAAACGGCAACCTGCGCTCGCGTCTGGCTTGTCTTGCGGCGACGGGTGCCGATGGCCGGGGCAACAGCCTAGGGTTTGTCACAAGCAGCAACACGGACGCGACTGTTCTGCTGCTTGCAAACGCAAACCACATTTTCAACGGCACGACCTGGGATCGGACCAAAAAACCGACCACGGTCGCAAGACTGGTTTCTGCCGCAGCAACCGTCAACTCTACGCTGGTGAAGGCCAGCGCGGGCGATGTGTTTGCCATCAACGGCTACAACGCCGCAGCCACTGTCAGATACCTCAAAATCTACAACAAGGCGACGGCGCCCACGGTCGGCACTGACACGCCTGTCCTGACCATTGCGCTCAAGCCGCTGGATTCCTTCAACGTCATGTTTGCCAACGGCTTGGCCTTTTCCACCGGCATTGGATACGGCCTGACCACCGGCTCGGCGGACGCTGACACGGCAGCGCTGACCCTGGCGGACGTCGTCGGCCTGAACTTCGTCTATCAATAATGACCACCTGGACGCCGCAAACCAGCAACGGCGAGCCACCGTCGAACCAGAACGATCCCAGTGGATCGTCTGCGAACACGACCTGGACGCCCGCGACGGAAAACGGCGAGCCCCCCTCGGATCGGGCCTATATCTCCGAGTTGGGCGAGGTGGTCATCACCAGCCTCAACGATACGGCGTGGGTCAATTCGTTCATCGCGGCCAACGCCGGTAAGCAGATCCGGGTCACGCCACACGCGGACGGCTACCACGCCCCAAACATCCTGCAAACCGGGACGCCGATCGACGTTCCGGCTAACACGCAGATCGTGTTTGTCGGCACGGTCGAGATCAGGACGCGGTGTCCTACCAGGCCGATTTTCCACCTGTCAGGCGATGGCGCGGCGCTGATCGGGCCGGGCAAGCTGGTTGCCACCTATACGCGGCCGAACTTCTCTTGGACGGCGGGACAGTGGACAAGCTGGGCAACGGCCTGGAACGCGGCAAACCCGACGTATCCGGTCGCAAACTGGCTGACGGTTAGCTGGCAAACCTCGTGGAACGCAGCGAATCCGCTGAGCCAATACGCGGAACTCGGCCCGCTTTCCAAGGCCAACCGCACGTCGGCGGTCACGTCCTACGGCGCCTCGAACATCCTGATCGACGGCCTGACCATCAAGGGCTTCCACACGTCCATCTGCCTTCAGGGCAAGAACGCCACGGCGGCCAATGCCAGCCAGACGGCCTCTATCCAGAACTACGGCAACGTCATCCGCAACGTCACGCTGGACGAGTTTGACTTTGGCATCCTGGCCAAGAAGCAGCGCGACTTCACCATCGACAACATCACGACCGAGTGGCTGGGCCACAGGGTCAACGGCGGGCAGCCGCACGTCATCTACCTGTCCAACTCGACGGACGTTTTCGAGGAATCGTGGAACGTCAATGTCGGCACGGTGACGGCTTACACCTACGAAGGCGGCGCCGTCTTCAAGGCGCGCGGGTGCAAGAACCTGACCTGGAAGGCCATCAACTGCTATTCAGTTCACTCCGCTGTCGCCATTGTCGAAGCCTGCACGGGCGTCGGCGGCGATATTCTGGTCACTGACCAGCATGTGACGACGGACGCGGACGGCGCTGGCTCCAAATTCGCGGTCAACATCACCAACGCCCCCGGCTTCCTGATCGGCGGCGTTGTCACGATCCGGCAGCGGGCTGGCGAAGACCAGATGAAGGCGTGGAGCGTCGAAAACAGCGACGGCGCGC
>Ga0214923_10008201_pt1 | contig 11199 bp, 6 predicted proteins | sample LL1510_MetaG_FD_177993 | JGI IMG/M metagenome (GOLD analysis project Ga0214923, IMG submission 177993) | Freshwater microbial communities from Lake Lanier, Atlanta, Georgia, United States - LL-1510 | ecosystem: Environmental > Aquatic > Freshwater > Lake | place: USA: Georgia | collected 2015-10-15 | reverse complement strand
GCGCCGGTGGTAGCGAAACACAGATTCAGTTCAACAGCAATACATTTCTAGCTGGTAGTGCTAATTTAACCTTTGATGGCAATGGTGTTAGCAGCAGATATTTTAGGCCTATAGGATCAACTGGTCCAATTGGTTCGATTTTTTCAGGCGCGGGTAATAGTGTTGCCGTAAGTGGTAATTTACAAATACCCGAGATTAGTAGTTTTACTGTAGAAAATAATTATTACCCTGTATACAGGCCGGTATTGTACAATGATTTTATAAGATTCCGCAGATTAGATTCAAGATTTGTTGTCCTTAGAGACAGCACAGCTTCCTACTACGACGGAAAAACCACTATGGTCATGGAGGAAAATCAATACTTACAGTCGCAAGTCTTTGAAGCTAACACAGTCTGGAGCTATTCTACCAATGTTTCGATAACAATAAATAGTACAACTGCTCCTGATGGTACCGTCACAGCTGAATCATTTGTGCTGCCTGCCGAAGCTAGAAATCATTTTTTTCAGCAGACTGGTACCACATTAGTTCCAAACAACATCTATACAACTAGTATATTTGCCAAGGCCAATCAACGGCGATATTTGCAAATTTCTGTTGCTAATAATGCCGAAATGTTTATTAATTTTGATCTACAGACTGGTAGTATATCATTCCAACAAGGACAAATTAACGGCAGCATTATAAATTACGGCAACAGTTGGTATCGTTGTACTGCCAGTTATATGGTTATAGCAACTAACAGGTACGCAGTTTTTAGCGTAGTGGCAAATGCACAGTCGGTAGTTAGAGAATCATTTACTCCTACTGCTAGCGATAGCATCTATATTTGGGGTGCACAATTAGAGAAAAAAGCCAATGTCACTGATTATCAAATAACTACTACTAATCGAATAGTTACTACAGCACCGTGCCTGATGTTTGCGGTCAACAATGAGCCTAGATTCGATCATGATCCTATCACTGGGGTTTGTCGCGGACTACTAATAGAAGATCAAAAGGCTAACCTATTAAATTACAGTCAATTTTTCGCCAATACTCAGTATACTAAGACCGGCGGTAGTATAAGATCTGCGGCAATGACCGCTCCTGATGGAACGCTGACCTTTGATAGATTTGTTGAAGATACCAGTACTGGTACACATGGTATCAGTGAAAGTTTAGGCAGTTTAAGCAGTGCAGATTATACATTGAGTATATTTGTTAAACCTGTTAATCGTACCTGGGTACAGCTGGGGTGGAATGATGGCAGTACCGATCGTGCAGCCTATTTTGATCTAAGTTCAGGAAACGTAGGTACTGTTGCTGGTGGGGCCACAACCATGGTTCAGGCTGTAGGTAATAGCATCTATAGAGTATCAGTTTCTCATCAAAGCAATGTGGCTACGGTGTTTGTGCGTGGTGCCACAGCCAATGGAACTAACAGCTACACCGGCAACGCAAACAATGGTTACTATTTATGGGGTATACAATTAGAAGCTGGTCCTTATATGACCAGTTATATTCCAAATGTCGGAAACACAACATTAACAAGACCAGTTGATACTATTACAACTACCATTAATGGATTCAAAGAATGGTATAATCCAGTAGAAGGCACCGTATATGTAGAAGCCAGCAGCTTTGGTAATGTCTTTTATACAACACAAAATACATCAGCCACCATCGGTGGCAATATTGTCTATTACCCAGATGCAGCTCATTATATCTATTATGTAGATATCAGCAATGGTACCACTCAGAATGGTATTAATCTACGTCATCCTGGCATAGGTTATATAAATCAATATAACGTAGAATATTTTTATGCTAATATAGGATCAAGTACAACCAAAAATACTGTGATCAAAACAGCATTGAGTTATGCTTCTAATAATACCATACATGCCAGAGATGGAATAATTGGAACATTAGACACTAACGTAGCACTACCTGACCTGGTGGATAGAATGACCATAGGAAATAGAGGCAACTTACCTACTACCAACGGTCCGTTAAATGGGCATCTAAGAAAAATTATCTATTGGCCTGAAAGACTAACTGCCAACGAATTGATAACTATTACTAAAACAACGTAACTTATGTATAAAACTCTAATATTAAAATTCGATAGCCAGGAACAGGCCAAACAAATATTATATACAGTTGAGCCTGAGGTTAAAACTATTGACCTAGTAGAGACAAGTCCTGATGAATTTGATGCTCAAGGAAATCTTATTCAGCACAGAGTGGTCGAAGAACAGGAAATTGTTGTTACACCCGAACGCTTAACTCCTAAATATATCAATATCATGGAACTAGGTATTATAAATGAACCCACTGGCGAAACACATATGGTTACACTAGCACCTGGTTATGAAGTCGAAGCTCCAGTTTTTAGAGATTTACCAGGTTGGCATGTGGAATTGCTGTTACCAATCAGCGAAAAAACACCCGAGCTTGACGCCTATGTTATCAGCGATTCAACGCCTTTTCATCTAAGAGGAACACAATAAATGCCAAGTATATTCGGTACAGGACCTAATCAAATTCCTGGATCAAGTGATCTTGGATCAATGGCCTTTCAAGATAATGAAAATGTTGTTATCGATGGCGGACTAATAACTGGCAGTACTAAATTTGCCAATGGTGGGTTTTACAATGACACTGAAATCACCGAAGTACGACCAACAGTTAATCTTGATTTTGTTAATGTCAAAGCGTTGGATTCTAGGCTAACATTTTTACGTCCGAATGTGGATGGAGATCCTGCATTAGTCTACACAGGATCTGCTACATATTATGATAATCGAACCTTCGATTTAGTAGAGCAAAACCTAAGTTGGTATTCAGAGGCACCAAGAGATTTAAGCTACTTAACAGCAGTTCAGAATACCACTACCGCACCTGACGGTTCTAGTACAGCCTATCAGGTATTTGAAACCACAGATACTAACACGCATCATAGTTATCGGGGTAATCTACTAGATAACAATCAAAACGAACGTGGTCGTGTTACTACCTTCAGTATGTATGCAAAATTTGTGTCAGGTGGTAGGCAATATCTTAGTGTGTCTAGGTATTATGACACCAACAATTACTGTGCTGCGCGATGGGACATCAGTGCCGGAACCATGGTCAGTACTCAACAACTAGGTTCAGGTATGCGTATAGTCAGTACATCTATAACTGCTGTGGGCAACAGCTGGTATAGGGTTAGTATAACAGTAACAGGAAGTCCATATGGTTACGCTGCACACCATAGAATAAGTCTAGCCACAGATGCTACCACTTGGACCAATGACTTATATGGAGCACAGAGCTATGCAGGTAGTGCCAGCACCACTGGCAGTATGTACTGGTGGGGTATGCAGATCGAGTACAGCGATACAGTAGGCGAATATGTGCGTACCACTATAAGATTGCAAAATACTAGGTACACGCCTAGATTAATCACAGCCGGTGAAAACGTACCTAGATTCGATCATAATCCTGCAACTGGCGAAAGTCTAGGATTGTTAATGGAATATCCAAGAACAAATTTATTGCGTAATAGTGAACCTGACCCCGGCGACGGTAGTTTCGTTGTAAACTGGCAAGCATTAAGTTCTGTGGTACGTCGTCAAGTTAGAGGGGGATTAGCCGGAACAATAATTGTGCCCAATTCAAGCCTAAGTTCAGCTAGTCCGTGGTCGGTGAATATTGCTGGTTTGCTTAATTTGCATACTGGGGTTGTGGATAGCTCATCAGCTAATTATCGTTGGAGTTTTTATATTAACCCAATGACCTGGACTAACGATATACGATTTGCAGCAGTGTCTGGTGACGGAAACAGTGCATTTGGCACTAATATACTTTTATTCGACAACGGACAATATGTGGGTGACCTTAGTTATGTAAAATATATACTAAACGACGGTACTTATATATTATGGAATTTACCTAATACATTTAACACAGGCGCCAGTCTGCGTCCGTTGGTTTATACTACCACAGCAGGCAATGCCTGGAGAAAGTTTTGGGTCTCAGCTTTTCAGTATGAGTCCACTCAATTTTCCACTAGTTATATAAAAACTTATCATCGTCCATTGCGTCGTAGAACAGAACTATTAATGGCCAATGATAGAGAATTTAGCTCATGGTTCAACAACGAACAAGGTACAATTTTTACCGATAGTGTGCACTATGGTAACGGTTACTCGATGTCGATAGTGGGATTCAGCGATGGCTACTATTACCAGAGTATGCGTAGTTATATAGGTAATTCTACATCAGTTGGAATAGAAATATATAACTTGGCTAATTCAGAAAGTAACAGTGTAACATTGCCTACTACCAATCGAACACGTATAAAAATGGCCTGGAGCTACCGGGTTAACGAAGCATTTTTATTAGCAAGCAATGGTAGATTCTCAACATCAGTTGTACAAAATGTACCTTATGTAGACAAGTTTTGGATTGGAACCTTGCCTTGGAACACTGTTACAGAAAGTAATTTATTAAGCGGTTGGATTCGACGAGTCAGCTATTATCCAGTGAAATTGGCCGAACCTGAGCTATTAGAAATGTCACAAACTTAATTAATGGTGTAGACGAGATGGCAACTAAAAAACTTATTGGTAGTGATCCAAGTCAGATTAGTCGTAATAGAGATCTAGGAACTCTGGCATTTCAGAACAGTGACAATGCAGAGATTGACAATCTAAGTGGTAGTCTTAATGCACAAATTGGGGTCAGTGGTTTAGTTAGGCCCAGCGTTAGACCTAATATTCTAGTAGACTTCGTTGGAACAAAACGCTTAGATAGAAGAATGAGGTTTTTACGTCATAGCTCAGCCACCTACTATGATGACAGTCAACCTGAAATTGCCGAACAAAATTTATTACCTTGGAGCCACGATTATAGACATTGGTCAGGAAACGGGCAAGGGTTTGGTAACGGGTGGGATTGGTTCGAGAGACTTAATGCCTTTGGCAGCGGCTCTGTGCACAACACCACTACCGCGCCTGACGGTACTAGTACAGCTACATTACTGACCGAAGATAATACCACAGGTTATCACGGATTTGGTCGCAACATTGGTAATAGAAACAATGGTAAGGAATGGGCCGAAACTTGGTGTTTGTCAATATTTGTAAAAAATTACTCTAGTAATAGATATCTACGATTAGTGGGCATGGCCCATTATGGAAACTATGCACACATACTCTTCGACATTACCAATGGCACAGTGGTGCAAAAAGCAGAAAGTAACGGATACTACAGGCATGCACCATTGGATGGCGGTATATACAGTGTTGGTAGCGGCTGGTATAGGGTTTATCTTAGCTGGTTTGGTGGTATAGATCATGCAATATTTTATTGGAGCGATCGTCGCGGCGCTGATACCAGTGACGTATATGGTAGAATAAACTATACCGGTAACGGTACCTCGGGGTTTTATTTCTGGGGAGCCCAATTAGAAACCGGAACAACTACACCAAGGACCTACGTACCCACAAATAATGGCGTTCATATATCTTTGTACCAGTCTGTATTAAGAACAGCAGATAGACATGAACCTAGATTTAATCATGATCCTTATACCAAAGAATGCAAGGGATTATTACTAGAAAATAAAATGCGTAATTTTATTATCTGGTCGGAGGATTTCTCTAAATCATCATGGACTAAAACAAACTGCTCCATGATAGATCCCTATACTAATAATATATTAATTTCGGGTACAGTACGCAGTCCCAATGGCGAAATTACCACTAATTTTTTACGTGAAGATGGAACAGCCAGTGCTGCTCATGGTATAAGTTGTACCGTGGCCAGTCTTAACCAAAACTATTGTTATGTGGTCAGCATATACGCCAAGGCCAAAGATCGAACCTGGTTCAGAATAGATGTAACAACTACATCTGCCACATACAATGTTTGGTATAATTTAACCACTGGTCTAGTAGGTCATGTAACTGTTTCAGGCGCAGATCTAGCCACTGCCTATTGGAGACCTGCCATAGAAGATTGTACCTACGGATGGTATAGATGTAAACTTATGTTTATGATCAGAGGTGGTACCAGTGTAACCTTGGGATTTGGTATTGCAAATGATAATGGTAATGTAACCTATAGTGGAAATTCTACTTCGGGTCTATATATCTGGGGCGCACAGTTGGAGTACACTAATCTTACATGGCATGTTGGTCGAGAAAATGCCACAAGTTATTTTAAAACTGGTCCACGTCAAATGACCAAATGGGCCGACCTAGCTGCTCTAGGAATTAATACAGAAATTGGTGTCAGTGACAGCAGTGAAAACCGCGGAATATCTAATCCTGTTAATCAGTTTGAAGGCACAATCTATTTAGAAGCTGATCGAAGTTTAAATAATCAAAATATTCCTATTGTACTGGCTAGTAACAATGCGAATTACCCAGGATACTATCATGGTTCTAGTATGTTTTTTTCTAGACAAGATCAAGGTGATAATCCATACGGTGTCATAGGTGGTTATGATTACAGTTATAATCAGAGCCGCGGCGATCATACTGGAGTAGGTAGCGTCTACACAAAAAACCCGGGATGGCGAACAAATAAGTACATGAAGCCATATAAGGTAGCAGTGACTTATAAGCAAAATAGTTTTGGATTTACAATAAACGGTGAACCTGTTAGTACGATTCAAAAATTAGATTACCCCAGCAGGTATTGGAATTGGATAATGGTAGGCGGCGAATATTTCGATGGTGCTGACATTAGTGGAATCAATGGCCATGTTAAAAGAATTGCCTATTATCCTAAACGTATAAGTAATGAAGAATTGCGAGGTCTCACCTATGTTGACCCAACTGATTAAGGCGTCTTAGACAATGTTTTATTATCTTAAATTCGACTCCGATGCCGAAGCACAAAGCGTGCTTTTTAAAAGAGAAGAGGCATGGACAAACAATGTACCTGATCCAAATTTTCCATACAAATTTGTTCAATTGCCTAAGTATGATGTAGTTCAATATATAGGAAAGATGGAAGATGTTGATGAGAATGGAAATCTTATGGTGTTAGATGGGTGGTATGCAAATATCTATCATACACAACCTGCCCCAGAATTAGAGCCTTATAGAACTTATCCTAAAACACCTAAAATGATATGGATTTAATATGCCACGTTTAATTGGAACCGACCCTAATCAAATACCAACCAATGCCGATCTTGGATCTATGGCATTTCAACAAGCTGACAGTGTAAACATATATGGTGGCACAGTAGATGCAGCCATAATGCAATCACCAGATATCAGTGATGCAGTACCGGTGTTTAATTTCGATTTTACTAATCGTAAATTAGATAGCAGGATAAAATTTCAACGCTGGAGTAGCAAATACTACTACGATGGTAAAACCAGTATTCCTGCCGAGCAAAATTATTTTAGATACAGTGAGCAATTGGCTATGGGTGATCCTAATAACGGTGCTACCCAAACCGGTGTTAGTGGTAGTTATGGTTGGACCTACTGGGAATACATGGTAGGTTTAAGTAACCACAGTGGTACCACTGACCCATTGGGCGGCTATCGTGCTAGCAGGTTTATGGAAACCAGTGATAATAACGTTCATTGGATGTATCTCTCCAAGCAAAACTATTATTCATTTAATAAACCCTGGTGTTATAGCGTGTATTTTAAAAGCGCCAACACCGGAATAACTAGATATCTTAGAATGTCATTTGGTTATGACAGCAACCAATTTGTGTGTATAGCTGTCAATATTGCCAATGGAGGCATTTCAGAAACAGCCAGAATGAGTAGTCCCGGCACCACACAAATTTGGAATGATTTTGGACAGGAGACACCAAGATTAATCGGCGGCGGTTGTATTAGTGTAGGCAATGGTTGGTATAGATTATATTTAATTGCACACACATGGGCATCTGAGATGTACTTATCCTTGTCTGACACTACCACTGTAAGAAACGACAATTGGGGTAGAGCAAGTTATACAGGGAACACCGGTGCCGGTGTTTATCTTTGGGGAGGGCAAGCCGAACAACGTAATTACCTCGGGCCATATGTGGCCACAACTTATGCAGCAGTGGTGAAATATCAACCAGTGTTAGTGCGATCTAACATGCATGAACCGGCGTTTGCCTATGATCCCGCTAGCGGAGAAAGTCGAGGGCTTTGGTTAGAACCTAGCAGTTACAATTATTGTCGCAGCAGCGAGGATTTAACAAATGGCAATTGGCAAAAAAACAATGTTACAATAGGCACCGGTAGAACAGATTCAGGTGGCCTAAACACAGGATATTATTGGTCGCCGTCGGGATGGTTCAATGCCTGTAAGGTTATAGAAAGTGGTGGTGGAGTAAAATATATTGTACCTACACCATTCACTGCCAGAACTGATAATGAATATTGGACCGCAAGTATATTTGTACGTAATGATGTAAGAGATATGGCCTATGGCCCACAAACTGCGTTCGATGAGCCGGTATCTATTCAAACCAGTAGTAACAATAAAAAACGATACTTCTGGATGGGTGGAATCAACAGTAATAGTACTGCTTATGCATTTATTGTGTTCGACTTAGAAAAAATGACCGTGGTAACACGTAGACAGGTCAATGACAGCAGTGACCGAGGTTATTGGTATTGGGGGAGAGAACCAGAAGAATGGAACAACGAAAGTGGTAGATTCTGGTCAATTGAGGACTGTGCAAATGGATGGCGGCGTGTAACATTAGCCTACTACATTAACCTAAGTGGATCTGGCACTACCTGGAATATTTGTTACGGTATTACCAATAACCCAAGACCAGATGTCTGGAGTGATCTAGGGTACAATGGTGACGGAGCCACAGGTATGTGGATGTGGGGAGCACAGATAGAAGGCTCACAGCGTTACAACGTTGGTAGATCTACGTCATATATACCAACCTTGCATACTTATTCTGCCTATAGAAATGCTGACATGGCCATAATCGAACGAGATGATATATGGGCAGCGGCCAGTAGAGGCTACGATGGCATGATGTATATAGACACAGCGGTTGCTACACCAGGCCCGCATGATATCTCTATCTACGGAGAAATAGAAGAACCACTCAGAGGCGGTAGCCAATTGGTAAACTGGTCAGGAAATGGCAGGCTTTGCTATGTTAGTTTTGGCGAAAGCAACTTCAGCGGCCCAGACGGCAACACCGGCGGCTACATGGATACTCAAACAGCGGAATATGCTTACACCAATTATAAAACAAAACAGCCCGTACATCGTCGCAGAGATAGATTTCAAAAGGTCGCTATGGCATTGAGCAATGGTGATTGGGCTATGGCACAGGATTCAGCGTCAATTCCAGCCAGATTACAGATTACTCGAGGACGTTTCGACAGTAGTGTAATTGATTGGATCGGAATAGGTACGCACTATAACGACGTAGCCTATATGAGTGGCGGTATACGTCGATTACAAATTTATTTCTGTAGATTACCTAATAGGGAACTCATTGAGAAGGTAAACTAAATGACTGATATACTTAGAAGATTAGTTGGAACATCGCCCGGTCAGGTGCCTAGAAATAAAGATCTAGGCAGCATGGCCTTTCAAGATGTCAGCAACTACTACTCGCATGAAGTAATGAATTTCTGGAATTTTAGAAATAAAGTTATAAACGGTGATTTTAAACTTGATCCAAAAAGAACCAATTATAATAGGTATAATCAAGTTGTCAGCTGCGGTAGTCAAAATGCCAATTGGGGCTATCAGACTTATTTTACCGATCAATGGTTTGTAGGTATGCAGTATAGCGGTGGGACCATATACGCACAAACTTCACACAGTGACGCTATCTACAATGACAGAACACAAGTTAAAAACAAGTACACTGACGGTGGTGTAGAAAGTATGTGTGTGATCAAGGTGGCTTCCGCAGCATCAATGTCTAATGCTCAGGCCGAAGTCGGCATCGGTCAATATATAGAAGGCTATACCTTACCAGACTGGCATACAAGCAATAGGTACACTAGTAAACCTTGGACCATAAGTTTCTGGGCCAAAAGCAGTATTGCTGGAAAATATGCATTTAGTATGTACGATGCCCAGACTGATCGTAGCATGGTTAGGCCATACTATATAGAAACCCCCGGACAATGGTATTACTACTCATTTACCTTTTATCCAGACTCTGACATAGGATATAAACAAAGTATCGGTCTAAGACTATGGTGGAGTTTAGGTGTAGGCAGTGGTATGGCAATAAACATGGTAACTCCTAGTACGTCAGGAACGAGTAGCCAAAACTTAATTACACCAGATGCAGATCAAGGACACTGGTTAGGTTGGCACAGTCCTTACAGTGGATACCGTAGATCTGGATTCACAGATCAAGTTAACCTTTCAACGACCACCAATGCAACATTTCAGCTTACTGGTGTACAATTAGAGCGCGGTGACAGGCCAACTCCGTTCGAACAACGTCCATACGCAATTGAGCGTACACTAGCAGATAGATATTGGCAAAGATATAGATATTTAGCCGGGTCAAAGATATTAATGGGACACGCAACTAGTAGTAGTTCAGTATACGGTAGATTTTATTTACGTAACACTCTAAGAGAGTACAGCACACCATTTGTTATAACTTATCAAGATGGCAGCGGTTACACCGTAGGAACTACCACACGAGGCGGGGTTGGTAACGGAACAGCCTGGCATAACAGTGCCCAAGGTAACGGAACTGGACAGATGTATTGGTGGACTGGAGGGGCAGGTACTCCCGGCACTTATGGTACACATTATTTAGAAAATTACAGCAGCGACGAATCTTATACTCATAGTTTCGGGGTATATTGCGGTGGAGCCGCCGGCTATACTTCCGGGCAAGCCAGCATGTTATATTGCCCGAATGATCATGTAATTGATGTCAGCGCTAGAATGACATTCGGCTACGATCAATAACACCAGCCATTCCTGATCTCAGCTAAATACAGGATCAGGACAGGATCAGGAGGTAATCTATGGCACATTATGCTCAAATCGACACCAACAACACCGTAACTCAAGTAATTGTAGCCGAACAAGATTTTATCGACTCAGGTGCAGTAGGTGATCCTACACGTTGGATACAGACCAGTTACAATACCTTTGGTGGCGAACATAGACTTGGTGGCACACCTTTGCGTAAAAATTATGCTGGCATTGGCTACAGCTATGATGCTGGTAGAGATGCTTTTATAGCGC
>Ga0214923_10008200_pt1 | contig 11199 bp, 11 predicted proteins | sample LL1510_MetaG_FD_177993 | JGI IMG/M metagenome (GOLD analysis project Ga0214923, IMG submission 177993) | Freshwater microbial communities from Lake Lanier, Atlanta, Georgia, United States - LL-1510 | ecosystem: Environmental > Aquatic > Freshwater > Lake | place: USA: Georgia | collected... | reverse complement strand
GCCGTAATCCCCTGATTTTTCATACTTTAATTGTAATATATTGATAAGAAAAAACGCCACCATGCGGTGACGTTCTTTCTTTGGTGATCCCAAGGGGAATCGAACCCCTATTGCCAGGATGAAAACCTGGTGTCCTAGCCGTTAGACGATGGGACCAAATGTTTCTTGAAAACCTCAAAATATATCATACCATAACAGGGGTAAAATTAAAACCCCCCTTACCCACACTTGGGGGGTCAGATTTGAGATTGAATGTTTTTGTTTTGGAGCGGTCAGTCGTTGCTCGTTTTAGAAAACAGTATTACTGTAGCACATTTCCCCTGTTAAAGCTAGTGGTTATCCACAAGCTTAGCTTAGTCGGCGAGCTAGGTTCCAGCGATAAGCTAGAGAACCAAGAACTGTAGTAACGATGAATACTGCGACTGCAGTAGCACCTGGGCCGGTGTTAACTAGGCTAGTTGGAGTTCCTGAAACACCTGCGCCTGGGCCAGTGATTGGCGTAGTTGGTGTTGGGCCAGGGCCTGGTCCTGGGCCTGGATTACAATTTTCTTTGGTAATTACTACGTCGGCATAGTCAGAAATTTCAGTAGTGTTTTGAGCTGATTTAGCTTTAGCGATGTTGCGTACTCTTACACTACAGCCAGCGAAATCGTCTAGGGCTTTAGTCTTGAATAATACGTAACGTCCGCCACCTGATGGATAAGTGCCCAGGTTCAGGCCATTACCAAATAGCGGTGAATCTTGCTGAGGATAGCTTTGCGAATCGGCGTTAGTAATCTTCACACTACCAGGTACTAGAGCAACGTGCGGAGGCAAGATGTCGCGTACAGAAACATCTGTTAGCTGATCAAGGCCTACGTTCTTAGTAGTTAGCATCCACTGTGATTCTTGTCCTGGCTTAGAAGCAACTTCTTTTTTCCAGCCAGTAGTGTCGCCAACATTTTTAACTTGCTTAACAAGCTGTAGTTCTTCACTCTTTTCAGGAATAATATTGACTGTAACTTCAACGAGTGCAGCATAACCGAAGCAGCCAGGTAGATCACCGTTCATGCTGGTGTTTCCGATTGGAGCGCCGCTAGATACGATACTATCGTTTAATGCGTATGAATTATTGCCCCTAAGAAGCTTGGCGCTACCTGGAACATACTGAACCTTAAAAGCACGTTTAGCAGTCATGTAAACAGTGTCAGACACTTCGCTAGCATTGCTGGCAGAAATTGCGCCAACAGCTTGAAGTGAGCTACCGCTGTTTGTTGGAAGTTCTAACTTAACTTTGGCGTTCTTAGCTACACCTTTACCACTAGCGTTTGTAGATTCGTTGGCATTGTTGTGCACATACATACGTATTACAACTTGCTTATCGCCTTCTGTTACGTCTGTGATGGTGTCAGCTGTAGAAGCCTTACCACGATCAGTACGGTAGCCATCTGTGAAATAACGTTCATCGCCATACTGGTTTGTGTTGATGAAAGAGTTGAAAACTGGGCCATTCAATGAGCCACAGCGACCACCATTGGCTGCAGGGTTATTTGGATCGTCACAGTTTTGGTTGTTAGCGTCGTATTTGTTGTAATCAAAAACTGGTCTTGTTGGGAAAAATCCTGCATTAGCAATCAATGGGGCACCGATTACGCCAACAGCTATAATTCCAGCAATTACAAATTTTGTTTTTTTACTGAGTGATTGGATTTTATTAAACATTTTCATAGGTCGCTTCCTTTACTATTAGTCTCCGCTAGGGGTTGTATTTTGGTTAATTTGACCCGCTGGATTGCTAGTGCCGTTGCCTGAAGTAGCTGGCCCGTTAGTTCCGTGATCTACTCCAGTCTCTGCTGGTGCACTTGAGCCGCCATTGTTTGGAACGTGATTTGGCTTTGGAGTTTGAGGTTGGTGCACGCTTGAAGGAGCATTACCAGCTTGTGGCCTAGTGTGCTCTGGACCATTTCCGCCTGAACCACGTGGTTCGCCCGGGACACCTGCTGGGGTGTTATATGGATCAAATTTAGGACGAGGGTGTGGGTGGAAGACAGGCTTTGGATTAGGATTACCTGGTGTTGGTGCTGGTACGTGGACAGTACCAAAACTTAACTGCATATTGCGACCAACTAATTTGTTAAGTACGTTAAAGCACTCATTGCTTGTCTTAATGTATGTGTTATTGCCATGTGCGTCAGTGATTACAAACATTGTTACGTCACCGTTGGCGTGAATTGTACCAGCACTGAAGCGTTGCTCACCATGCATGCCATGGTTTTCAAAAGCTCCGGTTGGTGTTTGAATTGAGAACTTAGTATTAGGGTCAGTCATGACTTGTTTGATGAATTGACGTGCTTGTTCTGGAGATACTCCTTGTGGAAGTGGATCTTGAACATGACGACCATTCATAGCGTTATATAAGCCAGCAGCATAAGAATTACTGCTCTCAGCAGAAAGTGCCACTACTTCAGCGCCGTTAATAGCATCAATCTGTCCGGGGCCATATTCATTTATTACACTACTCATAGCGCCGTTATTATGATTGAGCTGAATGTGCTCATTGCTAGCAAAAATTGCAGCGATGTTCTGCTTAATATTGCCTTCGTTGCTGTTTATAGCTTTTGTTGCTTCACCGATTGAAGGTGCACTGCTATAGCCTGCAGCAATGTTTGCGGCATTGCCGGGGTTTACTGTTGCGCCAGACGGAAGAGTATTACCTCTGTTTTGGTTGCCTGAAGCAGTAGCTGTTGGAACATTTGGACGAGCATTTGGATTAGTATCGGCCTTACTGTCCTTGCCAGCGCCACCACCAAATAAAGCCCATACACCTGCACCAGCTAGAGCTACAACTGCTAAGCCAGCAGCTACGCGGTTGCGAAATGTTCTTTTTTGATTTATTTCACCATATTCACCATTACCACGTCCGCCGTTTCCACCACGTGCATTTGGATTGCGAGGGCCATTTGGACCTCCACCACCGTTGCGTGGAGGCATTGGTGCACGAGGAGTTGTTGCTTGTGGAGCAGTTTCGGGGTTTATTCGAACAGTGCGAGCAGTAGCAGGATTGTTGCCAGGAGCAGTTTGAGCATTAACACGGTTACGTGCATCGATGATAGCTTGAGCACGATCAACCTCTTCTGGCGTAAAATGTCCGCGCCTTGCAGTGCCACGAGCAGGAACACTGAAAGGTTCAGCAGAGCCATAGTTAGGAGCGTCTGATCGTGATCGTAGAACTACTGTTGGTTGTTCATCGGCATTTATCGGTGTCTGGTTGCCAGCATTCTGAGCGTTAGTTATAACTGTTGGATCAATTCCGGCAACAGATAATAGCTGAGCTCTAGAATTAGCATCGAAATTATTTACAGCTGCCTGAGCAATAGCATGTACAAGATTGTCTCTTTCAGTTTGAACTTCTTTGAACATTTTTTCCAAGTTATCAAAACGATCTTTTAGGTCGTTAAATTCAGCACGACTAACTAGTCTACTTTCTGGTGCTGGTCCTTGCTCTCTTCGATTTTCGCTCATATAGCTCCTCTTTCCTAAAATTTAGGTTAAAAAATATGACACCTCACCCCTAAGGAATCATTTATTAATTTTTACTGTTATCAATATAACACAAGAATTCAAAAAAGTCAATAATATGTGCTAGTAGTATTCACTAGCATTTTGATATCTGTTACAGGGCATAAAAAAAGCCCAAAATTAGGCTATTTATGGGATTAAAATGTTAGATTTTGTACACAAAAAAGCCTAGGACAGAAACTCTGCTTGAGGGGCCTTTTTTTCGAAGTTCTCAGGTACCGCTAGTTTATTTTTACTAAACATAAACCCAAAAGTTGAACCCTTGCCTTCTTTACTGTCAAATATTACAGCACCACCTTGTGCAATTATTACTTTCTTGGCCATAAATAAACCCAAACCTGTGCCGTCTGGTCGTGCTTTTCTAGCATTCGCAGCTCGATAAAATTTTGTAAATAGATGATGCTGTTCGCTCTTTGGCACACCGATGCCTTCGTCTATTACCCTAAATTCAATGGTGCTTTTATTTTCAGTAAGCTCAATCGTTATATTTTTGCCAGCCGGAGTGTAGTAAATAGCATTATCTACAAAATTCATGATAATTTGCCTAGTTTTGGCATTATCGAGCAATATTGGAGTTATCTTATCTGGTTTTTTGAAATTTAATTTCAATGATTTCGAGGCTGCTGCAAATTCTAACTGATCCATTTCTTCGGTAATCAACTTAACTAAATCGACTGGTTCGGCATCTATTACAAATTTGCCGGTTCTTAGTCTGGAAACATTGAGTAAGTCAGCGATTATATAAATCATGCGCTGAGTACTGTAAGAAGTTTGTGTGAGTAGTTTACGCTGAACTTCTGTGACATCTCCCGCATCCCCATCAAGTACCATCGATATGTTACCTTTTATAGCGGTCAGTGGAGTGCGTAATTGGTGACTAGCCATACTCACAAAGTCGTCTTTGGCTTCGTCTAGGGCTACTAGTTTATTGTTTGATTCTTGAAGCTGTTTCAATACATTTTGGTTTTGTTCAAACAATAGTTTGTTATCCAGTGCAACGCCAATACTATCACCCAAACTATCTAGCAAAACTGTGTCCGACTCGGCGATTTCATCTTTATCAACTAAGAAGCCGACCACCAAAAGACCAACTATTCGGCGCCTGACTTTAAGTTTTATGATTAATACGGATTTGATTGGCACTGCTTGAAAAATACGCTCAACATCTGATGTTTTAAGGTGTAAATTCTCAGCAATTTGCGAGGGCTGGACATCTTTTATGGAAATTGTGCTTGTAACGGACGGGTTTTCAAGCCAATCTTGATATGTTTTCAAGTGTATCGGTAGGTTCAATGCCTCTGGTTTGTTGCCACCAAGCCAATCCTTCCCGCTCCAGCCAAAAAGTCTCATTTCATCTTCCGAATTACTTGCTCGTGTCAGCAGTCCTACAAAAGGGTAATCTGTGGCTTGAGCAATCGCATCTGTAATATGCTGACAAACCACTTTCAAGGAAGCGTGGGATTCTAACACCAAGGCATCGATTGTTTTTAGTAGCGAGAGGGTTTTATTTGTTTCGGCCAGCTCACGGTTTCGAGCATACATTTGCTGAGATACATTGGCATACATGTCCTGCAACTTCTTCTTTCGAAGCAAACTGTGACCGTTGATTTTTTTAGTTGTATCTTCCATAAATTTTTACTAAATATTCAGAGTCTGCGGCCTTTCATTGGCCGGCAACTGAGACACTAACTGCCTCGAAACATCTCGGCAAGTTTCAACTGCCATATCTCCAAACAACACCTTATATTGATTAACCAGCGAGTCTATAACCTTCGGTGAATTAGATTTTATGTCAACTTTTTTATGGCTCCAGTCCAAAGACAGGCCACTAACCTTTTTGGCTTGCTGTAGGGCTATTGGGCCAATAATACTTTCTTGGCTCTCGATTATCTTTACAGCAATTTCAGAAAAAATTTGGCTATCTGATTTAGTTGCTTGAGCCATGATCTGCATCCTCGTTAGCTGATAGTTGCAAAATAACACTGTTAAAACTAACTAAGCTTAGAGTTGTCACAAAATATGCCGTCAAATACAGTAATTCATTTAGTCCAGCAGTTTTCCAGGTTTCTTGATTATGCTGATACAAGAACATGAAGTCGGCTGCATACTGCAACACAAAAGCTAAAATTAATAGCATAATGGCCTTCTTCATAATTCCGCCTAAGAAACTTCTAGACAACAATAAAGCCAAGAGAGCAATTGCTATATAAAGCGCCTGACCTAAGGGATAGGCAAAATCTAATATGGTTGCCAAAATATCGGATGAATCTGCTTGATAGTCGCTAAGAAATACGAAGTAAGAAAACCCTAGCAACAAAAGCGGAAGAACTGTAATCAGCGTTTTATTTAATTTTGATTTCAGCGCAACTTTGGTGCGTACCGCTTTAACGGCATTCCAGGCAGCTAGTATATAGAGAATTACACTGCCAAAATAGCCAACATCTCCCCAGGACGGATAAGGTATTTCAATTTTGAATAACTGAGTATAAGCAGAATATATTAGCTGTCCAGCCTCTTGGGCAAGCAAGCCTAGGGATATAAACATCACAGTTGCGCCAATATAGCTCTTGAAGCCACCGAATTTCTTTCCGACGATTAAACCAAAAATGCCTCCAAATAGAGCCATAAGCCCATAAAGACCACTAAAAATTTCTGCAATAGAATGGTCACCCTGCAATCCCTTGCTGGCAATATAGGCCCAAAAGGCCACAAACAGCATATATAGCGCTGATGCAAAAATGGTAAATATTTTGTTTTTCATTGTTTATTTTGGCTTCTTTTACAGATAAAAACTCTACTTACATCTTATCACCTTTTGGCAAAATGCAAATGGTTGTATGATAAAAACATACTAAATAACTTTTTTATGAATAAATAAAAATGATTGCAAAATATCCAAAATTTACCAAACTTAGCATCGATAAAAAACCCGAAATAATTAAATACACCAAAAATTTCGAACCCTATTCTGATTTTAACTTCACTAGCTTGCTGGCTTGGGACACCAATAGCAGAACGGAAGTGTCTGACCTAAACGGTAACCTAATCATAAAACTACCAGACTATACTACTGGTAAAACCAGTTACTCTATTTTGGGCAATACCAAGATACATCAAAGCATTGAAGAGCTACTGAAACAAAATGCAACACTGCAACTTGTGCCAGAAAGCGTAATAGATCAATTAACGGATTTAAAAACACTCAAAGTAAAGCAAGACAGAGATAGTTTTGACTATATCTACAGCGTGAGTCGCCTTGCTAATATGTCTGGAAAAGACTACAAAAAGAAACGCAACAAGGCCAACACCTTTTTCAAAGCTCACAGCAATATTGAATTGGTTGTGAAAAATCGCAAAAAATTAACACCAGAGCTCACTAAGCAAATTATTGATCTCGATAAAACTTGGTCACAGCAGTCAGAAAAACCAATCAAAGATGCTAAATTTGAGCGCCAAGCTATTAAAAATATTTTAGATAATTTTTCTAAGCTAAATTGTTTCATTACTACAATTCATGTAGATAATAAGCTTCAAGCTTTCTCAATCAACGAAATGATCGATACAAAATATGCAATTTGTCATTTTGAAAAAGCCCTAAAGATTCATCATCAACACATCTATGCTTTTTTGGCACGTGAAGTTGCCAAGGAAATGCATAAATTGGGATGTAGATATGTAAACTGGGAGCAAGATCTCGGCATTGCTGGAATTAGAAAATCCAAAATGTCTTACAGCCCGACTAAGATGCTCAAAAAATACACTATTTCTAAAAAAATTTAGCCTCTAACAGCCACAAAAACCCCAAAAATCATCGCCAGCGACAGCAAGGCCTTGGTTTTTATTCCAGGGCTTTTAGCTTCAAGGAAAAAATGCGGAGCTAGTTTAAAGAAGCTCAAGGTTATCAGTAAAACAAAGATTGGCTGTATATTTTCAATGGCTGCTACCAGCGAAACTGGACCTAAACTTAACGCCTTACCAAATATAAAACCTGCTAGCAATGATAAGACTTCAGCAAAAACCAAAAGAAGCACCAATAAAATGTAGCGTCGTTGAAAAATAGTTGCTAAGGTTTTTTTGTCTTTCTGGTTGAAAAAGCTCATCAACACAATACCTGCAATCACTAGGCCTATACAGTAGTAAAAATAGGCATTTATAAAATCGGTGTGTGAGTAAACATATTTATTGATGACTGCTACAAAGTCTAGGCTAAGACCCGCCAAAAATACCGGGATCAAGGCCTTAGAAAGTCTAAATTCACCCATCTCAACCATTGAATAGCAAACTGCCGCTACTATTACAATTGAGAATCCCAAAATAGCAGCTAGACCTAGACGTTCTCCGACTGCGAAATATGCAATAAAAGGAATAACTGCAGGAGACAAACTCATCAGTGCAGCCACTACAGATGGCGAAGTCCTAGACAAACCTTGAAAATATAGATAGTAAGATATAACAGTAAGCGCACCTGTTATTAAAGATAGCAAGATCAAGTTGATGGGCACTTTGTCGACATCAGCAATGGCAACGACAATTAGTGCTGGCAAAACTCCAAATAAGCCAGAGATTGCTGCAGCAACTCTGGGGCTGCGATAAACATATGACAATAAATTATCGTCAATTAAAGTGATAATTGCATATATAAGTGGTACAAGAAGTGCTAGAAAAATCCAACTCATGTACCTTATATAGTACACTAGAAAACTTCACATAATAATGGTAAAGTTTATTTACAAGGTTGAAATAAAGTTATGAAAATACAAATTACTCAAGGGGTGGGTAGTGGACCTACTCAGCTGGCAGCCTTCGACAAGGCCCTAAACGAAGCTGGAGTAGCTAATTTTAACTTAATTTACCTCAGTTCTGTTGTGCCTCCAAGTAGCAAAATTATAGCTACTAAGAAGCCGAGCTTCGAAGGAGAATGGGGAGATAAACTTTACGTTGTGTCCGCCCAGCAACGCACCAGTAAAAGACATGAAGAGGCCTGGGCCGGTATAGGCTGGGTGCAAGACCTAAAAACTGGCAAAGGTTTATTCGTGGAACACGAGGGACACACCAAAGCTGAAGTTGTTGGCAATATTAATGCCAGCCTAACTGCCCTTGCCAAACACCGTAAAACTAAATTTGGTTCAATCAACATGAAGGTCGTGGGCACTAAATGCCAAGACCAACCTGTCTGCGCTCTAGTAATTGCAGTATTCGAATCAGAGCCATGGAAAAACTAAATATACAATAAAAAACAATAACGGTTTATAATATAGTCATGAATCATAAAATAGCCATAATCGAAGACGACACAGCCATCAGCCAAATGTACCGCTTCAAGTTCGAAGCCGAAGGACATACAGTAGAAACCGCTGAAAATGGCAAGCTAGGCCTAGAACTAGTTGAAAAAATGCGACCAGACATCATTTTACTTGACCTCATGATGCCAGAAATGACTGGCGACAAAATGCTAGAAGAGCTCCGCAAACAGCCATGGGGCAAAGATGTAAACGTCATAATTCTTACCAACATGGGTGAGCACGAAGTTCCAAAAAAAGTTTACGATTTAGGCGTGAAGCTTGTAATTCTTAAAGCCGACATGACGCCCCGTCAGGTCTCTGATGTAGTCATTAAGCAATTATCCAATAAATAATGAATGTAGCAGTCCTTGGTTACGGAAAACAGGGTCATTCAGCGCAAGAATATTGGGGCAAACAAGGTCACGATATTACTATTTGTGATCAAAATCCAGACATTCAGCTGCCAGAAGGCACTAAATCACAACTGGGCGATGACTGGAACAAAAATCTAGATCAATACGATTTAATAATTCGTAGTCCCTTTGTTCACCCACGCGAAATTACCAAATATAGTTCGCCTGAAATTCTTCAAAAAGTTACAACCGTAACAGATGAGTTTTTGAAAGTTTGTCCCTCGAAAAACGTCATCGGAATAACTGGCACCAAGGGCAAAGGCACCACTTCTACTTTAGTTGCAAAAATGCTTGAGGCCGACGGCAAAAAAGTTCACCTTGGTGGAAACATTGGAATTCCCCCACTCGACATGCTAAAAAGTGGTATCAAACGCGATGAATGGGTGGTACTGGAATTAGCAAACTTCCAAACAATGGACCTAAAGCATTCTCCGCATATTGGAGTTTGTTTAATGGTTGTGCCTGAGCACCTAGACTGGCATACCAACGACACTGAATACTATAGTGCCAAAAAGCAAATGTTCGTTAAGCAAAAACCCGAAGATATTGCTATTTATTTTGCTAAAAATCACGTTTCTACAGATATAGCTAGTGCAGGGAGTGGACGAAAAATCCCATACTACACAGAGCCAGGCGCCATAGTCAAAGACGACAAAATTATGATTGATGGCCGAGAAATTATCGATACTCAAGATATTAAATTGTTAGGTGCTCATAACTGGCAAAACGCCTGTGCTGCAGTGACGGTGCTATGGCAAATCTCTAAAAACAGCGAAGCCGCCAGAAAAGTACTGAGCACTTTTGCTGGCAGTGAATTCCGTTTGGAATTTAGGCGTGAAGTAAACAACGTTAAGTACTACAACGACTCATTTGGTACCACACCCGAAACAGCCATTGTTGCCCTGCAAGCCTTCAAAGAACCCAAAGTCATAATCCTAGGCGGATCAGACAAGGGAGCAAACTACGATTTACTGGCCGCTGAATTACTTAAAAATAACACTCGAAAAGCCTTACTCATTGGAGACCAAGCCAATCGAATAGAGCAATCTCTTAAAAAAGTAGGTTTCAAAGACTACATGCCTGGTGGCGACAACATGAAAGAAATTGTTAAAAACGCTAGCACTCAGGCTATGCCTGGAGACGTCGTTTTGCTCTCCACGGCTTGCGCTAGTTTTGACATGTTCAAAAACTACCAAGACCGTGGCGAACAATTCAACGTTGCTGTTTCTGAACTTACTTAATAGTTGCTCGGGCTGCGCGGATTACGTTATCAAATAAAGCCGCGACTGTTAGTGGGCCGACACCGCCCTTGGCTGGGGTAATTACCAAATCTTCGCGCTCATAAACTTCTGGAGCAACATCGCCGAAAGTTTTTCCATCTTCACTGGCAACACCAGCATCAACAACCACCGCACCCTCTTTAATCATGTCCGAAAATAGTATTGCTGGACTACCGGCGGCAGATATAATCACGTCTGCCTGCAAGGCCATGTCTTTGAGGTTTCTAGTATCACTTACAGCAATATCTACATCCAGCCCCTCTGACTTCATTTGCTTTTCAAGTGGCGCTCCAACCAGTCTACCCCGCCCTATTAAAAGAATCTTTTTGCCACGTAGATCAATGTTATAACCAGCCAACAACCACAAAATTGCCATTGGAGTAGCTGGCTGAAAGACAGCCTTTTCACCAAGCGCATCAACATCTTTTTCAGGTGCAATTAAATTAACAACTTCGTCGGTCTTACTAACATCCCCGAGCGGCAACTGCACAATTATTCCATGGATTTTATCGTCTGTATTCAACTGCTTAATTAAATCTTCGACCTCGCCCATGCGCACTCTATAAATAAACACGTCCACGCCAATGTCCGAGCCATATTGTTTTTTAAGATTTACATATAGATCAATCACTGGATTATCGGTTGTAACAATAATTGCCAGCACCG
>Ga0214923_10008199_pt1 | contig 11200 bp, 7 predicted proteins | sample LL1510_MetaG_FD_177993 | JGI IMG/M metagenome (GOLD analysis project Ga0214923, IMG submission 177993) | Freshwater microbial communities from Lake Lanier, Atlanta, Georgia, United States - LL-1510 | ecosystem: Environmental > Aquatic > Freshwater > Lake | place: USA: Georgia | collected 2015-10-15 | reverse complement strand
ACCTGTCCTTTAAATCATTGTCCCTCTGACATACTCCTCCCTCAGACTGCCAGAGTATACCATCTGGGGTTCTGTGTCGAATTGATCCAGAGACCAGGGATCAGAGGGAATTGATTCGTGAATGGAGTCAGAGATAAGCTGATCTCTGTAGATATCATGGACAGGCTTATTGTCTCGGAGATAGGATCCATAGAGGATGAGCTTTCCTTTACCTGGCCCAATTGAGAATGACTCACCATCGTACCCAATTGAAAAGCTTAGCGAAGACTGCCAGCCAAATACAAGCTTATCTCCAGGTAGAATAAGATAGGGAGAAACATCACTGTCCTCCTTGTGAATCTCTACAACTTGATCTCCTGATCTTCTTCCTGTCGAAATTCTTATAGGAGGACTTGAGCAGTACTCAGAGTTATGAGCTCTTCCTGTTGGAAGATCAAGAGAATTTCTTGTAAATGAACTTTTCGATGTGAATACTCTATCACCGGTGTTACGTAGTGTGTATGTTCCAAGTACTTGATTAAATTCAGGAGCTCTTACAGGAGATGCTATCTGATAGTGACCGTTGTACGTTCCGCTATTTAGGACCTCTATGGCAAGATCCATATATTTTGCTGGATGCGGATCATCTTCATTTGCTAAATTTTGTACAATCTCAGAGTCATAGCTGTTCCAGATAGCTCCTACTCTAGCAAATGTGACAAGATCTCTAACACTATCCACGTAGACAGGAGCACCTCCTCGAGAGAGAGATCTTTCAGTGGGAAGTGAAGATGTGTATATGTAAGAGAGCGAAGGCTTATCGTCTGGTGATCCTGACCAAATAGGAGATGCGTGTGTGTCTCCATTCAAATTACTCCAGTAAAAAGATGTGTAAGATGTGTCCTGTCCTGGATCTGGATTAGCTTTTCTTTGATTTAAGATGAAAAATGTTGCACCGCAATTGTTTATTAGAGGAAGTGATGGAGATGCAGTAGGATCGTCTCCTTTTATCTGAGCACTTCCTCCGGAAGATCCAGAGAACTCATAGACTATTTTCTCAACTAGAAATGGATGTTCTATTAACGTACTTGTGTCAAGAACCTGTGATGCTGTTGCGTGGTACTTTGGGTGAACAGGAAATCCAAAAGTGTCTATACAGGATGCCCACCCAGATTCAGCAGCACCTACCCCTGGTCTAAATCCGGTAAAGCAGCTCGGTGAAAATCCAGCATGAACAGCATCATGAGCTGCAAGTACATTTCCTGCATAATCAACAGAAGAATAACCTGTTCCTACACCTTCCCACTTTCTCTGTGAGAAATTATAGTATGCCATTCCGTAAGTCGGAATTGATGCGGTATTTGTGTATCTAAGAACAGTTGTACTAGTAGGTGTTAAGTCAACAACAATCTTGTCCTTTGCGCTCAGCGGCTCATCAAGCGTTCCGGAGACGGATCCCCTCGTGAAGAAGTCTTCATACAGCTCAGTCTGAGTTCCATAGAGCTCAGAGCCTCCACTGACACCAAATGACTGCCAGGAGTTAGTCTCATCGAAGGGTGAGTAGTTCACATAGGGATGCTGATCAGAGGGCCCAATCAGCTTCCTGGGGTCAGGAATGCCTGGTGCAGACAGTGTTCCCGACCTCTCGGACTTTATCACTCTCCTTATGAGCTCTGAGGTCTGAGGATTCGAATCATCGACGAGCTGTGCGTATGGGTATCTCACCTGTATGCTGCTACCGCCTGAGAAGTTAGATATTGATAATCTTGCAGGACTTACAGTTGTTGTAACTGTCCCATTTGAACCAGGTATTAATTGTGTGAGAGTGACTCCACCAAGTTTTAATGAGAGCTCTGCGCTAATTTGTGATCCTGTAGCTCTAGATACTGCACTGACAAATCTCTGAGAAATTGATTGTATTGCATCGGAGCTTCTAGGTGCTGTAATTCCTGATAGAGATATCTCATAGACTCCTGGTGACGGATTAAAGGTGTCTGGATTATCACTAAAGTTGAAGGTGCTAACTACACCTCCGGCACTAGTTAAGGTAATACTAGATCCAGCAGCTGGTGGCCTTAATGTGAAACTTATCTCTGCTTTTGCGTAGGGAGAGACAGAAGCCGGCTGCATATCATCCCGATAGGGTCGAAGACCATCTGATCCCTGTGACCTGGCTATGTCAATAGGAGAGGAGTGACTTGGGTAGGATCCGGGTCTATTATCACCTCCAATGATAACAACCCTGGGTGGATTATTGAGATAGCCTGACCTTGTAGTCATGTCTTAAGCAAGCCTCCAAAAGCAATTGAGTCAAAACCGTACTGACTCTCAATATAGTCAAATCCTCGGGACAGTGAAATCTCATTTAGAGCTAGGCTGATGTGCGAGGGATACTCTGTATCCAGTCCGAGAATGGCATCAGCAATGTCAGAGCCTGAGACTAGGAGAGAGGATATGATGTCATCGGCAGTGTCCAGGAACGGCTCCACTCTCGCTACAGGATCATTAGTGTAACCAAATCCAGAGACAGGACCACATGACTCCGGAGGAAGACCAACGAGGTCATCTAGCCCAAACTCATCACCAGCGTCTAGAAAGGGTTCGATTCCCCTGAGGGTGAATCCATCTGAGTTAATCCTGACAGAAGGTGTTAGTGTGTTCGTCGATATAATAACTGATCTCAAGAATGTGTCAGTGTTTCCTATGTCAGACTTTATTCCCCTAAATCTAAAGGGAGTCTCAGGGTACGATCTAACGATCTCTTTTCTAAATTCAAGCTGATCAATTGTTCCATCGATCGAGGTGGAATCAGTTGAGTTGACTATCTGCTCAGGATAGACTCTGTCAAAGGGACTTGTTGTGATAATATAGACAGGATCAATTGATCCCGATGGAAATACTGATATCTCTGTGAAGGGAGACCCATCCTGATGTGTGTTAGGTTGACCAAACTCATTTCTCATGTTGTAGTGGGAGGGAGCCACATCATAGCCCGTGTACTGCTCTCCCGTAAGAGATCCACCGCCTATTGGAATCTCTGAATTTCTATCCAGGTAGAAGTAGGAGGGATAGAAGACAGTGTCTCCCAGCAGGTTTGTACCTGAGACGATGGCAGGAGAGGGTGATTCAAGGTCATTGAACGCTCCCTCCGTCATCTCTACTCTCTTACCACCTCTAATCTTTAGGAAATCATTGTTCGGTCTTAGCTTGGAGACAGTTGTTCCAAAGAGAAGATTAACGGAGTTTATATAAACACCTTCATTGTACATGTCAAGAGTATTTGATCCTGAGTACTCCTGGGGCGTTACAATTGAAGCTGAGCTTCTCTTTTGCTGTGCTGGCATTAGTATCTCTTTAGGTTGGCTGCGAGCTGCTGAACTAGAAGCTGACTCACGGCTCTGTTATTGGGTCCCAAATACATGTCATAGGTATTGTATCTGAGCTTTGGCCTCTCAAGCATGTGTGGCTCAATAATAAAATTGACGCCCAGGAACTTTGTCTTTCTCGGTATGAGTGTCTCTATGAGGCTTCCAAGATTGCTGTCAAACCACTTGAAGAACTCAAAGAATGCAGTTCCTGTGACTCCATCACGAAGTCGATTGAAGTAAACGTCTCTGAGGTCCTGAAGGTCGGGATAGTCTTCTGAGAACTGTAGATCGGGATTTCCAATGTAATTATCAAAGGGCTTCAGAGAAGAGAACATTTTTGTAATGTCCTCATTGAGAGCCTGTACTGCATTTATCTCAATTGAGAATCGAGTGTCATCTATTGGAGACTCTCCTCTTGGTATCTCGCTCATTGGTGCGCTAGAACCACCAAATCTGGTGATATTCTCCTCATTCTGCCAGGACCTGACTCTTATTTTATTTGTGTCTATTGACTGATCGAAATATGGATTAACAGATGTGTAGGATATTATCTCAGGCTTGATCACTCTCTTCTCAGGCTCAAATCCTGTACCAGACAAGAAAAGTTTGTTCTGTGACATGTCAATAATTGATATGTTTCCAAGAGAGTCAGAAGTGTAATCTTCCTGAATAAAATCTGCCTCAATCCTTAGTTTTTCCCAGGATCCCGAAACTGACTTTACAAAGTTGAAATTTTTCTTTGCATCATCAACGCCAATAGAGGTGGGATTTCTAAGGTGCTCTCTTGACTCAACGTCTGTTAGCGCCTTGGACCAGAATCTCATGTTTATGACTCTTCCGCCAAAAAATGAAGACCGATCTTCATCTGTAACAGGAGACGAGTCGTAGGAGAGACCATAGAGGCCGGGCCCAGATGGAACTGACTGGGAACCTATGTGAATCACAGTTCCTGACATGTTTATGTAGTTGGACCAGGACGTGAGAACGCTGTCCTGATTTTGATCATCAAATAGAACACTATTCTCGTGGAATGAGATGATATTTCCACCCACCTGTTTTCCAGCTCTCAGAAACCAGGAAGAAGATACAAATGATCCAATTGAGTCATTTCTTTCTCTTCCGAATGAGACATACCAGTAATCACCATCAAAAATATTGACCCCTGTCAGAGGAATTGTAAGCCTTGGAGCGAGAACCTGATCCCATGTGTCCCTGAAGATGAGTGTCAGGGACCCAGTTATTCCTGCCTTAATGTCCTCCCTGTAGGCGAGAAGATTTAAGAATGTGCTGTCTAGCAGGGGTGCTCCGTCTGTTCCAGATGTTGAGAGCCTAACTAGCGATGATGTAATAGGATAGCTAAGGTCCAAATGACTGACAGAGGGCATTTTGTAGTTTGCCTCATAGGTCCAAGATCCCGATGTCAAGATCCTATCAAAAACGGGAAGAGATCCGGGGTAAGGATACCCAGGCTCCTCCCTTACAATGACTGAGGAGTCTACAAGATTTAGAGTGCCACTTAAAAGAAGTCCTTCTGATCTTAAGTGCGGCTTATTGCTAGGAATTCCCTGTGTGTCGAGTGTTCCAGCATTTAGAGAAAATGATCCAGAAAAATCTAGTGATCTAAGATTGGACGTCTTCTTTACCCTCTGGTCAGATATCTTTCCTGTCTTAGAGCCTCCAAACTCTCTGAACCTAAAATTAGTATCGGGATTGAGACCGACATCTCTGATTAGAGACTTTATACTGTGAATGGTTCCCTTTGATCTAATAATCTCGACCATGTCACTGAGAATTCTTCTCCAAATCTTATTCTCAACATATTGAACGCTATTTTCTGAGACTGAGACTGTGTCCTTAATAGAGCTTCTATTGAAAAATTGATCAAAACTTGGATTACTAAAAATTCTAGTTAGGTTTATTCCGTAGGAGGCTGCGAAGTGAGGAAGAAGTATATCTGCTATTGTTCCCACCTCAACAGGATCAATACTCAGCTGCTTCCCAAACTGATCAAGAAATATCTTGATCTCATCAAAGTGTTTTGCCCAAATGAAAAGTATGGATGCAATAATCTGAGGTGATCCAAGCCTTCCGCCTCCTGGAAAATTGGAGTTTGTTCCGTAGGGAGCATCTGCATATCCTATTTCACTGTTCTGACCAAATCCTTCAAAGATGCTTGCTTCCTGGAGATAATGTCTAGGAATTAACTTTGTTATCATGTTCGGATTGTTAGAATCATAGTCTGAAGCAGAGAGTAGAAGATTCTCATTGAGAGACACTACATCAGGATGACTTGGAAATAGAACAGGAGACTGCTCAGGAAGCTCATAAGTCAGGGGTGATGAAATATTGAGCTGATCTCGAAGAGAGGACTTGTAGTTGATAATCTTTGTGTGAAATCCATTTCCACTGCTATCGATCACAGTGTCATATATTCCAGCCGAACCTGTTGGCTCATTAAACTTAAAATAGAGCTTTAGTTCAGAATTTGAGTATAGATTTCTGAGGCTATATTGACTCTGATCACTTACACTTCTAACACTGTGAAATATTCTCAGATCATCTACGGATCCGGACAGAGTCTCACTAAACTCTATTCCTGGAGACAAAGATCCAAAATTACCAGCTAGATGATTTGATCCTGATCCGATTATGAGATTACTATCTCCGTATCCAAGTGGACCCAGCTCATATGATGATGATTCACTCTCAAGATTAGAGTCCTTAAACAGCCTTATTTTATGAACACTGGGAGAGGTGTCATATGTGGCACATATGTGCTGAAATTGTCCTTTTGGTATATTCATTGAGGCACTCATAAAAGCTGTTCCCGATGAAACTAGCATTAGTAGTGTCCCAGAAGGATCAGTACTGAGAGTGGAGCTTAGCGCTAGAGTGATACCATAATTTGAATTTTTCAGACGCTGAATTACAACCTGATTTCCCTGATCTAGTGCTTCAGGTATTCTAAGAAAAAACTCATATGTTACTGGATTTAGTCCCTGATCTAGGACTCTTCTTCCAGTAGCTGATCGGGACAGCGTCGGCATAGACGCTCCCTCAGAGTCATTTATTGATATGTAAGAGCCGCCCTGGGGTTCTTTACTTCCTGAAAAATTTAAAAATCCAATATTTTTTGGAAATGAGTCATAGACATATTTTTCAAATCCTGTGATTGAATCAAAAAATTCAAATACTTCACCTTGACTGCCATCAAATGGGTATCGATTGATAATTGTATCAAATGCAGAATTTACCTTTGCTTCAGCAGAGTTAAAGAAAGTGTGATTCTCAAATTTTGACCAATCAATTGGTATTTGCTGTGTAGATTTTAGAGGACTTCCAGGAGCATCATACCTGAAAGAGGTCTTATCTGATTGAATAGATCCAGAGAATGAGGCTGCAGTTCTTCCTACAACAGAGCTAGCTCCAGAGGTGAGTCCTCTGACAATGCTTGGCGTGAAAAGGCTTGATCCAGGAGCGAAAGTATTTGTGGGTCTAGTCATATAACATTAACTCTAAATGAAGAGCTCTTGTAGGGTATTTTTGTCTCAATTCCTCTGTCAATTATAAGAAACTCAAAATGATAGACTCTCCCGGGAACAAGAGATGACATTTTGAAGTCAAAAAACATTCCATCAGAGTCTGTTGAGCAAAGAGTTCCATTCCGATTTTTATCAAATGGAATTACAACTTTTCCCATATCGGTGTCAATAACTCTATAAAATACTTTTTCAAATATCTCACTTACTACATTTCTATAAGATTTTGCAGGTCTATTTTGAACATTAAGCGTGTCTATTCCAAAGAGCCTAAGCCTGACCGAGTCTGTAAGATTATAGTCTGACTGCAGATTAACTAGTCTTAAATTTGGGCTCCTGGGAATATACGAGAGAGCATTCCTGGAAGGAGATCTTACTGTTAGGTCTCTTTGAAAGTACTTGACACTTCCATCAATAGACTCCCAGGACTCTGTAAAAGTAATTGAGCCACTTGATAGAACAAAATCAGAAACTGTTTGTGAACCAGAAATAACTGAAGAGTCTGATGATGGTATGGCGAATGAAGCGTAATACAGTCCTGTAGTTCCCTGGCCCGTTGTGCTTCCTGTGTACATTGAGACATTAACTGTCTTAGTGTATGATCCTGTGCTCAGCTTCAAGATCATGCAATTTTCACCGGTCACCTGAATTAATGATGATCCAGAGACAATATTTGCAGGTGAGCTTCTATGAAAATTGGATAAAAATAGAGATCCTGATGAATCAAATATAAAAGACTCATGATTATCATGAATACTATCATCAAAAGATACGTGAATCGTGGGCCTCAAATAAACGTTCTTTGAGTGACGTGATCCAAGCCTCTTTACAAATCTTGTCTTATCATCTGATTCCTCAGCGTCTATAAATGACACTCTATACCCACAGTCAGGTATTTGTCCTGACATCGTTGCTGATACGAGTCTGGTCACATCAATTGATAGATCCTCGTTTCCAAGAGAAAAATTTTGAGTTGATGCAAGCTGCACTATTCCTGCACCCAGTGATCCAGATCCTATCACATCAATATCAGGAGACCCCAAAAGACCTATTTTTGCGGCTCCAGTAATAAACCAAGGATACACAGTTCCTCCGGAGTAGGAGGCTGTTACAAAGTTTGCAACATCAATGTCAGCAAATGATCCAATATCTCTGCCGTCTCCCTCATCGAAGGATTGAGACAGAGGAAGAACAGTTATGTTAAAATTTCTTGGAACAGACTGAGTTCCTAGAACGTCACACATCTTAAGTGTGCATGAAAAGCTGGGATCATTGATGTCTAGAACTGATGACGTGAGACTCTGGAGGGCATCCGTGTCAAACTTTATTAGTATTCTAGATATTTCAACTGGATTAGTCTCACCTGAGATGTTTGACTCATTATATAGCTTAAAAAGATCTAGAGTTCCGGCGCGACCAACATTTGCATCAATGGCTCTAAATCTCTGATTGATGATTTTATTAGTTATGTAAGTGTCTTTGCTTGCAGTCAGAATGAGATACACAGTTATTTTCCTTATATTGCTGTACCAACGATATCGTGCTCAGGGTACTTAAGCTCGAATATTGTTCCACGAGGGGCTGTAATGATCTTATTTCTGGTCGAGTTTTCAAAGTTAATGTAGAAGTCAGAGTAGACTCTTCCTTGATCGTTTCCATTCTTTGGAAGAATGTCTAGGGAAACAAGAGACACAACTCCGGGAGTATTAATAATGACATTAATAATGTCATCAATAACAATTGGCTGATCTATTTGAAAATTCTCCAGCCTGAGGACATCTCTTACTCTTGAGATAACACTTTGCACAACTGATCCCTTGTTTGATCCGGGAGTAGACACTACACCAAAGGTGACAGTGTAGTTAGAAACTCTTGCATCAAGAATATCTATCGCATCAGATATAAGTCTAAACTCATTGAGGTATGTGCTCAAATTCTTCTTAAGTGCATCAGGAGAAGTGGCTAGATTTCCAAATCTATCCTTACTGATGATGTAAAGCTGTGCTGCAAGAGGGTTTTCAGGATTATCAGATATTCCGGCTCTAAAGACTCTACCAAAAACATTTGGCATCGTATAAATTCTAGACAGCAGGTCCTGCTTGCTAACAATCCTTGACTGCATTTGTTTTGCAGTTGGAATTCTAGCTCTTAGATCCTCTATTGAAGGAGCTGTATCTCCTCCCCGAGCAGGATCAATATTTCTAACCTCAACACTAGATCTAACAAGTGTTGATACCGATGATGAAGGGCTACTTAAGAAGTCCATCACTAGGACATTAAGTGATCTAATAGAGCCGGCAGCGACATTGTGATTAATTCCACCACCGTGCCTGTATCTAACTGATATTGTTGTTGCTTTTGGACTTATTCCAAGAGTTTGAGTCTGAAGAAGTGAATTAGGGTCTATTGAAAATCTACTAAAATACTTTTTTCCATAAAGAGATAGAGACAATTCACTGGGATCTGGAATAATATCGTCATCCAGCGTCTCAGCATCACCGGCACCAAATCTAATTTTGGTCATTCTTGTGGTTGGATCAAAACTTGAAGTGTATCTCCTTGGGGCAGCAATGACTTCAAGATTCATTGGAACCATGTTTCCATCAGGGCCCACATTGGATATCGCTCTAAACACTGTGTCCTGTGAAAGAGACTCAACTTGATAATACTCATTGTTCTCGCTATCAGTCACAGAGATAATGTCACTGATGTCGGGACTGAGAAGCGTGATCTCTCTAAAGGGAACATGCTGAGTTGTGAGGTTAAATGAGTCTGTCGTCTCATTTCCTGATATGCAGAGACCCATTCTGGTCATAATAAATTGAGTTGGATTTCCTAAGTTGTCTGTTGTGTAGACAGTGACAGTTGCAATAAATTCTCCGTCATCATCCGTCTCAGAAAAATCTAGATCCTCTGTTAGGTTAAAATTAATTCCTGAGGCTGACTTACACGTTGTGGAGGCTCTTATGACGGGAAGTGAGCTCAACATGGGCTTATATGACATGTCAGCTGCTTGCTCAGCAGGAACTCTGATGTAGAACTTCACATATACTGATGATGGGCTGGATCCAACAGGCTTTACGCCTGCATTTTTTAAGTGAGTTAATATATTCTTTCTCTCAACAGCTGTTGTAGGATTGAGCTCAGTGAACTGGTGATCAAGGTAATAAGAGAGAGTGTCACCCACGTAGGATGCCATATCAAGAAATAGACCTCCAAGAGAGGCCTCAGAGAAGTCTTGAATCTTATCTGGGAAATAGGTCCTTGAGTAATCTAGAAGCTCTGACCTAAATGTGTCAAAGTCCTTAGCAAGGAATGACCTATTTCTCTCTTTTTTTATCTTATTTTTTATATCAATTGACATGTATTATCCTGCTACGTAAATAATCGCCTCAATAACTCTGTCACGCTGAGAAAGAGTATTAACTCTGTAGGTTATTCTGACACCGCACTTTGCAACCTCTTTATTGTCATTTCTGTCAACTAACGGCTCAAAGGTCAATAATTGAACAAATGGCATGTACTTCTCAGTTGTTCTTCTAATTCTCCTGATTGCCTCTGAGTCAAAGTCATCAGATCCCAGCTCAAATGCTAGCTCTGTGAGATTTGCTCCAAAGTCATATAGGCCAACTCTCTCCCCGTGATTAGTCATAATCATGTTGCGAAAGTTATCAGCAATATTCTGCTCTATGTCAGTGTGCATCTCAAGCAGGCTATCACCTGACTCACTGAGAGACACGGGAACTTTTATTCCTATTGGCCTGGATATTCTATCGGTGATAGATCTCAGTCGCCTAGAATCTAGATCCTCTTTAAGCTCTCCAACTGAGGAGAAATCATATTTCTTTCTAATGGACAATTATTTTCTCCGAGTGGTCGGAGATTAATTATCTCCCAGCTCTCTTTGTCGGACTATACAAGTTTACCAAATCCTGTGTGTGTTGTTGGCCCAGGAGAAGTTGTTGCAGGAATAGAAGGCGGTGGAGCAACAGGAATCCCAGGAAGAACTGTTGTTGTAACTGAAGTTATATCGACATCTGCAGATGTAACATAGGAGTGTATTGCAGATGCTAGTGCAGATGCTAGATCTGAAATATTTGACTCTGGATTTGATCCGTCCTGGGCCCCTGCTCTATTGATATTATTAAATGCATTTCTGATTGCTGCCTCTAAAGACGATTTTGATGTGGATAGTGACATTTTAATATCCTATTCTCCAAAGACTCTGGTTGATTTTAATCTCTCTATCTCTTGTTTTCGCTGTATGACTTGACCTTGAAGCTCTGCAGCTCCCTGTAATATCTGGGGAGATGG
>Ga0214923_10008196_pt1 | contig 11203 bp, 9 predicted proteins | sample LL1510_MetaG_FD_177993 | JGI IMG/M metagenome (GOLD analysis project Ga0214923, IMG submission 177993) | Freshwater microbial communities from Lake Lanier, Atlanta, Georgia, United States - LL-1510 | ecosystem: Environmental > Aquatic > Freshwater > Lake | place: USA: Georgia | collected 2015-10-15 | reverse complement strand
CAGAAATATTTTGTCGTAGTGGTTAAGACTTCATACACATTTCACGATGTGTTATAACCAAATTTTTACATTTTTGTTTATTTTTTTCGTCGTTAATTCGGCGTTTTAAATGTGCAAAGGTGTAAAATTATTTTCCAAATATTAAAATAAATATCATCACTTATAACTAAAGTTCCGTCCAAATCAAATAAAAAACAACAAGTATTGTTTATATAAGTATTTAATTGTTCAGGAGTACCTAGATTGAATACATTTTTTTCATTTAATTCAATACCTTTAAATATCTTATTATCCTGAATCATTTGGTCAATAATACAGGAAGTAAAACATTCTCCTCTAAAATTTATATTATTACTGACTACTTTATCTGCATATAGATATAATTCATTAATATCTTTAAAACAATAAATTCCTGTATTAGCATTATCACTAATTTTAACTTTTTCAATAATTTGTATGATATTTAGATCTTTATCTAATTTAATATATGAATATATTGGATTAGATTCTTTATTAATTGTATAAAATACACAATTAGAATTAATGTTTCTAAAAATTGAAATTATGTCTTGTGTATAAAATGTATCACAATCTAATAATAAGCATTTTTGATTATTAGAGATTTTTAATATTTGTTCTAACCCTATCATTATAGTTTCTGATGCACCTTTAGTTTGTTTATTTAATTTAATTAAATTGATGAATGGATATTTTTTAAGTATAATATCTTCAAAATTATACTTATCTAAATTATAATAAATAATAAAAATTTTATCATCATTATTAATATTTAAATTATCCAAAACATAAAAAATCATTTCTTTTTCAAATATTTTAATTAATGGTTTTGGTAAATCATATCCATTATTTTTAAATCTTTCTCCTTTTCCTCCTAATGGGATAATAATATTCATAATATATATATATAAATTATTTAATAATTTAAATTATTTAATAATTTAAATAATTAAATAATTTAATAATTTAAATTATTTATATATTATATTATATGCGTATTGCTATTCTTGTTTATGGTAGATTAAATAAATGTGTAGAAAATTATAACAATATATTAGAAAGCATTGGAACAAAAAATGATATTGATTTTTTTCTTTCATCTGATAATTCATCAGAAACTCAATTAAATGAATTTATTAATATTTATAAACCAATTTTATATAATAATAATCCTATAAAATATGATTATGATTTATCAAAATATCCTGGAAAAAGACTTGAAACAAACATTCATAATATGACTTGTCATTTTATTAACAAAAATAGAGTTTTTTCATTATTGGAAGAATATATCAGAACAAATAATATTTATTATGATATTGTCATATCACTAAGAATTGATGTATTTATCCAAAATAGTTTTGGATTTAATGATACTGAGTTTAATGGTTTGATGGATGATACAATTTATATTCCATCTGGATATGATTATGTGTGCAATGCAATAAATGACCAAATCGCTTATGGAAAGATAGATGTAATGAAAAAATATAATTCTATAGATGCTAAGGATTTATTGGAAAAAAACCTTAGTATACCTCATCCTGAAATTTTAACTTTAGCAAATATACATTTCAATAAGTTACAAATAAAAAGAGTTGATTTAATATATAGACGAGATTAAAATGATTAAGAATTTATATCCCTCGAAATTTACACCCTCTGTGAATTGTCCCATTTTAAATCTTTAACGGTTTAAAAATAGTCTTCTTTTTTTTGATTATTATTTTGATTATCAGTTAATCCATATAAAAATGCCCAAGATGATACACATCCTCTAACCAGTTTCAAAAACACTATCACATTCTTTTGCATAATTATATAATGTTGGTAAATGTTCATAAATATCACTTGAATTATCGCCACTGCATAATAAAATATATTTTTGTTTAATATAATCTATTATTATATATATAATAAAAAAATATATTTTAAGACAAATTATTTATTATTTATTATTATAAATATATAATGAAAGTTTTATTATACGGAAAAAATGGTTGGATTGGTAATCAAGTCTATGAACTATTAGTTAATAATACAAATCACGAAGTTATTATAGCGAATGAAAGAGCAGAAAATTACAAAGAATTAGAGGATGAAATTAAAAGAGTAGTTCCAACACATGTTATTTCATTAATTGGTAGAACACATGGAACTATTGGTGATAAAAAATATACTACGATTGATTATTTAGAACAGCCAGGAAAATTACGAGAAAATGTACGTGATAATTTATATTCACCGTTGGTTCTGGCTGTTCTATGTCAAAGATATAACATTCATTATACATATCTAGGTACAGGATGTATATTTAAATATGATGAGGAACATCCATTTGGAGAAGAAGTAAATGGGTTTACAGAAAATGATACACCAAACTTTTTTGAATCTGGTTATTCAACGGTTAAAGGTTATACAGACAAACTTATGCATTTATTTGAAGATAATGTATTAAATATAAGAATTAGAATGCCAATTACTAGTAATATAAATTCAAGAAACTTTATTACAAAGATAGTAACTTATGAAAAGATTTGTTCTGTTCCAAATTCTATGACTGTATTACCTGAATTATTACCATTAATGTTAGATATGGCAGAAAAGAAAATTACAGGCACAGTAAATTTAACTAATCCTGGCTTAATATCCCATAATGAAATATTAGAGATGTATAAAGAAATTGTTGATCCTAAATTTACATGGAATAATTTTACAATTGAAGAACAGAATAAAATATTAGCTGCTGGTAGATCAAATAATTATTTAGATACAACGAGATTAGAAAAATTATATCCTACTGTTAAAAATATAAAAGTATCTGTTAGAGAATGTTTAGAAAGAATGAAAGAAAATAAATAAAATAGTTTATTTTCTACATACAATATAATTATTTATAAACCAATTAACAGTTTTAGATATACCATCTTCAATAGGAGTAAATTGAAAACTTTTAATATAACTCATTAATTTAGAATTATTAGCAGTTTTTTTAAATTGTCCGTCTGGTTTATCAGTATCAAATTCCATATTATTTTCATAATTAAATTCTTTTGCAATACATGTTGCAACATAATTTATAGATTTTTCTTGGCTTTCTGGCACTGATAATATTATTGGTTCTTTATCATTATAATTTTCCAGAGTCCATAAAATAAGTATAGCTAAATCTTCTGAATAAATAAATTGACGAAGTGGAGTTCCAGAACCTGCTATTATAAATGGTTTATTTTCTTTTTTTGCTAAATAGCATTTATGAATTAATCCTGGTATAACATGTGAATCTTGTAAATGGAAATTATCATATGGTCCATAAATATTAGTAGGAATAACACAAATAAATTTATCACCATATTGTTCTTGATATGCACGAGAATGAACATCTAACATTCTTTTTGCATAAGCATAAGCATCATTAGATATATGCGGAGGTCCATTATGTAGCATAGTTTCATCAATAGGATAGATAGTTTTATCGGGAAATATACAAGTTGAAAGACAACTAATAACTTTCTTTACTTTAATTTCATGACAAACTTTAAGAACATTAGTATTTATAAGTATATTTTTTTCGTACATATCAACTTTGTGATCCATATTTTTAAAAAGACCACCAACACAAGCAGCAAGATGAATAACATAATCAGGATTATATGAAGAAAAAGTATATAATGTACTTGAATAACTAGTTAAATCACAATTAGTTGAAGAAAGAAATATAAATTTATATAAATAATTAGTAGAAATAGTTTTTAAGGCACTACCAACAAGTCCTGTTCCTCCTGATACAAGTATAGTTTTCATTAAATATAATAATATAAAAAAAGTAAAATTTTAATTAGTTATATTTAAAATTATAATTTCTTTTAAGATAATAATATAATTAAAATATGAAAGTAGCGTTCATTACAGGGATTACTGGCCAAGATGGTTCATACTTAGCTGAGCTTTTATTAGAAAAAGGATATAAGGTTCATGGATTAATTAGAAGATCATCATCAATAAATACACACAGAATAGATCACATATTTTCAAATAAGGATTTAAAATTACATTATGGGGATATGACAGATGGTGCTAGTTTATATAAGATATTAAATGAAATTAATAATTTATATCCTGATATGGAAAGATTAGAAGTATATAATTTAGCAGCACAATCACATGTTAAGATTTCATTTGAGATGCCTGAATATACAGCTGATTCAGATGCTTTTGGAACATTAAAATTACTTGAAGCGGTAATGAATAATAATTTAAAAGAGAAAACAAGATTTTATCAAGCAAGCACTAGTGAATTATATGGATTAGTTCAAGAAGTACCACAATCTGAAACAACTCCATTTTATCCACGTTCACCATATGGAGTAGCAAAATTATATGCATATTGGATTGTTAAAAATTACAGAGAAAGTTATGGAATGTTTGCTTGTAATGGAATACTTTTTAATCATGGTGGTATAAGAAGAGGACATAATTTTATTGAAAGAAAAATAACATTAGGATTAGCAAAGATTTTAAAAGGTGAAACAGATAAATTAATAGTAGGTAATTTAAATTCTCTTAGAGATTTAGGAAATTCTAAAGATTATGTAGAGGGTATGTGGTTAATGTTACAACAAGATAAACCAGATGATTTTGTTTTAGCTACTGGTAAAATGTATTCAATTAGAGATATGATAGAAATAGCATTTAGTTATAAAGGTTTTAATATTAAATGGAAAGGTGAAGGTATAAATGAAATAGGATATGATGAAAATACTGGTAGAGAATTAATTTCAGTAGATGAAAAATATTTTAGACCATCGGAGGTAGAACAATTATTAGGTAATCCAGCAAAAGCAGAAAGAATACTTGGTTGGATTGCCAAAACAAGTATTAATGAATTATTAAAAGAAATGGTAGAACAAGATTGTAAATAAATATATATAAAAAAATTTTAATTAATTAAAATATATGGATCAAATAATTATAAATCAATATAAATTATTTAATAATATTTTAGAGGAAAATATTAAAGATAAATTAATTAAAGATAAAATATTAGTTTATGAGAATATAAATAAATTTAATATAAATGATACAATCAATAAATATGATTTAGATAAAATAGAATGGTATTACGATGAAAATAATAATAGAATTCCATATATAGAAAATAATATAAAAATTAATATAATAAAATTAAATGAAAATGATAATATTTATGATTACATTTCATCAGCTAGTATAATAGATAACAATGATGAAATTATATGTGGAGAAAATTTTTTAAGTTTAGCTGATTGTTTTATAGGAACAAAAAATTCATTAAATGCTAATCCAAATACTCATAAATTTTCAAAATTAAATATTGATATAGAAAGTATAAATGATAGTGATGAAAGATTTATAAACTTTAAAAAAATTTTTGTGAAAACAGATGATATAGGAAAATTTTATAATAAATTTAAAAATAATTTAGAGGATAAAATAATTATTACACACAATTCTGATTATAGTATAGATACAACTTTTAAAGAAAATATTAATAAAGTAAAAAAACAGTATTCACAAAATTGTTTATTTAGAAATGAAAAATTAGAACCGATTCCTATAGGAATAGAAAATAGAATGTGGTTCGATCATAATATTATACACAATATTAGAAAAAGAACTGATATTAAAAAAACTAAAAATATATATTTTTTATTTTCATTACAAACTCATCCATCTAGAATTACATGTTATAATATATTAAAAGATAAATTAGAATGGAACAGTAAATTATCAAAAGAAGAATATTTTATTGAATTAAAAAAACATAAATATGCGATTTGTCCTAGAGGTAATGGTTTAGATACACATAGATTGTGGGAATGTTTTTATTTGGATGTTATACCTATTATGTTAAAAGAAGATTCAGTTAATATTGATAATTTACCAATAATATATTTAGAAAAATGGAGTGATTTAGATATTTCTAATTTAGATAATTTAATACAATTTACAGATATAAAATTAAGTAAAATAACTATGAGTTATTATAATAAAAATATTATAATGAATAATAATTATCAAGTAATAATATTAATAATTGCTTCTGATAATACCGATTATTATATTGCTATGCAGAAAATTTGGAATTTATACATGAATAAACATCCACATATAAAATCATTTTTTATAAAAGAAAATATAAATATTGATAATAATTTATTAATTGATGAAAATAGTAATACAATTAATGTTAAATGTGAGCCATCGTTAATTCCAGGTGTTTTAATAAAAACAATAGAAAGTTTAAAATATATTTATAATAATTATAATTTTAAATATATTTTTAGAACTAATTTATCTTCATTAATTGATTTAAATAAATTATATTTATTTATATTAAATAATTCATTTGATTATTCTGCTGTTATTGGTAATTATAATAAAATACAATTTGGTTCTGGAGCAGGATTTTTTTTATCAAGAGAATGTGTTAATTATTTAATAAATATAGATAATATTAATTATTCAAAATATAATGATGATGTTATAATTGGAGAAATATTAACAAATAAATTTCCTATTTTTTCGCTTAGTAGAATAGATATATTAGATTTTAATAAAAAAAAAATATCGAATAATGAATTAAAAAGTTCTAATATATTTCACTTTAGATGTAAAAATAATAATCAGGATATAACAGTAAATAATCTTGAAAAAATGTATGAATTAATATATACAAACGAGTAAATTTTATAATTGTTTTTCTGCATGATGAATATTATCAATATTATTAAAATAACTACGATGAAAATGTGAATCATCATAATTTGAAATGAAATTATTTATACCTCTATTTTTTATATAATTAAAATCATACATTTCTAATCTTTTAAGAGGTCTATTTAGAACTTTTAAATGTGGATAATTAATTAACTTTTTATACATGATTTCCTGATCTGTATACCATCCACTACCACCTGGAATACCAGAATATTGATTGATATATGTTTCATTGATTATTTTTTCTACATCATCCTCATTATTTATAGAGAATACTTGTCTCCAAGTATGTGGATGAGCAGCATTATAACACATATATATTTGATTACCATCTACATGTCTATAATAAATAAAATCTTCTTTTTTGAAATTTTCTAATCCTTCTTTATAATATTTATCATTCATTGGCAACATATCCATATCCGTTATCATAACCATTTCATCATCGGGTAATTTAATTAAGGCAGTCATATACATTCTTAAATTTTGACCAACAAAAGCTGTATTAATATCTAAATTTCTATTCCAAAGAATAATATTATCTGAATAATCTTTCAATTCGTCAGGAATTTTATCACCTACAACAACTGCTATAAATTTAATGCCAAAATGTTTCCAAAATAATATCTGTTTTGGCACGAACATGTAATACTGAGGATTTAAATTAGTTGAACCTAATACTGTTGATAATTTCATGTATTATTAATTTATTAAATTTAAAATCTTAGATTATTTTAACATTTTTTTATTTATTAAATTTCATATAAAAATTTATAGTATTTTTTAATCCTTCTTCTAATTCTATTTTTGGATTAAAATTTAATTTTTCAACAGCTTTATCAATAATTGGTTTTCTAACTTTAGGATCATTTTCCGTTTCTTGTACATATTGAATTTCTAATTTTATATTCAATATCTTTTCAAATTTACAAAATAATTCATTTAATGTAAATTCACAATTTGGATTTCCTAAATTTATAGGACCAGATTCTGTACTATTCATCATTTTATAAATACCATCAATTAAATCATCTACATAACAAAAACTTCTTGTTTTCGTGCCATCTCCGTATATATAAATATTTTCATTATTTTTTATTTGTTTAATAAAATTAGTTATAACTCTTCCATCATTTAAACTCATATAAGGTCCATATGTATTAAAAATTCTTATAACTTTTGTATCAATATTATATTTTTTTCTATATTCATACATTAAAGTTTCAGCAACTCTTTTCCCTTCATCATAACACGATCTTTCACCCATAGTATTAACATTACCATAATATTCTTCAGGTTGAGGATGAATAAGAGGATCTCCATAAACTTCAGAAGTAGATGAAAATAATATTTTAGCATTATGTTTTTTGGCTAAATCTAACATATTTTTTGTTCCTTCAAAACAAGTTATTAAAGTTTCAATAGAAAATTTTTTATATTTTTCAGGACTAGCTAAACAAGCTAAATGATATATTTCATCAATTCTAGGTAAAAATAATTTATTTTTAATATCAAAATTAATAAATTTAAAGTTGTTATTATCTTTGAATTCTTCAATATTATATAATGAACCTGATGATAAATTATCTACACAAATAATTCTATTATTAATATCTTCTAATAATTTTTTACATAAATGTCTTCCTAGAAAACCAGCACCTCCTGAAACTAAAATAATTTTATAATTACTTTTAGCAACGTTAGTTCTATCAATATCTTTTAACCAATCTCTAATAATTCTATCATGATTTTCATTTCTATCAAGTACAGCTTGTAAAATATAAGAATTAATATTATTTGAATTAAGTTGATTATATAAACATATCGTATCTTTAGGAAAACATGTACCACCAAAACCACGCAAACCATCATGTCCAGGACAAGCCATATGTGTTAACCCTATTCTATCATCAAGTTTAACATAATCTATTAGCTGATTATAATTAATATGTAAAGAACAACATAAATCATAAATTTCATTAAAATAAGATACTTTTGTTGATAAAAATGTATTTCTTATTAATTTTGATAATTCAATTTCTTTATTTTTACCAAAAATAATATTATTATATTTTATTTTTTGATTATTATAGGCTAGTAAGAATAATTCAAATATTAATTTTTTATAACTATTTTCAATTTCTAAAGGACAATTTTCATATATACCAAATAACCAGTATTTATTATTTATAAAATCATCTTTCCAATTTTTTTCTGTTAAAAATTCTGGCATAAAAAAAATATTTTTAGAATCACAATATCCAACAGGAACTGTAGATCTAATAATAATTAATTTTTCATTATTAATAAGTTTAATTTTATTTATAGTTTCATCAATAATATTTGTATAACAAGAACCATCAATATTTGTAGGTGTTGGTAAAGAAATAAAAATAAGATCAACAATATTTATAACATCATTAAAATTTATATTATTAGGAATACATAATTCTGGATTTATATCAAAAACATAAACAGTAATATCTTTATTGTTTAATAAATAAGTTGCTTTTCCTACAAATCCAAAACCAATTAATAAAATTTTCATTATATACTATAAAAATATTTAAAAAAAATATTTTTATCTTAAACATTTTTATTTCATATATATTTTGTAGTTATAAATTATATAAGATTATTGTATTGTGTAATAAATAATATTTACTTGAAAAGTGTTATATTTTTATTTATTTTTATAAAATCTAATATAAAATTAATTCTATTCAAATAAGTATGATTATCTCTTACTTCAATCATTAAATCTTTTATTAATTTATTTTTTTCTGATTTTTTATTAAATTCTAAACCTTTTTTAACTAATTCATTAATAGAATCAGAATATATTATTTTTTTATCAAATAATTCATATACAGTTGGATTATTTGTAATACCCATTTTACCGTAAGATATATTCTTAAATATTCTACAAGGAATATAGTTATTCTCAATTTGCCATTGAGTTTGTAAAGCTGGTGCTATTATAGATTCTTGAATTAATTTCATATTTTCTTCAATTGATTTATTTTTATTTGAATTAATATCAAATGTTCCTCCATAATTTTTATATTCAATTTTATGTTTTTTTAATTCTTCACAAAAAACTCCCCAATGTTCTAAAGGCATACCAATAAAATTACTTATATTTTTTATGTTAAAAGAATCTAAGTTTTTAATATTTTCATCTATTTCATGAGGTAATAAATCTGTCGCCCAAGGCATATATATTAAATTATAATCTGTTGAATGACAATAATATTTATAATCATTATATTTTTGTTCTTTTAAGCATCCAATACAATAAACTTGTAAGCTCAATATATTATTAGATGGAATTCCTTCAGATTTATCTATTAATAAATGTAATTTAGGTATTTTACGATCATTTATACAAACCCATTCAACATTATGACCGATATAAAAACTTGTATTATTTAAAGGTAAATTTTTAGATTCTAATCCATGTACTATATATAGTGAATTATTAAAATCTATCTCTTCATTTGGATTAGGATAATTGTTTTCTCCATTTTCATTAAACCAATAAACTTTATAACCTAAATGTTTAAAACCAATATAAAATGCGTTATGGATATAACTATGGGTATGATTGTGTAATTGATGTCCCCAAATTATTACTTTATTTAAGTTCATTATATATTTTAAATATATATTTATTTTTATATAATTATAGATAAATATAATAGAGGTATTGAAAAAACATATGAATATATTTATAAGTATTGGTTTACTATAAAATACCTAAAGTTCTAAATATTAAATTAATTCTGCTAATATAGGTATGATTATCTCTTACTTCAATCATTAAATCTTTTATTATTTTATTTTTTTCTGGTTTTTTATTAAATTCTAAACCTTTTTTAACTAATTCATTAATAGAATCAGAATATATTATTTTTTTATCAAATAATTCATATACAGTTGGATTATTTGTAATACCCATTTTTCCATAGGAAATATTTTTGAATATTCTACAAGGAATATAATGATTATCTATTTGCCATTGAGATTGTAAAGCAGGTGCTATTATTGATTCTTGAATTAATTTCATATTTTCTTCAATTGATTTATTTCTGTTAGAATTTTTATCAAATGTACCACCATAATTTTTATATTCAATATTATATTTTTCTAATAAATTTTTTAATTGATTATTATGTTCTAATGGCATACCAATAAAATTACTAATATTTTTTATATTAAATGATTCTAAATTTTTTATATTTTCATCTATTTCATATGGTAATAAATCAGTCGCCCATGGCATAACAATAACTCTATATCCATTTTCTTCATAATTATTAAAAATTTTATCACTTAATTTTTTTATATATGGTCTCCATAAAATTATATTTTTTTTAGATATGTTTGTTAATAGACTATTCATAAAACCATCAGTTTCATATGA
>Ga0214923_10008195_pt1 | contig 11205 bp, 7 predicted proteins | sample LL1510_MetaG_FD_177993 | JGI IMG/M metagenome (GOLD analysis project Ga0214923, IMG submission 177993) | Freshwater microbial communities from Lake Lanier, Atlanta, Georgia, United States - LL-1510 | ecosystem: Environmental > Aquatic > Freshwater > Lake | place: USA: Georgia | collected 2015-10-15 | reverse complement strand
CCCTAATTAATACGTTATTATATATGTTAATGGATTTAAAAATTGATTTTTTCAATTAAAACAATTTAAATTTTTATAACATTAATTTATAAATTTTTTTGTAATTCATATATATAAAATTATAAATAATGTTTTACATTCTATAATAAATAATTTGAATAAATTAACAAAAAATATATAAATCATAATTAAGATTATAACCATTATAATTAATTATATTATTATTTATTTAAATTTAATATATATTTATTTAGATATTATTTTTATAAATTTAATAAGTTATTATTTATAATTTGATTTATAAATATTATATACAAAATTAATTTTATCAATCATATTTATATATATTTGAATAATTTAAGAATTCGCAAATTCGTATTAATAACAATAATAATAATAAATTTAATGATTTATTTATAAGTATAAAGAATATTATTTTATTAATAAATATCATATCAATTTCCCATCCGACTTCAATAAAAAAATTTAAAATTTTAGAAACTCATTATTAAATTTAAATCCAATAAATTTACAAATCATTCAATTTTATATAATATATTATTGGATATTAATTGATCTAAAAATATAATATATTAAAAATATTAATACGTACTAAAAAATTAAATCATAAATAAAGAGTATCGTTGTCTACGACAACTAAATTTATGTAATTAATTAGTAATTATAAGTTATAAAATTTTATATATATAATTTAATTTGTAAATGTAAATATAAAATATAAATATAAATGAATATTAATTTCTAGAAATTAAGAAATCATAATTAATTAATAATATATAATATAAAAAATTTAAAATAATTTTATATATAATAATTTTTATTATTGTTATTATTATGATAATAAATTCAAATTATGAAAAAATATCAATTATATTAGTAATCTTGTTTATAATATAAATATATGAAAATATTTTATAATATTATAAAATTTAAATAAAATTAAGAAAAAAATAATAATAAATAAATAGAGTAAATATTTAATGATATTTTAAAACAATAAAATTTAATAAATTTAAATTATAAAATAATATAAAATATGAATCATAATGTCCATTATTATTTATCATCAAAACCACATGGTTATAATTTAAGAGATGTGCCATTTGTTATATCTCCAGAAACTTTAAGACACATATTATTAGCATTTAATGGTCTTAATTATTAACTAGAATTATATATCCATTTTTATGCATTATTACCATTACATTATGTCATACCTACTAATGTATCAGATTAATTACCTCCATTTAAAACATCTAAACATAATCCATTATTATTAACTAAATTTTAATTTTAATTATATGTTAACTATTAAGGTCCGGATCCATTAGAACTCCAAATTTTAACAGGATATGAAGATTTAGTATAACCATCTCCTTAATCAATAGAATATAATTATTTACCTTAACTAGTAGAAGAAACTAAATAAATTTATTATTTATTAGCATTAAAAGGTAAATTAATAGAATTACCAATAGATTCTATAACTAATGATGATGCTTAATTGTTAAATAATAATCCATAAACATTAATTTAACTTAAATCTTGAACATTTTATTTTTATTGATAAGATCTACCTTTAAATGATGAATGTTCAAATATTGTTAAAATAAATCCTTATGGTAATTTATATGATTATAATGAATCATTTGGTATAGACATTTATTAAACATCATAAACACCAATATTTAAATAATAAATATTTCCTGTATAATTTATACCTGTAAATAATTAAACTACATTTTATTATGGAATTTATCCATTAGTACCATCAAATGAAATTTAAGTTAATTATTAAGTATTTGTTACTTAAATAAATCTATTATTTAAAATATTAGAATTATAATATAAATTATTTTTATTATCTAAAATATACATTTAATTGTTAGAATAAGAACACGATATAATATTAGAAGGAGCTGAAATATTTGTCCAATTAGGATTAATATGAATAAATGTATTTGCATAATAAATTAAACCATTAGAATCTAAAATAGTAGAAATCATATTATATCCATCTAATTATATTTAAATTGGTGTATTTTTTTAAATATTTTATAATTAAATCCAATTTTATTTAGTAAAATTAGGAATTTAAGAAATATAAAATATATTTTTATTTGAAATACATTATAATTAGTTATTAGAAATTGAAATCCATGTAACATTAGAAGTATTAATTAATTTAATTAATTAATTATATTTTTAAAATGGACCTTAAACATAATAAGCATTACCTTATTTATCACAAGCAACAATAGTTCCTTAATTATTATTACTGAAAGAATCAAAACTAATGTTACAAATTTATTAAATAGTTTAATTAGATGAAGAATTAGGTAAATAAATTTATAATGTTTATGACATTTAATAATTTGGAGAATAAAATATATTTCCATTAATATCTAAAGCGACCATTTAACCGCCAGAATAACAAACTTATTATATTTATTATGTATTTAATGAATATAATTATGGATTTGTTGTAGTTTACCAATAAGAAAAATATACATTATTATTAGTTTAAACGGAATTACAACCCACTAAAACATTACCTGGTGAATATGTAAACATTGCTAATTATTATTATAATTATTGTTAAGATTATAATAATGTATTTAAATTAATTTAAAATGCTTATAATTATGTTTTATCCGAAGTTTATGAAATTTATTTTTATATAAGTTATATTTAAGCTTATAATGCTTGTAATTATTAATTAGCAGATTATAAAAATTATTATAATTAATTTTATTAATTTTATATAACAATAGTTTAATTTTCTATTAATTTTAATGTTGTCGGATTAGTTTATTCTTATTATAATGCCAATTATAATTATTATGATGATTATAAAGCGATACCAATAGTTTATAATTATTATATAACAGATTTAATATTTGTTTATAATAATATTTCTTATTAATTAAATATATCTTATAATTATTATAATTATTATGTTAAAGATGTATAATTTTAAACAATATTATTATAATTATTTTATAAAGATTATTATTATTATGTTAATTATTAAATTTAAATTTATAATTAATTAGCTTATTCTTATGCATTTTTATATTATTCTTATAATTTAGTAGCGTATTAAATAGCATTTTCTTATACTTATTTTGAAACTTAAGCATCTGATAATTATTAAATATAAGATTATTAATTATTATAAGCAATTTATAAATCTTAAGAATATTATTAATTATTTGCTAATTATTTATATAATTTATTTTATTAATCAGTAAATTATTATTATAATAATGATATATTTTAAGAAACCTCATTATATTATTTTTCATATTATTATTATATATCTGAACTATTTTATAATTATTATTTTATAAATTATTATTAATTTAATAGTTAAGTATTTAAACTATTATAATTAGTTTATAAATCTTAATATTATTAAACTAAAGAAGAAAGTGTTAATTATGCTTAATTAAGAGTGTTTGTTTAAGAAATAACTTATGCTTTTGTTAATAATAATTAATCTTATAATTATTAAATTTAATCATGATATAATTATAATTATTAATTATTATTTACTAATTATTAACTTATAGAAGCAGTTTAAGTCTATTATTATTATAATAATTCTTATGATTATTAAGTTTTTAAATTATTATCAGATATTGTAGATTATACTTAAGTTAATTAAGAAGTTTAATCATTATATTTTTATTATAAAAGCGCTAACTATTACTATAAATCATATTATTATGTTTAAAGTATATTGTAAGATTTTTATGTGGTTTATAATTAATTTTAAATTTATTATTATTATTATGTTATCTATGATAATTATTAAGTTAAATTTTTAACATTTTATTATTCTTATGATATTTATTATTGATAAATACTTAATTATTCTTATTTTTATTTTAATTAATCATTTAATTATTAAATATTTGTATTGACTATATTTAATTCTGATATTTTATTATCTAATTTTGATTATAATTCATTATCTATTAGTATATTAGATTAATTTTATTAATATAAATAATAAATTATTACTATAAAAATTATTACTATAAAAATTAAAAATTTACTTAGTGTTTCCATATATTTATAATAATAAAAAATAATATTTTATTCTAATTAATAATAAATAGTAATAAATTATTAAATATAAAATACTCATTATAAATGTCTTAATATTTAAATGATTCAGTGATATAATATAAATATATAAATATGATAATGATTGCATTTTCGTAATTAAGTGATAAAAAATTATATATATAAGGATAAATCGATTAATAAAATACTAATTTATCAGTTATATAAAATCATATAGAATATTTAAATTAAACTATTATAAATATTAATTAATTAGAAAATTATAAATAAGATTCTATAATTCAAAATTCTAATTAAGATATATAATTAATTAATATTGCCATTAATGGATCAAAATAATAATAATTAGATTATATCTAAAAATTAATAAATGAATATATATAAATTTAATAATAAGTTTAATTAAATATATAAGATTTAACAAATATTTTAAATGTTTTAAATCTTTAATAAAATAATTAATAAAATAATTAATAAAATAATTAATAAAATAATTAATAAAATAATTAATAAAATAATTAATAAAATAATTAATAAAATAATTAATAAAATAATTAATAAAATAATTAATAAAATATATAATAATGATATTTCATAATAAAATTTTAATTTAAAAAAAACTATAAGAAAAGTAAATAGAATATTATGTAATAAAATTAAATGAAATAAATATTAATTATAACTTAAAATGATAATGTTAATTATGTAAAAATTTCTATTATTAATAATGTTTAAAAATATATTAAATAAATTTAAGATTAATATTGGTATATAAAAATAATTTAATAATATGAAATAAATAATAAATTAAATATATAATAAATTGAATAATTAATATATTAATAATTATAAATTTATTATACTAGAAAATAATAATTATTTAAATTTGATAATTAATAAGATTTATAATTACTTTAATAAATAATTTAATATACAATTGATTGTATTAATAATTAGTATTAATAATTTATTTGTAATGGTTATCAATATTTAAATATTAAATAAGATAATATTCAAAATAATTGTATTTTAAAATATATAAATTGTAATTAATTAGATATTTAAATAGACTTTAAAATTAATAAATTTAATAGTAATTAATAATATGAATAATTATTAAATAATATTAATAATATATCATAATATATTAACATAAATTAAAAAATACCTTCTATTAATGATGAAAATGATAATGTATAATAATTAGGTAAGATATTAGAATAATATAATGAATTATTTATTTAAAAATAATAACCATTGGATAAGAAAAAAAATAGATAATTATATAAATAATTTATAGATAAATATCCATTATTATTTGATTAATTATAAAATTGTAACAAGAGTTAAATATTATTAAAATAAAATATAAATTTAATTATATCATATATATAATTAAATAATAAATTGCCATCTAAAAGTGATATAAATAAAGAAATACGTTATTTAGGATCTTTTATATCACATTAAAATAAAAATTTAAAATAATAATAAGAAATGATGAAAGATGAAAATAATAGGTAAATTTATTAACAATTTAAAGATAAATATAAACATTTATTTAAATTAGATAGTTTTGACTTATTATAATAAAATATAATAAAAATAGAATAATATATCTAATAATTTTAATAATTACCTAAATAAAAAGATTTAGATAAAAATATTGTGTATTTAAATAAGTTTATTAAAACTTGTGAAAGTAATATGAGAAATCGTAAATAAATGATGAAAGACGATAATAATAGATAATTATATAAATAATTTAGAGATAAATATCCATTATTATTTGTTAATTTCAAAACATTAGAATGATTATTAAATTAATTCGTATAATTTTTAAATCTTTTTAACATTTATAATAGTTGAAAATGTTTAAATACTTTATTAATTATATTAATATGAAATATATTTTTTTTTGTTTTATGAATAAAAAATAATATAATAATTATTTTAATTAGTTGTTTAATAATTAATAAGAAATAATATATAAAGTTTATAAGTATGTAAAATGTTTAAGTTGAATTGAAAAAAGCTACATAAAAAAAAGCTAAAGTTGGTAGACCTAGTTAAGCAAAATCTCATTAAATACCTAAAGGAATAGTATTTTAACCATAACATAATTAAAATGAATTTGAAGAAAGTTTAGGTAATGATAGTATGTTAATGGAATTAATATTTTAATTCCCATTACATTTAAAATGTATTTCAAATACAATAAGATAAATAGATAAAAATGGTGTGATTTAATTCTTTTTTACAAATAATAAAGTAATAATTATGTATGGAGATGAAAGTAGTTATAATAAATGTTATTTATAATTAAATTGTAATAATAGTTTTTCTTATTATTTTAATAATTAAAATTTATAAAATAATTATATAAAATTTTAAATTCCTGTTAATCATATAGTAAATACATTTAGTTTTTATAATAGATCATCAGTTAAAACTGAAATTAGATTATTTGGATAATAAAAACCTATGATACGAATTGATTCATATAAAAGTGAATAAAAAAAAATGTAAAAAATTACAAATACTATAAATATTAACTTATCTTTAAGTATAGAAGATATGTAATTAATTGATTAATTTAAAGAATAAGTTTATAATTAATAACATTTTTAGAATATTTAAAATTTTAATAATTTATCTCTAAATATAAATGAAAATATTCCTTAATATAGTTAATAATAATTATTATTGAGAAATAATATTTAAAATTAATTTTCCAGTGAAATTTAAGATAATAATTAAGATAATAGTTCAATTGATTTATAAGATAAAATAACAAGTATTAATGATATGACAATAAATGTAAATTAATTAAAAATAGATGAAAATATGAATAGTAATAAATTGTTAGGATTGATTATATGTAATTAAAATTTATTTGATTAATGTTATTTTTCAAATTATAAATAATTAAAAGTTTATTCATTTAGTATATATAATTAAGATGTTTGTAAATTTATTACTGAAGTATAAAAAGATTCATAATAAGTTACAATTATTAGATAATTAATTATTAAATAAAATTAACCATAATTAAGATTTATAATAATTAAAAGTTTAATTCCTGGATCTGGTAGTGAAAAAAAAATGGAAAATTCTTTAGATGATTTAAAAAAATATAAAGTATATAAATCAATTTAAAATGAGTTAATTTATAGTGTTTCAGCTAATATTTTAAAATAAATTTCTGCTAATAATCCTAATTAACATTTACATTTTATTATGCTTGAAAATAAAATGGTTCTTTTAAAAATTAAGGATCAAGAAAGTGGATCTAAATTTAAATTTTTAATTTAAAGTATCGATTGAAATTATATAATTATTATTTAATTAAATGTATGATAAAATAGAACTTGCTTTAAATTTTTCTTTATTCTTTATATCCATATTTGGATTATTATATATATTAATTATATATGATAATTAAAAGTTATTTAGAATTATTGATAATAATAATAATTTTATCTAAATATAAAATTATAAATATCAACTTAAATGATAATTAATAAATTATTATTATAACATAATAAATATACAATTATTTATAAATTATTACGAATTATAAAATTTATATTTATTTTATTAATTATTTTATTAATATATATTTTTTTATTTTTTTTGATTGATATAGCTAAATAAACCACCTTATCTTTTTTATATATAATATTTATTATTATATATAAATTATATTTTTTAATAGAATTCATTAAATTATAAATTACTAAAATAATTTAATAATTTATACTATAAATTTAAATACTTTTTATATTCATTATAATCAAAATAATGTAAATTACATAATATAATTTAATCATTATATAAAAATCCATAAAATGTATTTGATTTATTTTATTATAATATCATTAATATTTATATAGATTATTTATCTTATAATGTAATTTATAATTATTTAATAATATTATTTTTTAATAATGATGATTCTAATTATAAAATATAAATATTTTATTATTAATCATAATATATAACTGGATATTCGTAAATATAGCTTAATAAACCATTAACACCTGATAATATAAATGAATCAAATAATATATCAATATATTCCTTATTACTATTATCAATAATTTCTTATTCTAATTATTTAATTAATTAATTAATGTATTATAACTCTATTTTTACTATTTAATAATCATATTAATTATTTAAAATAAATGTTTAATTTATTGTTTTTTTTATTAACTAGAATGTCTTTTTTTTTTATATTTTATAAAATTATCTATATATAATATATCTTATATTTTTTTATTACTATTATTTCTTTATTTAAAATTTTCAATATTATTAATTTTATTATATTTTAATATTAATAATTAGTGTAATTATTAACAAGTATTTATTTCACATTTTTAAATAATTTTTCTTAATAATTAAATTTCAAATAATTATTATGTATCTTTAATTAAAAATAATATTGGTTAATTATAATATAATATAGTCGATAAAAAACTATTTAATATTATTTTTTATATTTTTTGTTAAATATATTCACTTAATATATTTGTTATTAAAGTAATATCTTTTTAATTATATATAATTGTTTATTTATTTATATATTATATATTTAATTATTTAAATTATTTTTTAATTTTTTTTATAAATTCATTTATTTTTTCATCTTAATCTGTATTTTAATTTTTACTATATATACTACTTTAATTATATCTTGATTAATATTTATTTAAAATATTATTATTATTAAATTAATTATTAAATTAATTAATTTTTTTTATTTTATTAAATTATGATAATTAAAATTATTGTTAAATATTATATTATTATAATAATTATTATTAAATATTATAATATTATATTATATTATGAGACATATTTAATATAATTAAAATTAATATATAAAGAATGTTTAATAAATTGGAGATGTAAGAAGATATATAAATAAATAATGTAAAAATTTAATAATTTAGAAATAATAATGATTTTTAATTGTTATTTGATTAATTATAGAATAATTAATTATTTTTCAAAGTAATTGAATATTTATAAAATTAATAATAAAATCCTTATAATCAAATATTATTATAAAATTGTTTAAAATTTTTTGATATATTTATATAATATTTAATAATAAATTAAAAATAAAACAATTAAAAATATAATTTAAATAATAAATTATAAAATAATTAATATTTATAATAATTATAAAATTTACAAAATTATTAATAATATTAATTAAATAATATAAAATTAATAATAAATTAAGAAATTAAAACAATAGAATTTCCTATTTATACCTTGTTTTTATCTAAATAATAATTAATTTAACGAAATGATTTTTATAATATAATTGGATATAATAAAAATTTATAGGTTAATTGTATAGGATTTGAGTTTATTTCTGAAATATAATTTAAAATTCCTAGTTTCTTTTATGAATTTAATTAATAAAAATCAAATAAAAATACAAAAAAGAATAATAATAATAGTTAAATTATTAATTATGAAATAAGTAATTTAAATATTATTTAAAATTTAAATGATTTAAGATTAATAATAATATAATAAACGAATTATCATTTATTTTTCAGTAATATATTTTAATAATATTTATAATTTAATATATTAGATAAAATATTAAGTTTTGAATCTATTTATTTATAAAAATATTAAGAAAAAATTAAATATTATAATAATTGTAAATTTTATTATATAAATAATTTATTAGAATAATAATAAAATTAATAATAGGTATTAGATTTTAATATAATAAAATAAAAATAAAAATAAAGAATATTATATTTTGATACAAATTAACATATATAATATGATTTAAAATCTTAATAAGATGTTTAAAAATATAAATAAATTTTTTATAATTTATATGGATTCAATAAATATGTTTAATAAGTGTAATCAATAATATAATTAATGAAAATTATTGATATATAACAATTTATAATTATTTCAGATTTTGTAAATTAGTAATATAATAATAAAATTATAAATAAATAAAATTGTGAACATTATAATATAAATTATAAATAAAATTAATAAATAATATCAAATTTATTATATTAATATATTAATATAGATTTATATAACACAAATTAATATAATTAAAATATGATTACTATTAATAATATTAAATTTCCTTTAGAAATATTAAAATGTAAAATTTGTAATAATGAATTATGTTGTATTCATAAACTTATATAATATTAAGATTTAGAAAATAAATCTGAAATTTGGTAAAAAATTATTGTAAATTAATAAAATTCTAATTCATATTGTAGAATTTGTGGTTAAATTATTAAATTTAATTTTTTAACAGATAATATAAACGATTTTTATGTTAATAGTAATTAATAATTAGAGTTATTTTAAAAAAAAAATTATATTTTCATTTAAAATATTTTCTAAAAAATTATTAAATAATATTTATAATTATAGTATATTAATATTATTAATATAGTTAATGATTTTTATTTAAATTATAAATAATATATTAAATAAGAATTACTTATATAAATTAATAATTAAAATATAAATTAAAATTAAAAAACATATATTAAATAATAATTAACATTAATATTTATTAATGCTTATTTTTATAAAATTATTAATAATAAGATGTAATTTTATGATTTATTAAAATAATTAATTAAAATTAATTTGAATTATAATTAATTTATAAAATAAACTATTTATATATAAGAAAAATATAATATTAATTGTATTTTATAAATTTAAACAACTAATTTATAAACTTTTTATAATGAAATTTAATCTATTAATAGATTATATCCTTAATTATTTTAATTTTTAAAATCATAAAATATATTATTTATTAATGATATGATTAAATAATATGGACATACTAATATATTAAAATTATTTTTTGAAATGATATATTTTAAATTAAAAAATTGTTCAATATCTAATATTACAAATTCTAATATTATTACAAAAAAATAATAAAATTTAATAGTTTATTATGATATTATTTAAATTATTTTTAAAATGTCTATTTAAAATATATATAAATGTAATTTAGAAGACGTTATTATTATTTTTGATATATTAATGACTCCTAAA
>Ga0214923_10008194_pt1 | contig 11206 bp, 7 predicted proteins | sample LL1510_MetaG_FD_177993 | JGI IMG/M metagenome (GOLD analysis project Ga0214923, IMG submission 177993) | Freshwater microbial communities from Lake Lanier, Atlanta, Georgia, United States - LL-1510 | ecosystem: Environmental > Aquatic > Freshwater > Lake | place: USA: Georgia | collected 2015-10-15 | reverse complement strand
AAATCGATTTAAAAGTGAAGAAAGTTGCATAAATGTAAAAAGTAGATAAAAAAGTAAATTAATAGGGTAAAGTTCGTGAAAACTATCCTAACATGTATTAGTTTAGCACGTTAAACTAACTATACTTCTTAACACCCTGTGTAATTCCTATCGAGTATGCAAGCAGCCCGTGAAGCTATTTCAGTGTTTGATATGTTTAAAATTGGAATTGGTCCTTCCAGTTCCCATACATTAGGCCCTTGGAGAGCTGCCCTGCAATGTTTAGCATCAATTCAGCAAAGGGGACCGATTTCGAATGTTCAGTCTTTAAAAGTTTATCTATACGGTTCTTTAGCAAAAACCGGCAAAGGACATGGAACTGATATTGCCGTTTTAATGGGACTGATGGCTGCAGATCCGGTAATTTTTCCGGTTGAATCGGTTGCGGCAGTTATACAGCAAATAAACGATTCGCATCAATTGCAACTGGGGGGAACTTATTCCATTTCTTTTGATCCGGAACAGGATATTGTATTTCTTATGCAAGACTCACTTCCCTTTCATCCCAATGGAATGAGCTTTTTAATTACCCTGCATGATGGAGAAACCTTAAGTGAAACCTATTATTCAATCGGGGGCGGATTTGTTGTGAAAGAGGGCTCAGTCGCATCTCAATCTTCTGGTGTTGAACTTCCTTTTCCGATAGATACTGCGGATGATTTATTAAGGCATTGCATGAAGGGAATGGCTATTCATGAAGTAGTTTTGGAAAACGAAGCATCCTGGCGTTCGGAAGCAGCTACCCGGTCGGGATTGCTGAGAATCTGGCAAGTAATGCAGGATTGTATATACAGAGGTTGTCATTCGAAAGGTGAATTACCCGGGGGATTAAAAGTGAATCGAAGGGCTTACACACTCAACAAAAAACTACTCAATGCTGCTCAATATTCGGGGAAGATTGAATGGATGAAAGCGATTCAAGCTGGGGGAAGTGAATTTCAATATATTTTAGATTGGGTGAGTTGTTTTGCTTTGGCGGTAAATGAGGAGAATGCCTCTTTTGGTAGGGTAGTTACTGCTCCCACAAATGGAGCAGCAGGAGTAATTCCAGCAGTATTACAATATTTTGTTTGTTTTTGTAATGGCAATACCGATGAGCAAATCATTCGTTTTTTATTAACGGCTTCAGAAATTGGCAGCATCTTTAAAAAGGGGGCAACCATTTCAGCAGCAATGGGCGGTTGTCAGGCAGAGATTGGCGTTTCCTCAGCAATGGCAGCTGCAGCATTAACCGAAGCTATGGGTGGTACCCAACGGCAAGCATTGATGGCTGCGGAAATTGCCATGGAACATCATCTGGGCTTAACCTGCGATCCCATTGGTGGATTGGTTCAAATTCCTTGTATTGAAAGAAATACCATGGGTGCCATCAAAGCGATTACTGCTTCACAACTTGCGTTGCAAAGTGCCCCGGATTATGCCATTGTTAGTTTAGATAAGGTAATCAAAACCATGTGGGATACAGCTTTAGACATGAACAGTAAATACAAGGAAACCGCAGATGGCGGCTTAGCCATTCATGTTCCCCTTAGCTTGCCGGAATGTTAGGCAGGGTTTTACGCATCCATATTTTCAAGTTCAACAGCTGAATAATCTTTAATCACATTATACAGTGTACCTCTTTCAATGGGGGTTCTTCCAGCAGCTCGAATCAATTGAACTAAATCGGCTGTACTCATACTCGGAGATTGTTCCTCACTTCCGGCCATCGAATAAATCTTAGTAGAATCATCAATGGTACCATCAATATCATTTACTCCAAATGATAAGGTTAATTGAGCTTGTTGTCGTCCCAGCATGGGCCAATATGCTTTGATATGCGGGAAATTATCAAGGTACAAACGGGAAACTGCATACATGCGCATATCTTCAACGATGGTTGATTCAGGTATATGCTTCATATCATTATCCTTGTTTCGGAACTTAAGTGGAATAAAAGTGTTGAATCCACCCGTTTCGTCCTGCAATTGACGCAGTCTTTCCATATGATCTATTCTATGAAAGTAACTTTCAATATGTCCGAATAATAATGTTGCATTGCTATGCATTCCCAACTGATGTGCTGTTCGATGGATATGCAGCCAGCCATCGGCATCTACTTTATCATTACAGATTTTTGTTCTGATATCCGGATGAAATATTTCTGCACCACCGCCTGGTAATGAATCTAAACCAGCTTCGTGTGCCAATTTCATTCCTTCTTCAACCGTTAATTTTGCTTTTCTGAACATGTAATCTAACTCAACAGGAGTAAAGGCTTTGATATGTAATTCCGGGCGATGAGCCTTGATGGAACGCAATAGCGATAAGAAGAATTCCATATTCATTTTTGGATGCACCCCACCCACAATATGCACTTCGGTTACCGGTTTTCCATCGTAACTTTTTACGATATGCATCATTTGCTCAATGCTCAGTTCCCATCCCTCTTCTCTGTGCGCATATCCCCTTGAATAAGAACAAAACGAGCAATTGAAAACACATACATTGGTTGGCTCGATGTGAAAATTTCTGTTGAAGTAAGTTATATTTCCGTGCTTTCGCTCGCGAACAAAATTTGCTAATGTACCTAACCAGGCAAGTGATCCCTTTTCAAATAGTTGGATTCCTTCATTTTCATCAATTCTGATTCCCTCCAGGATTTTATATCCTATCGATTGAAGTTCGGGGTTGGAAGTATTTGATAATAAGGTGGATATAGATTCTGTCGCAGATAACATAGCACGCATTTAAGCTGCAAAATTAACGCTAATTATTAAAATGCATTCAGATAAAGGTTGACAATAACATTATTCAACTGTTAATGAATCAATGGCTCGCTTTCTGAAGGCTGATCTACTGAGGTATGATTGTATTTGAATACCAGCGGGAATATCACTGCCAACACTAGCGCATAAGAAGCAAAACTAAACCAAATGGAGGGCCAGTCTTTCACTCCATTTACTGTAAAATGGTCCACCACCATGCCACTCAATGTTCCGCCAATATAGGCGCCAATTCCATTTGTCATAAGCATAAATAATCCCTGGGCACTGGCTCGAATGGATACATCGGCTTCTTTTTCTACAAATAATGATCCAGAGATATTGAAAAAATCGAATGCCATTCCATAAATTATCATGGATAAAATGAGCCAGTGCAGTCCTTCTCCGGGATTTCCAATTCCAAAAAGTGCAAATCTCAGCACCCAGGCAACAATGCTCAACATAATTACTTTCTTAATGCCAAACTTTCTTAGGAAAAAAGGTATCGTTAAAATAAAGAGTGTTTCTGAAATTTGTGATAGGGAGATTAATAGGTTTGGGTGTTGAACGGCAAATGAATTTGGAAAGGAATTTTTAAAGTCGTCGAGAAAGGCGCCCCCAAAGGCATTTGTAATTTGCAAGGCAGCACCTAATAACAAAGCAAACAAAAAGAATACAAGCATTTTGGTTTGCTTAAATAATACAAACGCATCTAAACCCAATGCCTGTACCCATGATTTTTTTTGTTGATTGGGAACAGGTTTACAGGCCGGCATCGTGAAAGCATATATCCCTAAAAGTATTCCTGAACCCGCACTAATATAAAGTTGAAGTGGACTTTTCGTTAGCCCCAGCAGGTCTACCGTCCACATGGCAACGATAAATCCAACAGTACCCCAAACCCGAATAGGGGGGAAGTCTCGCACTATATCGAAATTATTTTTTTCGAGTACTATATATGAAACTGTATTATTTAGTGCAATTGTTGGCATGAATGTCATTGAATTGAGCAACATAATCAGATAAAAAAGGGGATACTGATCTGCCTTGTTAATGGTAGATGCCCAGATTAATAACAATGCCCCCAAAATGTGCAAGGTGCCTAAAACTCTTTCTGCGTTTACCCATCTGTCTGCAACTATGCCCATCAATGCTGGCATAAACATAGAGGCAATCCCCATTGTAGCATAAATTGCTCCAACCTGACCTCCGGTGAATTGTAATTGAACAATCATGTAGCCGCCCAAGGAAATCAGCCAGGCTCCCCAGACAAAAAACTCGAGAAAATTCATAACAATCAATCGGAAACGTATGGGCATACTTAACAATTTGATAATGAATGGATGCTGAAAGTTACTATTTATATTTCAATCTATCACATATAGCCTATATCCTTAATCACAAATAAAAAACCATACCGATGGGGTATGGTTTTCAATAAATCAGTAGGGCTTTCCTTACAGGTGAGCCTGAATTTTTTTCTCCAATACAGATTTGGGAACAGCACCAATTTGTTTGTCTACAATTTGACCTCCTTTGATAAATAAAATCGCAGGAATAGAGGTGATTCCATAATTCACACTTAAGCCGGGATTAACATCTACATTTACTTTCCCAACATTTACCTGGTCTTTGTATTGCACTGCCAGTTCTTCTATAACGGGTCCGATAGCACGACAAGGACCACACCATTCTGCCCAAAAATCTACAACGGTTAATTTATCGCTTTCCAGCACAGTTGACTGAAAGTTTGAATCTGTTAATTCTAAAGCCATTTGAGTTTATAATTTAAAATGATTGAATACAATTGATATTCCCTAATTATCAAATATACATCCAAAGCTTAAATGCTGCAGTTTTGACTTTTCCACTGATGTGATTAATGACAACCCGTCGGGAGTTCTGACAGACTGTAATATTTGCCTATTGACCCACCAAAGCCACTTGTACTGCCAATTCGGGTTGTTGTAGCAGGTATTCGGCCATTTCTTCGTTCATTTGAAAGCCAAAATCAAAAGAACGGAGGGTGAACTTAATATTTTCTCCGGGTTCAACTATATGGAACTTCAGGGACGATTTACCGGGATATTTTTTTACATTGCTTTCTACAAATCGAATCGTTTCCTCAGAAACAGAGGCAGGATGCAAATTGATATCAACGGAACGGGTTAATGCCTGCATCACAGATTCCAACAACATGATTTGGGTAATTTTCCATTCAAACTGGGTAGCATCTTTATAGCGTGGCCTAAAGAAACCTGTGAGTACAATTTTTTTTCCCTTCTCAAAGTATGCCTGAAATTTTACATATTCTTCGCTCCATACGGTAAATTCGGCTTTCCCGGAATAATCTTCCATTATCAATACTCCATAATTTTTACCGGTACGGGTTATTTTATGTTGCACAGAAGTAACCAGTCCTGCAACGCGAATCAGTTTGCCCGGATTGGGTTGAGCGGATATATTATCCCGAAATTCATTAAATTCCTGAATGGGCATGATTCCATAATGTGTTAATTCGAATTTGAAATGGTCAAGTGGGTGTCCACTCATAAACATTCCGGTTACTTCTTTTTCAAATTCGAGTAATTCTGTTAATGTCCAGGGTTCGGTAGGCGAAATTTTAGGGAGAGGTACATCCTGAAATGTAGTGAGTTCTCCAAACAAAGTATTCGATGAGCCAGCATTTGCCTGCAATTTTGATTGCCCATAGCTGATAATTTTTTCCAGTCCCGACATTTTTTCACCATCCGGAACAGTAAAATACTGCGCACGATGTAAATCGGTAAAGCAATCAAATGCACCTGAATAGGCAAGGCTTTCCAATGATTTTTTATTAACCTGTTTTACTACTCTTTCTATGAAATGAAAGACACTTTTATATAGTCCGTTTTTATTTCGCTCTTCTATAATAAAATCAACGGCTGCATCTCCAGCCCCTTTTAAACCGCCTAATCCAAATCGGATTTCTCCTTTTTTATTTACAGCAAAACCTTTCAGCGATTCATTTATATCAGGCCCCAGCACTTTAATACCCATCCGTTTACATTCTTCCATAAAGAAGGTAATATTCTCAATACTTTTGGCATTGTTCAAAACTGCCGACATAAATTCTCCGGGGTAATGTGCTTTTAAATAGGCAGTTTGATAAGATACAAAAGTGTAACAGGTAGAGTGCGATTTATTAAAGGCATATTGTGCAAAAGATTCCCAGTCGCTCCAGATTTTATCTAATTTTTCTTTTGGATGATTTCTTTCCAAACCTCCTTTCATGAAAGCTTCCTTGAGCTCATTGAGTGCTTTGGGATCTTTTTTCCCCATGGCTTTTCTCAAACCATCTGCCTTTCCTTTACTGAATCCGGCAATTTTTTGCGATAATAACATCACTTGTTCCTGATAGATAGTAATACCGTGCGTTTCTTTCAGGTATTCCTCCATTTCCGGTAAGTCGTAGGTAACGGTTTCTTTCCCATGTTTCCTTTTAACATAATCCGGAATGTATTGCATCGGACCCGGTCTGTTCAAGGCATTTAAGGCGATTAGGTCTTCGAAAACAGTTGGTTTGATATCACGGAAAATGCCCGCTAAATGGGCGGCTTCAAACTGAAATACGGCAATGGCATTTCCTTTTTGAAATAACTGATAGGTGAGGGGGTCATCCAAAGGAATACTATCTATGTCTATACTAATTCCATGATTTTGTTTGATTAGCTCAAGGGCATTTTTAATAATAGAAAGGGTTTTTAATCCCAAAAAGTCCATTTTAATTACACCCGCCTCTTCAATTACTTTTCCTTCGATTTGTGTAATCAGTAATTTTGAATCTTTCGCAGTAGCAACAGGAATTAATGTAGTTAAATCAGCTGGAGCAATGATAATTCCTGCTGCATGAATTCCAGTATTCCTTACCGTGCCTTCTAATCGTTCAGCCTCTTTCAATACTTTTGCACGAATATCATCGCCCCGATAGATTTCTCTCAATTTTTTGATATTTTCTATATCGTCGGGTTGATAGGCTTCTTTTTCTTCCAGAGAATCTTCACCTTCTTTTTTGGTGAGCGGAGCATGTAGCACTCTTTTTAATTCAGTACCTGGTTTGTCTGGAACCAATTTCGCCAGCAGATTACTTTCTGCCAGGGGTAGGTCAATTACTCTGGCTACATCTTTGATGCTGCTTTTTGCAGCCATGGTTCCATAGGTTACAATTTGAGCAACCTGGTTTTTCCCATATTTGTCAACCACATAATCAATCACTTTCTGCCGGCCTTCATCGTCAAAATCTGTATCGATATCGGGCATGCTTTTTCGGTCGGGATTGAGGAATCTTTCGAAAAGCAAATCATATTTTATCGGGTCTATGTTGGTGATTCCAATACAATATGCCACCACACTTCCCGCTGCTGAACCCCGGCCCGGACCAACAAATACACCCATTTCTCTGCCGGCTTTAATGAAGTCACTTACAATTAAAAAGTATCCTGCAAATCCCATGGTGCGAATCGTAAACAATTCAAAATCCAGCCTTTCTCTAATAACCGGTGTGATGTCGGTATATCTCTTTTTTGCACCCTCTTCGGTTAAATGTTTCAGGTATTCAAATTGGTTGAGATTAGCATCTTCATGTATAATAAATTCTTTAGGAATCGGAAATGCAGGAAGCAGAATATCCTTTTTTAAATTGAGAACTTCTACCTTATCAACGATGGATGCTGTATTGTAAAGCGATTCAGGAATATCTTGAAACAACCTACTCATTTCTTCGGTTGTTTTGAAGTAAAACTGGTCGTTTGGAAATTTAAACCGTCGGTTTTTAAGTTGTAAATCATCATTTACAAAATCATCAAAGCCGGGGGTAGACTGCTTTTCACCGGTATTAATGCATAATAATATGTCGTGAGCATTGAAATCTTCCTGGTCAACGTAATGACTATCATTGGTGGCAATAACCGGAACATTATATTTCTTTGAGAATGTAAGCAAGGTTTGATTAATCAATTCCTGCTCTTTCATTTGATGCCGTTGTAATTCGATATAATAGTCTTCTCCAAAAATATCATACCACCATTTAAACTCTTTTTCAGCAGCTGCTTCTCCAAATTGTAAGATAGCCTGAGGCACATGGGCACCAATACAACAGGTTGTTGCAATGAGCCCCTCATGATATTGTAATATAAGTTCTTTATCAATTCTGGGGTATTTACTGTACATACCCTCCATATATCCAAGTGAAGTAAGTTTTACCAAGTTTTGATAACCAGTAGCATTTTTGGCTAATAAAACCTGATGAAATCTTTCATCTTTTACGTCTTTGGTAAAGGTTTTCAAGTGGCGATCTTTTACCACATAAAATTCGCAACCAACAATGGGTTTTACCCTGGGTTGCAGAATCGGTTTGCCATTTTCATCTGTTCCGGTTTGTATGGTATCTTTCCATGCTTCTTTAACAAATTCAAAAGCACCAAACATATTGCCGTGGTCGGTGATGGCGATGGCAGGCATATTATCGGCTGCTGCTTTTTTAAAGAGTTTTTTAATTGAAGCAGCACCATCTAAGAGTGAATATTGAGTGTGAACATGGAGATGTGAAAATTGGCTCATATCAGTTTCAACTTAAATCAAACACCGTTCATTTTGGAGCTGATGCACGAATTAAATACCCCCCAAAATGCTAACATACAAATATCGGAAGAAACTGCTGGCTACCGCTATTGTGTTTTCCACAACAATCTCTGAATTACCCAAGGAAGGCTTAATTTTGGCTTTTTATCAATCTAATTTCAATTCAATCTTTATTTTCGTTGCAGTGATATATGATTAACAGGAATTTATGTATATGTATCTTGCTGATTTGGATTGCTCCATCATGTCATCTTGTGCAGCCTTTATTTAGCAAACCTCCCAAAACAGATTCTGAATCACCAAAACAATCTCCACCCGCTCATATTACTCATACTAATCAAAAAAAATCTGTTCCGGTAGTGAGTTCAAAAAATACAGTCAAAAATGCTGCTACTATTGGTAAAATATCCGGTGCAACTGCCAACCATATTTCTGAAAAAGGATTTACTCCCTCTTCAGAATTGTTTCAATTACAAAATCCTCCTGAGTGGTTGCAAGTGAAGTATGGAATCCTGCTCAATTCTGTTGCTGAAAAATTAACGAATCTTACCTTATTGCAGGTGATGGATAAATGGTGGGGAACCCGTTATTGCCTGGGGGGCAGCACCGAAAATTGTATTGATTGTTCTGCTTTCACGCAACTTATCTCAAGAGAAGTTTATGGCTTAGCGCTACCCAGAACTGCGCAGGAACAATTTGATGCCTGTGAAATTATTGAGAGGGATGAATTAAAAGAGGGTGATTTGGTATTTTTTCATACCCGAGGTAAAAAATCAGCGATAACCCATGTGGGTGTTTTTTTGCTGAATAATAAATTTGTACATGCATCCACCAGCAATGGGGTTAGCATTAGTGATTTGGATGAATCTTACTGGAAACCGAAATTTCGGGGTGGAGGTAGAATGGTTACTCAATAAATTATTTACCGAATTTTTTCCAGCGTTTGCTCCCTACTTCCCATAATTGGTGGGCATCGGGTGTAAGTTTTCCATAAAAAATTCCCAGCATCATAAGGATAGAAAAGACTGCTGATTTTACCAATATCGCAGGCCATACTGGTAAGGGTATTGCAATTACATAGCTAATGGCAAATGCAAATACAGCCAATAAAATGGAAAAAAGCGAGTTGAATCGAAAGGGTTGCATACCAAATTTTCTTCTTAGGAATTCAAATCGAATAAAGTTATATATACTATATGCCACTAATTCTGCAATCGCCGATCCCAGTATTCCATATTCTCTGATCAGAAAATAGGTGAGTGGTAAACGAAATGCCAATAAGATAACTCCACTATAAAAATCAAATTTCCAAAAGGTGGAAGTGTTGATTACTAATGCATTCAATCCTGTTCCTGCATCAATGATTCTTACCATTCCTAAAACAAATAACACGCCCAGTCCATTAGCGTATTCATTTTTTATATGTAATACCTGAATGGCATCTGATACATTCAGCCATATATTTCCAAAAATAAATAAAGCCAGAAGAAGCAGATTGATGCAGGATCTCTCATAGATGCGATTGATTTCGGGTAGGTTTTTTTCTTTCCAAGCTCTTGATAAAACCCCGGCAGAAACTGCTTGAATGCTTCGTTGCGGTACTTGTATAAGGTTAGCAGCATATTGTGCAAACACAAATATTCCTACTGCCTGTAAATTTTGAAACCCGGCAATAATAAATACATCAATAGTGGCCGCAATAGATGCAATGCAGGTACCTCCGAAAGTAAGTATCTGCATACCCAGCATTTTTTTCCAGTATTTTCGGGTTACCCTACTTATAGTAAAGGTGAGATGAATTTTTTTCTCTTTAATTAGGTAACATAGCAATAAAAGAAAAATGAGTAAGAATTGCAGTGAAAAGAGATGAATAAATTGCTGATAGGTTATCCAATTCAAATAAAATGCAACGATTAAAAAGAAAGTTATGATTCGAAAAAAGGTTTCTTTTAAAAAGTTAGAGATAACACTCTTTCCTATTGCCCAGTTAAACCCTTCCAGGATTGAAAAAACCAGCATCCCAATAGCAAAGGGTATCATCCAGGAATAATAGGTAACAACCAGTGATGACTTTGCTGAATAAAATTTTACAAAATACCCCTCAAAATACCAGCCAAGGGCAAGAATTAACAATATCCCTCCCAGTGCAGATATCATGCCCCAGGTTATTAAATCAATTTTATTTTCTTGAAGATTGTCTTTATAATAGGGATAAAATTTATAAATCACCGGAATCACACCCAAAGCTCCAAAAGCAAGCATATTTTGGGCAAAGTCGAAGAAGATTCGGGTTAATCCGAACATTTCCGGAGAAAAGGGACCGGATTGAGCAGAGTACAATAACATGTTAATTGCTCCAATGCCAAAGCCTAAATATACCAGCAGACTCGAAATGATGGTTTGTTTACGAATTTCTCCCATGCATTAGTTTTATAAAGCGGTATAGTTTTTGAATTCTTTTATTCGGTTGGCTTTGATATAAGCTGCCATTTGCAATAGTACTGTTTTTCAATTTCTTGCAACGACTCTCTCGATATTTCTTTGTTAAAAACCTTCGATTTCCATTGTTTTTCCGAAACATCCAGCTCAATTTGCTCACCCTCATGAATAATCCAAATTGGCAGGCTAAATCCGGATACACAACTGGTAAATCGATAATACAGCGTTTTTTTATCTTCCCCAATTGCAAATTGTAAAGTAGGTAATTCAGTTGTTTTTAAATATTGCTCAAACACAGCAGCGAGTGGGCGCTTCAATATTGTTTCTGTTTGATGCAATACGGTTGCATAGTCTGCAACGGAATG
>Ga0214923_10008193_pt1 | contig 11206 bp, 16 predicted proteins | sample LL1510_MetaG_FD_177993 | JGI IMG/M metagenome (GOLD analysis project Ga0214923, IMG submission 177993) | Freshwater microbial communities from Lake Lanier, Atlanta, Georgia, United States - LL-1510 | ecosystem: Environmental > Aquatic > Freshwater > Lake | place: USA: Georgia | collected... | reverse complement strand
CCGCTCACTTGTTATCAATACAAGCGCCGGAGCTGCACTTCGCACGCTTGGTCAATTGACCAAAGCCAACGAAGCCGGTGATACCATGACGCTGCGCGATGGTGAACTTCTGAACCTGCAAGGATTCAGCGTTCGTGAATCCGCTCAGATTTATGACGCCACAGCCGGAACAGGATCGGGCTACCTGATCAACAATGCTTCAGGATACGCCATCGGATCCACATCGCTAACGCTTGACACCGGCACCGGCACCATCCTTGCTGGCGACATCATCACAATTGGATCAAACAAATACGTAGTCGCAACCGCGCTTGCTTCTAACGTAGTTGTCATCAACGCTCCGGGACTTGTCGCCGCAGTCGCTGACAATGCCGCAGTGACAGTAAATGCCACGAGCGCGCGCAACATTGCGTTCAGCTCAGACGCTTTGGTTCTTGCTACTCGCCTGCCAATGTTCCCTGCACAAGGTGACTTGGCAATCGACAACGAGATCATCACTGACCCTCGCACGGGGATCAGTTTTGACCTTCGCGTCTATCCTGGTGACGGCATGGTTCTGTATCGTATCCATGCTCTCTGGGGCTGGGTCGCCGCAAAACCTGCCCACGCTGCAATTTTGTTGGGCTAATTCTTGTTTGTGTCATAGTGGCCTCGCACTGGAAACGGTGCGGGGCTTTTTGTTGACACCACGCAAAAGGCATGAGCCTTGTTGATGATTTCATGTTGTCGCACAATGATGAGTGCGATACGGCCATGGGAATTGTTTCTATGGTCTGCAATGGTCAGACATTTGACGTAGTAAACAATCTTTTCAGCAAAAGCGTAGATGGCGAATTTGGCGGCCTTGAACCGCAAATAAGGGGAACGGTCACGGCGCAGCCAGAAAACGTCATCACTCCTCTTCTGATGCTCAATAAACGATGCACAGTTGACGGCTTATCATATCGTGTATCAAGCGTTGATGTCGGGACTATTGGAATCAATTTTACACTGACTGATCCAAACGAAAAATGATTGAGGTCAGAATATCACCAGCGCAACGCAGAAAGCTGGAATCAAAATTAAAAAACTTTGCTTCTAAATCAGGCATTGCCGTCGCTGAAACCGTGGCGATAATCGGCCAATCGGTAGCAAAGGAACTAGCAAGAAAAGTTCAGCCTTGGGGACTGAACAAAAAACAAGGCGAGAAATTCGAGCTTAACATCCTCAAGCAAGTCAGCAAGGCGGCAAGATACGCGACATACAAAGGCGCGCCAGGCGAGGTCAGTGATGTGCATGCACGATACAGAAACAAAAATGGGGCAGTGACCGTGCGCGCTCCTGACAAAATACAGCCAAAAAGGAAACCATTTGTCAGGCCGGAAGTTTTAAGTGAAGCCAAGAAAAAACAGGCAAACGCAGGCATTGCAAAAGCTGGATGGATCGCGGCTGGTGAGAGCATCGATTCGCCATTGCTTAAAACCGCAAAGGGAATTTCTAAGCGCATAAAAGGAATTGCGCCGTGGATCCGGCGGCATGTAAATAGCAACAAAGGATCATCGGCATTTATCCGAAAAGGCGGACTCAATTCGACAATTTACCTGACAAACAAAGTTGATTACGCATACAGCAAAGCCGGAACTAATAGGCAAGCCGTGCAAGGCGCAATTGCAGATGGATACAAGCGGACAATCACAATAATCAAAGCAAGATTGAAAAAACTACAATGACAACGCAAACAATCAAAACGGCAATTGTTAATATACTAAATTCACAAATCTCAGCAATTCCAACCGTGGACGCGCAGCAATTTGAAGAAATTGAATTGCCATTTATTGGCGTCACAATGACCAGTGAGCGCATTTCATTTACTCTGACAAAAGCATATCGCGGAACTGTTGAAATCAAGCTACGGGCGCACAGCGGCGATACGTTGACAATGGATCAAATCAACGACATCACAAATGAGCTTGAAACAATTCTTGCGGCTAATTTCAAAACCCTAATGAATGCCGAACTAAACGGAATTTTCATTGATTATTTTGCCAATAATGGCGGCATACCGCAATGGGAAAATGACAGCCTAGAATGCTCATTTGATTGCGACATAGTTTTTCAGACAACCTAAAATTTGACACCGTGGCAATAATATCATGGCGACTCAATTAGGTGCGACAAATGGCGTTTTTGGAATTCCAGCTCAACAGACTGGAATCATCACGGATTCAGTTGACTGGGATTACCAGAACGAAAACAAGATGGTCAAAAACATCAGCGGAGACAGAACCGGGATTACCTTTTACGATGAGACATGCAAAATTTCCATTGCCGGCAGCATCCCAGCTAGCTCACCTTTTGCTAGCACCATCGGCGCGGTCGTTACTTTGATCACGGTGCCGACAGATCATCTTGTTGGATCGATTAGCTCAGGCCTTACCATCATTATGAGCGTCAAATCTGGTCAGTCTAATGAAGACTACCGCAAAGTATCATTCGAAGCCGAATATTCGCCGACCCTGACAGCTTAATTACCAACAACGAAATGAATACACCTTTAAGCTCCATTCGTGGTGCGGCAATAGCACACGTCACATCGGAAATCAGCGATCCGCAACTTGCGGCAACTATTATCGCGATAGATATTCCATTGCACCAAACGGCACCTATGCAGGTCGTTGTTGGAGATGGAATCAAATCACGCCGTATAATCTGGCAATTTGCTGGAGCATCGCCAACGGGAAACACGGCGCAAATCGTAGCTAAGGCATGGTTCGATGATGAATGGATTGCCAAGAATTCAAAGCATACCTTAGCGCGAATCAAGCGAGCATTTACAGCAATGTTTTTGATGGCAGAACAAAGCAAAGGCGGGATGCGTTATGTTGAAGAATGCACCAATGCAGATACCATTAAAACCGCAGGCACAGCGATTGCAGCGACTATGGTCGGTCTGGATCACCCGTGCCTTGGATCAACACAATACGGCGGCTCGACGTGGTGGCACTTTGACAGAGCAGCGGCGGTGGATCTCGATTTGTGGATGGACAAGGAGATTCATTTGAAATTACCCCACTCTGATTTGTCTTACATCAAAGCCGCATTGCTGAACTGGAAGCAGCTTTTATCCGACATCAAGTCAGTCACACACACCGCAGTAAAGCACAAAAAAAGAACGGCTTACATTGGCAAAGATGACGACCAGAAAACAATTCTTACACTCGAAAAACTACTTTACAGAAAATGAACAATACACCAACAATCCAAGGAAAAGAATTACGACCACTAACGCATTTTTTATGGTCAAGGCTTTGTGAATTTCTACCCGACGAAAAACGGCGCGGAAAATCTCACAGCACGATTTTGATTTACGGTTATGCGGCACTTGCAATGAGCGATAACATCGAAGTCAAAAAAGCGATGCGCAGCGACGATGAATTTTTCGATGCAATAGCGAACGTCGGATTGTTGCTCAGCGAAGAAGAGGAAAATGAGATTGGCGAATATGTGCAATCAGTCGTCAACCGATGGGAGGCGGCACAGATCGAGACAGGCGGTGAGGGAAAGAAACTGACCGAGGCGACCCACCTGACGACAGAGATTTCTTGATCGACTTATTCGCGGCAGAATATGGCTGGACAACAGAGCAAATCAACGCGCTACCAATTGACGAAGAGGCGAGATTGTTTCATGCGTTGCTTTATCGAAAGGGAGTCAAATGCTATCGGAAAATTATCGCCACGGACTACTTTGAAAAACCGCTATCCGAAAGAATTGCAGAACAACAGAAACAAATTGACACCGACGACATAACAGAGGGAATCACATGGCTTTCACAGTAGATATACGCGGCAACGCATCGCACCTAGAAAAGACGCTAAATAGCGCCAAAGGATCGATCTCGTCACTTGGCAGCGTCGCATCTGCTGGAGTCGCCAGCATTACTGCCTTGGGAGCGGCAGGAGCGGCTGGCATTGCTGCCTTTGTAGCTAGCAGTAGCAATGCGGCAATGAACATCGAAGTTATGACGATGCAGTTTGCAACTCTGCTTGGTGGAGCTGACGCTGCTGGCAAACGAATGGAGGAAATCATTAAATTCGCCGCGTCAACTCCATTTGAGATTCCAGAGCTTGTCGCCACGAGTAAGCTATTGCAGACACTAGGCGGAACTATGCTTGCTACTGGCGAAGGATTGCGAATGGTGGGCGACGCTGCTGCCATCTCAGGGCAACCACTTGAGGAAGTTGGAAGACACATCGGGCGTGTTTTCAACGCGATCACGACAGGTAACAGCGCAGGTGAAAGCGTGGCGCGATTGCAAGAACTTGGATTAATTGGGGGTGAAGTTAAGCGTGAATTTGAAAACTTGGCAGCAGCGCAAAAAAAGGGGAAAGTTGCAAGCCTGACCAGCGCTCAGGCAATGGCAATACTAAAAGGTGTCTTTAAGAAAACGGAAGGCGCAATGCTCGCGCTATCAAGCACGACAAGCGGCAAGCTGTCCAACATGAAAGACAACATTGGGAAATTGCAAGTCGCTTTCGGCAAAGGGTTCAACGATGGATTTAGAGATGCGCTTGACGCTGCAAACAACTTTCTTCCTCAGCTAGAGGACAAATTCACAGAGGTAGGCGATATAATTGGCAGCGCAATCACGCAAGCAATTTCTGGCAATACAGCAGAGCTTGCGGCAGTTGGCGGGTTTCTTGGCGATATCGTGTTTGCTGGATTTAAGGCCGTTTACATGAAAGGAATGGACGAACTTTTGGCAGGAGCGCAGAATGCAGTTATGGTTGACCCTACTGGGTTCAGGAGTTTTTCAAACTTGCTGAGTGAAAAAACAGCACTAGGGCCAAAGTATGACCTTTCTCCTAAGGTAGAATCAGCAAGCCTTGCAAGCTACATGCAAACCGCAATGGAAGAAGTTGGACAAAGCCAAAATTTGCAAACTTTGAAAAACGCAGAAATGCAAAGACAAGTTGAATTCGGCATAAAAAATGGGATCGACTCATCCATGAGCGAGGCGGTCAAAAAGGGCATCCTTGAAGCATGGAGCCGACAGCCAACCGGCGCAAAATTCACCAACTAAGAAAATTACATGGCCGCAACAATTCTAGGATTTGATTTTAACGAGATGAAAGCTCAGCCTGGGCTTTCTATTGTGCGCTCGGAAAATGGAGCATGGACGGCAACGCATGAAATTGTAATCAAGGCTTCAGATTTTGCTGATTTGTCAGCCAACTTCGCAAGAGGCAATTTGCTTTCATTGGTTGATCCAAGCGTCCCTTCTCCTTTCGATGAATTTCTCACAATCGACACAGTAACTTTTGTAAGATCAGAGGGAGACTTGATCACCTTCAACGTGAACGCAACTGGAGGGACTTCACAATTTGAAAATGAAGAATTAGCTCCTGGAGTTGAGCCGACATATCAGCTTACCGGACAACTCACAAATGCCGATTTCAGCCAACATCGGAAATGGAAAGCACTTATCGATGGTGACAAGAGATTGCTTGGCATGCTTATTTCCGGATTGCTCAACTATGATATAGCTGACGACATTTTGTATTTGAACAACGAGGCAAATGCAAAAGTCGGATATATCGATCAGTTGAACAGTCCCGATGGCGTTGCATTTGCAATCAGGATTCAACAAGGGCAAACAACGTATCAAAAATCTACCTATACATGGACCGAAACAACTGAAGGAAAAGATCAACTTACACCGGCTCAAATCAACAAGCTCGGGCAAATTTCAGTACCTCGTGGAAATCCTCCTGAGCCTGCTGGAGACAGAGACTGGATGCTGACAAGTGCAACACAATCGCAATCTGGTGAGCTTTACCGCACTACGCTAGAATGGTCACTCAGTGATGAAGGTGGACATGATGATTTCCTTTACGATTAAAACAAAATGAAAATCAGAAACGGAGACACAGACATTAAATTGCCAGAGCTTGTAAAAGTAGGCGATCAGATCACAGCAAGATGGGCGAACTCAATTCGTGGCGCATTGCAACGCCTACGCGATCGACAGCCAGTTTTGACCGGCAGTCAAGCAATCAGCATTCCGAAGCCATTTGAAGTCACCCTTGGATTTGTGCCAGGAGTTGGTAATTACTACGTTGTAGTTTCAGCTGGTAAAATTTGCGAACGTCAAATGGCTGCCGGACTTGCCGAGGATGCTTTGTTTTTCCACGTATGCGATAATCAGTTTGACATATCAGGAAACCCGGAAAAATTTACGATAGGAGTTGGAGAAGCAATTTTCGTAAACATTCTTGAGGATGATTACGGCGCGATTAAACCTGGCGCAGACATAACGCTTGTGGTTGACGACAAGGATAAAATGTCAACAAATTACATACCGGGGCCAACGCCGCAAGACGGATCGTATTTTTACAAACTGGCCGAGCTTGAAGCATATGAAGGAAGCGTTAGGCTTGTCCCATTTTTGGCTGGATCACACATTTATCACCAGACAGGATTGACCGCTGACCTTGTGATTCGTGACTGCCCGGTTTATCCAGAAACGAATGAAACCGCACCGATTTTATTGCGCGCGTCATTTGTTAGCGGCATGCTTGTCAGCGTTGGCGAAACAGAGTCAGCAAGATCGATGGCAGAAACGCTGGAAGAAAATAACCTAGTGCATTGTTCTTGATCATGACAGCAATTATTCTATCAACTGAACATGATTTCCCGATTGCGAACGCATGCCGGGCGAGGATGATAAATCTTGGATGGACTGCGAAAATCATGATCGACCCTAGTCAGTGGGAGACATTGCCGAACGATGTTCTGCATGCTAATTACGCAACTCCTGAGCGCAGAATGACAGGGAATGATTGCGCGATTGGAATTCTCGATGGCTTGATTGCCAATTCAACTGACGACGAATTGATCATGAGAATCGATTGTGACGTCTGGTTGTCCGAAGAGGCTAGCGCATGGTACCAGACCACCGATAACGGGCGCGCAATGAAGATCGACCACCACAAAGTTCAGGTATGGGGCGGGTGCTGGAGCGCAACGAGGAATCAAATTATACGCGCAAGAATTGCCGCAGAATCACTTGCAAAATGCCGGTGCGCTGAAAGTTACCTGAACCTAATGGCTCTTCATTACAGCGGCGGATTGACGACTAGAGATGAGCTTGTCACTCAATGGCAAATAGGACAAAAGCGCGGACTTGCCGCGACGCTGCCGATTGCTAAAAACATTAACCGGATCGAACAAGCATTTGCGCTATTTGACACCGACAACTATTAGACATGGGAAATATCCTGAACATTTTCATCGATAATGACCGAGATTTCTCATTGGCGATAACTCAGTATTCAGATTATTGCCACGGTTCTGGAACGATAATGCCATTCACCGGCACGGAATACCACGCGCAGATTCGAACCGCGAAAAACGCCGCGACTATTACGCTCAGTTTGACGGTGGACGTTTCGGCCATTGGGTCGGGCGTGATTACCTTGGAGAGTCTCGCTGCTGCAAATATCGGAATCGCGCCGGCAACGTATTATTGGGATTTGCTCGAAATTGATAGCGGCGGAGGCAAGACTCAACTCCTCGAAGGAAAAGCAATCGTAACCGGAACAGTCACCCGCGAACCATAATGAGCAATCGAATATTAGTTGTAACGCAACAAGGCGAAGCGAGATTTCTCACCACAGAATCAGCGCCGACCCGTGTTATTACGATACAGCCAACTGGAGCAAGGGGCATACCAGGCACAACCGGAGCCGGAGTCGCAGCAGGTGGATCCGCAAACGACATTCTCAAAAAAACCAGCGGGACAAACTACGCAACAGAGTGGGAAACTCCAACATCGGCGGCGACGGCAAACACGATTGTTCGCCGTGACGAAACAGGCGGAGCTTTCTTTGGCGGCGATGTTGGCGCACCAAAATACAGAGGCAATTTTTATCAAGCTGAATCAGCAACTGATGGCGCATCTCTTCGAAACAGCTCAGGCACGGCAATCCTGACTTGGGGCGCAACGGCTGGAAACATCAGCATAACCGTTGACACTACAAGCACAGGCCATTTTTTTAGCAATCCCGGCACAGCGACAGCAGGGCATTTCATAACAAAAAACGGAACGGCTCCGACAATCACCGCCGGACGCTCGGCATGGTTTTCAAATTCATCTGGATCGCCACAATTTAAGAACGGGACAAGCTCGGCAATCACGCTCATTTACAACGGCGGCGCACTAGGCACGCCATCAAGCGGCACGCTCACGAACTGCACAGGACTACCGATTGCAACCGGTATTTCAGACCTCGGTCTTAATGTCGCGACGTTTTTAATTTCCCCCAATGCCGCAAACTTCCAAAACATGATTTTGGACTACACAGGCACAGGCAACCTGGTCATGGAGAACGGCCCGGTGATTACAAACATCAACATTAACACTGCCGCTACCTTTAACGCGACAACTTACACCTACCAAACAGGAGCAGCAGCAGCACATCGAACCGCGCTCGGACTAACCGCGCTCGCCACGACGACACCAGGCACAGGCGTTGCAACGGCTTTAGCGGTCAACGTCGGCACAGCAGGGGCATTTGTGGTCAACGGCGGACCACTCGGAACACCATCGAGCGGCACGCTAACATCCTGCACAGGCTTGCCAATCTCCACCGGAGTCAGCGGACTAGGGACTGGAGTCGCTACGTTGCTCGCAGGCACCCCCAGCGGCACAGGTGGGCCAGTCGGGACTACATCGCCGACGATTAGCAATCCTACGGCATCCACCGCTAGCAGCTCAAGCGCGGCATTGCTTGTATCTGGTCCGACAAGCGGAGTTGATACTTTGCGCATACAAGGCACTACCACAGCGTCTTATAGCTCTATCGGATTTATTGACAGCGGCGGCACGCAGCGCGGATCGTTTGGCTATGCTGGAACAACGGCAGGCAGCTTTTCAAACACAACATTCATCAATGCCGCTAACGGTGTGCCGCTAACTCTTGGCACTAATTCAACGGAAAGAATTAGAATTGCATCATCCGGCGGCGTGTCCATCGGCACCACGACCGACGCAGGCGCAACGAATCTACTAGTCGCGGGGTCAACGAAATCCAACGGAGGATTTATCTACGGCACGTTCACGGTCGGAACATTCCCTTCGACAACTTACCTTGAAGCAGTCGTAACAGATGCACTTACACCCGTGATCGGCGCAACAGTAGCAGCAGGTGGATCGGCAAAATGCAAAGTGATGTATAACGGGTCAGCAAAAATCGTAACAGCAGTTCTCTAAAAAAATATGACTATCCCATATGAAATCCTAATTCGCGGCAATCAAGACGGCACGCTATCAGGCTGTCACGCCATCGACACAGCAGGCGGCGACGCAAGGCCGATTACTCAGGCTGATCTTGCTGACATCGCTCCCGCTATCAATGCGGCGGCACTCGCCACAAACGCAGCCGAACTGGAACGGGTCAAAGCAGAACTGTCCGAACGCAACGCGCTCATCGAAAGTGCGAAAACGGCGATCAAAGACGCAATCGCCGATGCAAGTCTCGACGACACCGCAACCGTCGCGACCATTGCACAAGTTGTTGCTGTCGCCGAAATGCCAGCAATTGAAAAACGCAAGCTGGAAATCGCCGCTGAAATTGCTGCCAAACAAGCTGAACTTAACGCTTTGACCGTAAAACCTTTTTCAGAACCAGAACCACAGCCAAAACCATGAAGACCACCATACTCGGAATTTTAACCATAGTCGCAACAGTTGCCAACGTAGCCATTCAGCTACTCACCGGCGACAACCCAGACCTTGCCGCAGCTTTCGCTGCCGTCGTGGCCGGAGCTGGCCTAATCAAAGCCGCTGACGCTAAGTAACCATGAACAAAGATTTTTTCCACAGCGCCGTTGGCACTCTGACACCCCTTGTGGCAGTGATAACATCGCTACAAGAAAACATCGAATTTTGGCTTCGGATCAGTGGTCTGGTTGTCGGTTTGATTGTTGGACTTGCCAGCCTTTGGAGAATAATCACCAAGCCATGAAATTGAAACACAGCCTCGCCTTCATCCTTGCCGCGATGATTCTATCGTCCTGCACGATCGCAACTCCGGGATCGAGCTTTACCGTGGACAAGGATGTCATTCCTGCAATCATCACAATCATTGACAACAAATGATTGAGGAAAAAGATTACAGTGATGACTTTGACAGTGGCGATGAGACGACTTATCAGGAAGTATTTATACAGATACCATGAGCAACATTCCATCCAGCAGGCCACAGGCAAAGCGGCATGAGATTTTGGCGAAGGTGCCGACGTGGGTTGTTCAAAAGTATCATGTTATCCTTGTCGGCGTTCGCGGGTATTACCGGGACAGCATGGGAGAAGTTGGAAAAAACGACCGCGGAATCTATGATGATGCAATGTTCGTCATTGCGCCTGATTTTTTTGGGAGCTGGAACGCAAATACTGACCCGAGCTATTCTGACAAGCAAAAGCCAGACGTTGCAGTTCTTTCACCAGGCGTTCACATTTACAAGCAAGGTCGGCACCGGATCAGCCGTCCGCCTAGCTATCCGGCATTTCGCCCCGCTACAAAGGACGAGGAACTGCCAGTTACCCGCAGTGGCAAGCCAAGCGTAGGCATTGCAATCAACATCCACAAGGGTGGCGCGAACAGCACAAGCTCGCTCGGATGTCAGACGATACCACAGGCACAGTGGGAATCGTTCCGCAGCACGGTTTACATGCTTATGGATCGCTACGACCAAACGGAAGTTCCATACGTTTTGACGGTCAACGCATAATCTAATCTGACATGCCGCCAATGACCCACATATACATCGGCGGACTGAGATTTGAGATCGTCCGTGAGAACATCCACGAATACGGACTGATGCGCTTTGACGACCGGCAGATTGTTATCAGTAGCAACGTAACAGATCCAGGAGTTTGCATGACTACGCTCCGGCATGAGATGATACACGCGGCACTAGAGATCGCAGGCATTTCCCACATGCGACGCTATGACGAAGAACCAATCGTTAGAGCAATCGAAAACCTTTTTTTTCCAGCGTGGGACGCAATCAGCAATCAAACAATCAACCTAAAATCGCCATGACAAAAAAAGAAATTGCAATGGAAGAAATGGACAGAATGCCAAACGTGTCAAATCACATGATGGCAAAGAAATTGCACAAGTCATATCCTGGAATCTTCCCGTCTATGGAAAACGCTAGGA
>Ga0214923_10008192_pt1 | contig 11207 bp, 9 predicted proteins | sample LL1510_MetaG_FD_177993 | JGI IMG/M metagenome (GOLD analysis project Ga0214923, IMG submission 177993) | Freshwater microbial communities from Lake Lanier, Atlanta, Georgia, United States - LL-1510 | ecosystem: Environmental > Aquatic > Freshwater > Lake | place: USA: Georgia | collected 2015-10-15 | reverse complement strand
ATGTATTTGTTCATTACTCCAACAAATTTAGGGAACTTTCTAATCATTCTTTCTCTGAAACTTAATTGCTTGGAAGATTTCTTAGATGATTTCTTGGAAGATTTCTTAGATGATTTCTTGGAAGATTTCTTGGAAGATTTTCTCTTAGCTAACTTCTTTTTGTGAGCAGATAAGCGTTTCTTTAATTCAGCGGAAGATAATTTAGGGCTCTTTTTAATTAGTCTTTGTCTAAAAGCTAACATTTCTAAGTGTGTGTGAGTGCGGTGTTCTATTTGTTTAATAGATAATCTTGGTTTAACGCTATTTAATTTGGACATGTATTTGTTCATTACTCCAACAAATTTAGGGAACTTTCTAATCATTCTTTCTCTGAAACTTAATTTCTTAGAAGACTTGGAAGATTTCTTGGAAGATCTCTTAGAGGATTTCTTAGAGGATTTTTTAGAGGATTTTCTCTTAGCTAACTTCTTTTTGTGAGCAGATAAGCGTTTCTTTAATTCAGCGGAAGATAATTTAGGGCTCTTTTTAATTAGTCTCTGTCTAAAAGCCAACATTTCTAAGTGTGTTTGAGTGCGGTGTTCTATTTGTTTAATAGATAATCTTGGTTTAACACTGTTTAATTTGGACATGTATTTGTTCATTACTCCAACAAACTTGGGGAACTTTCTAATCATTCTTTCTCTGAAACTTAATTGCTTAGATGATCTCTTGGAAGATTTCTTAGAAGAACTCTTTAAGGAACTCTTTGAAATTTTACTAGAAGATGGTTTTCTCTTAGAGGCTATTACAGGTGATACCTTAGAGGATACCTTAGAAGATGTGGGAGAGGATACCTTAGAGGATGTAGGAGAAGATACTTTAGATGATACTTTGGAAGGAGCAACTGAAGAAACTCTAGAAGAGACTGGTGTTTCTTTTGCTAAAGCCTTTAATACTGATGTTTTTAAAGCATCGTTTAACATTTTATTAAATTGAGTATCGTTTGGATCAATAAAATGTTCAAACATTACAAAGTTTTCTAAAGGTTGAAAATTATTTAAATTATTAAGATTTTCTAAAGTTTCAAAATTTTGAAAAGATTCAAATGCTTCTCTATTTGTAATAATATAAAATTTTGATATTTTATTTTTAAAGATATTTTCAGTAAATCTTGTATTTTTAGCCAATTCAAGCAATTTCTTTCTTAGTATTACCTTACTTGTTCCTTTAAATTTATTTTGAATGTAGTTAATTAAATGATTTTTCATTATTTGAATTGCTCTACTTAATGTAATTTTTTCTTTAACTACTGCTTTGGGTGTAATCTTTGGACCTAATTTTAGTAACTGAATTTTAGTTCCAATTTTTGGTATAGATTTTGTGGTTGAAACAGATGTGATTGACTTAGGTGTTGATACAACTGATGAAGTTGTTTTTGGTGTCATTTGTGTAATCTTTGGTAATTGAGAAATTATTTTAGGAACTGTTTTAACAACAATTGGAGTAGAAGAAGGTTTTATAATTTTAACAGAAGGTGTTGTTTGTTTTCCAGAAATTGATTTAATTGTTACCTTTGGTGTTTCAGCTACTTTAGTATCTCTAACTTGTATCTTAGGTGTTTTTATATCATGACCCTTTGTAATACTAATTCTTGGAGGACTAGTTTTAGATTTGTTAATAATTGCTACTTTTATTTCTTTTCCAGGAACTCTTTTTATATTAACTTCTTTTACTTGTTGTTCAACTGGTTTAGCAATTTGTATTTGAATTGGTGATTGTGCTCTAACTTCAACTTTTGGTGTTACTTGTGTTGATTCTTTGACTAATCTTATTTTGTTTGAATCTGTTTCAAGTTTTTTTACTAATTCTCTTATATTTGGTGTATGTAATGTTTTTATATATGATTTTATAAGTTCTTTTATGTCATCTTTAATATCAATTGATACTTTGTGTGATATATTACCCATTAAACGAACAATTAAATTAGATGATCTTGGTGATAACTTAGAATGTTTAGATGATTTAGGAGATGTTTTATTTAATAATTTTATTTCAAGTGATTTAGTAGATTTTAATTGATTTGCTAATTTATCAGATAATTTTTTTGAGGCTAAATTTGTAGCTGCTATCTTAGCAGCTATTTCATCTGATGCTAATTTAGATAAAGCAACTTTTGCTGCGATTTTAGATGTTTCTAATTTATCAGCGATTCTTTTAGATTCTGATTTAAAAGATGCTATAGATAGAGCTAATTTTTCAGATTTACGTCTTTCAGAATCTAGACTGTCGGCTATTTTTAATTCAGCTAACTTAGCTGCGCGTTTTTCAGATGCTAATTTTTTTGCTAATTTAGATTCAGCTAATTTTGAAGCAGCAAATTTATCAGATAATTTAGCAGCTAATAATTTAGACTTTTTTAATTTTTCATCTAATAATTTAGATGCTGCTAATTTTTCAGCTAATAATCTAGCTAATTTTGCGGAAGAAGGTCTAGTAGATGTTGATTTAGTGGAAGATATTTTTTTAATAATTTTTTTAACTTTTTTTTTATCTTTAGGTGTTAATTTATCTAATTCTTTTTTAAAATATGGAAAAGAGTAATCAATTATTTTTTTTAATACCTTTTTTTTACCACTTGTTAATTTCATGCTATTTTTTTTGGTATGTTTAACAACAACATTTACTTTTTGGGGAGAAGAACTCTTAACTACAATATATGGATTACTACCTTCTTTAATAAGTAATTGAGGAGTGCTTCTTCCACTTAATATGCTATCAACTGGTCTAAATTTGTTGAATGTAGATCCTTGTCTTTTAGGTGTATTAAATAATTTATCAAGAGCAGCTCGTGATAAATCATAAGTTGGGATTGATGTAACTATTCTACTATTTGATGATTTAAACATTAATATATAATATTTTATAAAAAATAAATTTAATAATTTTATCACTAAACTAATTTATTTAAAAAAAGTTTATAATTACTACTAAATAATTCTAAATTAAATCAATCTAAATAAATTTAATATAAAAATTGATTTATTATATACTTTAATATACTTTTACTATTAGCTTAAATATGATAACTAATTTTACAAAATATTTTTTTAATGATATACCTATTAAAATTTTAGATAAAGTATTAGAACAACAAAATGATACCTATTATAAATATAAAGCTAATTGCTTAGTAGAAACAACAATAATTGAAAGTTTAGTTGATAAACCTAAATTAAATAATCTTAAAATGGAATCATATACTGATTATCTTAAACTAAATGTTCAAAACGAAGATAAAAAATGGATTTACAATATTATTGATCATTTATCTGAATCTGAAAATATACTGTTTGAAAATAATAACATAATTATTATTCCTGATTATAAATGGGCTGGTTCTAAGGATACTTTACTTACAAATTTAAATACTACTAAAAAGAATAATTTAGATTCATTACATATATTATGTATTTTTAAGGATAAAAGTTTATTTTCAATTCGCGAACTAACTCAAAATCATATACCTTTATTAGAAGAAGCGATTGAATTTGGTTGTAAGACTATTACCGAAAAATATGGTATTAAAAATGAAAATTTAATAATATATTTTCATTATCATCCATCAGTATGGCAATTACATTTACATTATATGATATTAAATAATGATAATACATCTTCTTATAGTTTACCAAGGGCTCATTCAGTAAAATCAATTATTCAAAATATAAAATTGGATTCTGATTATTATAAAAAGGTTGAATTAGAAATTAAAAATTGATAATTAGTTTATTTATACATATATATTTCTAATATATATATATATCATTAGCAAATGAATAATAATGTTTTTTGTGGATTAAATAATCACGGAAATACATGTTTTTTTAACTCTGCTTTACAAGATTTATTAAGATGTAGTGTATTTATAAATTTTATAGAGAATTTAAATTGTTCGCACGAATTAATACAAATTTTTAAAGATATCATTAGTGATTATAAAAAAAATAATAATAGTTCTATATCTCCTATAAAATTAGTTAAATATTATGCGAAATTAAATGATAATTATTCAATAGGTAGTCAAGATGATGCTGAAGAAGTTATAACATTATTTATTGGAAAAATAGATGATGTTATCAAAGAAGAAATAAAAGCGGGTCGTTTAGAAGATAAAATATTAAAGGGAAGTATAACAGTAAAAACGATGATTGAATATTTATTTGGAATATGTATTAGAACTGAAACAAAATGTACTGAGTGTAATAATGTTAGCGTATATAATGTAACTGAATTTAAGATAAGAGTTGCTGTTAATAGTAAAAAAAATATAAATGATATAATTACTGGTTATTCTGAAATAGAAAAAATGGAAGGAGATAATCAATATTATTGTAATAAATGTTCTAAAAATGTAGATGCTTTTAAGCTTGATAAAGTTCTAAAAACTCCAAAATATTTACATGTCCAATTAAAAAGATTTGAAAAAGATGGAAGAGGAAGACAGCATAAAATTGATGATCCAGTTGAGATTTCACCAAAGTTAAAAATAAATACAACTCAATATGATTTACGTGGAAGTGTTCATCACATGGGAGGAATAAATGGAGGACATTATATATATCATTATAATAAGAATAATGAATCTAATTTTAAAGATTGGATATGTTTAAATGATAGTGGTATCTCAACAAAAGATGTTTCTACAGACATTAATAAAGGATATGTATTTTTGTATGTAAAACAAAAATAAGTTTAGAGAGATAAAAAAAAATAGAATAATACTTTAAATGAAAATAATAAAATGGAAATTAAAAATAAAAAATATTGATGATATAAAAAGAATATTAATTTTTTCTATTAATCGAAATAGTTTAATTAATATAGTTAAAGAAGAAACTGATATATTTTTTTATTCAATTATTGGACAAGAAAAAATATTGATACAAATAGATGATATTTATGCTAATTTAAATATTACTAACTCAATCAGTAATAAATTTGAATTTAAATCTAATAATGTAAGTAGAGCGATATTATTTTATTCACAAATCGAATCATATAAATATATTAATGATAAACAAAATGTAATTGATGATAGATTTATCTATAGTAGAAGTTATAAATCTTTAGTTCCTGAATATTTAAATAATTCATTTTTTATTATCATAAGAGATGTATTAAATAATAAAAAATATGGAAGTAATTATATGACATCATTGATTACTACTATATTTGCTTATTATATTAATTCAAATTTGAGTTCAATGTTAATTAAACCATTTATTAAACAATATAATATTGATGAATCTAAGTATATTGTAAAAGGACCAAGTTTTAATGCTTTTTTTATAAGAGAATTAAAAGTTCCTTTAAAAGTAATAAAAAATACAGAAATAATTTATTCTCCTGTATCTGCTAGAGTAATGTTATATAATTATAAAAATTTATATAAACTAAAATTACATATTAAAGGAAAAAATTTTAGTTTATTAAAATTAATAAATGAAAAAAAGATCGAAAAAAAGTATAGTGTTGCTGTATGTAGATTAGCTTTAAATGATTATCATCATGTACATATGCCAGAGGATGGTATTTTAATAAAACTGACTGAATTTAATGGAACATATTTATCAGTAGATGTAGATTATTTAAGAAATCCTGAATATAATGTATTAAATGATAATAAAAGGGTTGTATTAAAGTTTAAGAGGAGTGATAATAGTAAATTTTATATAATACTGGTTGGAGCAATATTAATATCAAGTATTGTTCATAAATTAGAATTAAATAAGACATATTATACAAGGGAAAAAATTGGATATTTTCAATATGGTGGATCATGTGTGGTATATGTAAGTGATCGTAATATTTATTTTGATAAAGATTTATCATATTTTAGTAATGAGGGAATAGAATCGCATATTAAAGTTGGAGAAGAAATTGGAAATGTGTATAAACAAAAAGATATATCATTTATTAGTTCATATAATGTTAAGAAACATATATTTGGATTTATAAACATATTAATAAATTACATTGTCTTATTATTTATAAAAATAAATAAAAAATATCTTAAAGACTTAAACTTACAAATTATATAATAATTTAATAATTACATAATTATATAATGAAAGTATATACAAATAAATATCTAACATATAATACCTTTGGATTAATTTATTCATATCTTAAGCAATCAGAATCAATCATGAAAATTGAAAATAAAATATATATTCCATTAATTATAAATAATATTTATAATTACAAAAATAAAATTAATATTAAAATTAATCCTACTTTGTATATACCAAATTCAATTAATAATTATTTAACAAAATTTGTATATTTTGATCCTAAATCATATGATTTAGTTAGGGAAGATGAACTTATAAAAATAAAACTTGTGTTTGAGAATAATAAAAAGAATATATTATTACCAAATAATATTGAAGTAGGTGATATTATATTAGTAGAAGATACTGATAAGTTTAATGGAATCTATTAAATAAACTAATTAAATATCATTTGACGGAGAATAAAATTGACTAATATAATTTGATTGATTATTATTATTTATATTTGAATAATTAATAGATATTTCTTTTTTTTCTAATTTTTTTAATCCACCTATTGCTCGAATACTTACAATTTTTTTATTTGGAGTACCTTCTCCTGTAATTTGATTAATTAATTTATTTAATTTTTGATTAATAATTAATTTATCATCTACTTTATTAGACGAGTTAAATTCTTTTAAAAAATCAGATAAAAAATTACTAATGGATAACATTTTTAATATATAATATATAATATAAAAATTTTAATATAAAGATTTCTTTATTATATATTATATAAGTTAAATGGCACAAGTCAGCAATGTTCAAAGTCGCACACTCAGAGTTTTCGGAGCTCTTCCAGAATCCGTCAAATCCACTCTTTCTACACAAACTGGTGTAGTAGTATTAGAAAAAGAATCCTATTTAGGTGGTGGTAAGGTTAAAAGCTTCGTAAGTGCTGAAAATATTAGTTCAGTAATTGAATTATTTGGCGCAAACAATGTTCAATTTCGCCCTCACTTCTATTCACTATTTGTAAAATTTAGCACTGAAATCGCCGCAGGTGATGTTGAAAAGTTAAACGAAAAGATTTATTCAATTGTACCTGATTCCGAAATTAGTTATTCAAGAGTAGATTCAAATGGTCACACAGGAAAAATTGTTGTAGATCGTTTTGAAGATTACAACACTCTCCGTGCTTTCTCTGGTGATTTCACATTCTATAAGTTTAATCGCACCAAGGCTCAAACACGCGGTCCTCCTCCTGCTGGACGTGGAGGAGCTGCTCGTGCTGGTAGCCCTCGTGGAGCAACACGTAGTGCTGCTGCTCCATCAGCAACCGATGCTGATGGTTTTGAACCAGTTCGCGGCCCTCGTCCTGCGAGACAAGCTCGTGTTCAAGCTCAAGCAGCAGCTGGTGCGCCAACAAGAGGCCGTGGAAGACCTTCTACAAGAGGTCGTGGTGCGAAGACTCCTAGTGCGACAGTTTAATTTATATTTATAATAAAAATAATAAAAAATATGTTTTAAATAAATTAATTAATTTATTTAAAGTTATTCTTTTAGATGCTTACAAAAAGCATCAATTGATTCTTTATTAGGATTTTCCGGATTTTCAAATAAATCTTTAATATATTTATTAGTTTTTTCTTGATATTTATCAAGTGTTTTTTTAACATATTCATTAATAAATATGTGATCAATTTCTTCTTTTTGTTTTATTTGACAAGTTTTTATTTCAACCTGATTTGTTGCTGTTACAGTTCCACACTTTGCTCTTATTGATTCATATTGAATAACAACGTCTTTAAAGGGAATACAATCTTTACAAATTTTTTGATTTACTAAATTATGAATAACATATAACCAATAAGTTAATCCTTCTCTTGAATCTAAATATTCATCAATTGGAATTGCTTTTGAATAAGCAGCAAAAGAAGCACAACAATAACGACAAGGTAGCACTGAACATATACTACCAAAAAAAGATTTATATTTTGTTTTATTATCATCATTTGGTGTATAATTAAAAGTTATCGTATGTAAAAAATACCATCCGTGAGGACCCCAGGCATTAACTTGCATTTCTTAATTAATATAATGTAGAAAAAAAATATTATTCAATTTTGATAATCTATATAAAATAATAACATTATAATAATATTATTATAATGTTAAAATTTGTTTCCCTACTCACATTATTAACCGGTGTATTTTCAAAAGTAAATTCTATGACATTTAGATCATGTGGTATATCTACTGATATTGCTCAAAATGTTGTATTAGGTATATCTCCAGAATTACCACAAACTGATTATATGTTTTATTTAAATGCTGATTTCTCAAAGCAAGTTGATAATGGTATATCTAAATATGATATTACATATAATTTCATACCATTAAGTCCAACAACAAATGATTTATGTATTGAAATTAATAATTCGAATATAACATGTCCATTAAAAGTTGGTCATATTTCATCTGAGAGTAAGGGATCTGTTCCAACTGGATTAAGTGGAACAACTGTAATAAAGAATCAATGGTTTGATGGAAGTAATGCGAGAATATTATGTATTCAATTTACTATTAAAACTAGTTAAAGTACAATTAAATAAGCTAAAAAATTGATTTTTCCATTTATTAGCTAATTGGAAATACATTTATATATAATTCAAATGAATATTAGCTTTGATCTTCCAAAAAAAGATAATAAGGTAGAAATTAATGATTCTAATCAAATAGTAAAAAATCAAATAAATCAATTTAAATTACAAATAGATGAATCATTAAGATATTTATCGGGATTTGAATATTATCCAGAAGATAACTTATTTATGTGTTATGTAGATGATTGTGAAATAGAAGTAGCATATGATGGTAATAAAATTACAACAATTGATTGTTATACTGATGATAAAATTGGTAAAGATTTAAATGATTTAATTAATATTGATAAATCTATTAAAGATAATCTTATAATAATGAATCAATATTTTTATGACAATGATCCTGCTAATGAAGAAGAAGAAAAAATAGCAGAAGATTCTGATTCTGATGATGCTACAGAAACAGAAAGTAATAAATATAAAAGTGGCGAGAAGCGGTTATCAGAGTCAGGACCCTCAAGCAACGATCCACCAGTAAGAATCAGAAGAAGATTAGAAAAAGTATTTGAATCAGATGATGATTCTAGTATTAATTTAAAAGATTCAGATGATGAAAGTATTAAATCTATTGAAGAAGAAGTAATCCTAAAAGATGTAAAGCCTGTTAAATTTGATCCAACTATTATAATTATCAAAAGTATGATTATTACAGATGAAGATATAATTTTAAATGATAATCGTGGAGATGATAATTATATTCCAAATGCTATTATAGATGCTTCATTAAAGAATAATAAAAATTTATCAGTTTATCAAATAGTAAGAGAAATTAATGATGCTATTAAAAGTATTAAAAATATAATTATAAAGCCAATTCAAACTGTATATGAAATTTATATTGAAAATAAATATAAAAATTATGTATTTGATTATTCGTTATTAATACCAGCAAATTATCCATTTGCTCCCCCAAAAATAGTGATTAAATCAAAATATAATCAAAGCTTTTCATACGCTTTAAATAATTGTAGCATATTAAATGCTATAAAATGGAATCCAACAACCAGTTTAAGTAATATTATTCTTGGTATCTATAATAATATTGAAAAATATGAATTATCGTCGATTATATCATCTATTGGATCTACCGATGATAAGTTTTACAATTTAACAACGCAATTACTAGAGCTAACTAATACAGCTCCTCTCAATAGTACTGTATATGAATTTAATTTTGATTTTTTAAATATTCAAGATAAGCATGAATCAAAAGGAATCGGATATGAGGGTCCTAAATGGGATTATCAGTCTTTTCAGAAAGAACAAGCTATTAGACAAGAGAAAACAATTCTAATATTAAATCAAATCATACCATTAATTTCATTATCAAATGTAATTGATCATATAGAAGATACATGTATAATTCCATATATTAAGCAATATATATATGATGTTAGCATAATGGATCTAGATAAAAATCTTATATATTATTCAAATTTGTTTAAATTATTTAGTGAGATATATAAATTAGATAGATTTAATAAACATCTTGATTTAGATAAAATTTCAAAGCAAAAGAAAAGTTTTAAGGAATATCCTCAAATATATGATTGTATTCCAGATCAAGTTATTGGTGAGACTAAACTAATTGATCCAACAGATTATGTAAATGTTATGTCTGATTTAGCATTTGATGAATCTAATATTATAGAAAGTCATAAATTTAAGTTTATGGATGCTGTAAAGATAAAACATTCAGATATGAATTTTTCTAGAAGAGTTCAGAAAGAAGTTATGAATATATCAAATAATTTACCAATTTCAAAAGATTCATCAATCTTTTTTAGATATGATCCTGGAAATATGTCTATAATGAAATTCTTAATTATTCCGAATATAGATACACCTTATGCCTACGGATGTTTTGAATTTGACATGTATCTACCAATTGATTTTCCGAATAGTCCTCCTCATGTAGAAATCATTACAACTGGTGGAGGTAGATTTAGATTTAATCCAAATCTATATGATAGTGGCAAAGTTTGCTTATCACTATTAGGAACATGGAATGGATCTGATGGAGAAAAATGGACTACAGATTCAACAATTCTTCAAATCTTGATATCTATTCAAGGATTAATCTTTGACAAGGACCCGTGGTTTAATGAACCAGGATATGAAAAGGATAGAAATAATGCGAATGGCAAGGCATCTAATATAAAATATAATGATCCCGTTAGATTTCATACACTAACATTAGCTATGATTGGACAATTAATAAATCCTGCTTTTGGATTTGAAGAAGTAATTAGAAATCATTTTAAGTTATTACAAAATGATATCTATAAAAAATTAGATGAATGGGCAGAAATAGCAACAAGTAAGGATTTATTTAAGATTAATTATAATAAATTGAAGGAGTTGATATCTAAACTCTAAGTAAGATACTATTCATGATTAAATTCTAAAATTGTTTTATTTATAATTTAATTTAATATTTTATAATTAACTATTTTATTTTATAATATATGGAACAAATAAAAATAAAAATCTTAACATGGAATGT
>Ga0214923_10008191_pt1 | contig 11207 bp, 12 predicted proteins | sample LL1510_MetaG_FD_177993 | JGI IMG/M metagenome (GOLD analysis project Ga0214923, IMG submission 177993) | Freshwater microbial communities from Lake Lanier, Atlanta, Georgia, United States - LL-1510 | ecosystem: Environmental > Aquatic > Freshwater > Lake | place: USA: Georgia | collected... | reverse complement strand
TACAAGCCCGAAACAAAGCAAAAAACCGCAGAAATACAGGTCTAAACCGAGTCTTCCTGTTCCTGGTGCTATGGTTGTCTAACGCCTGAATCTTTAGGCACAGTTGTTTTGGTAGGGAAAACTGGTGTGAACCCAGTACTGACCCGCAACCGTGATTCGAATTTCGATGAGTCGGAATGCCTGCCAAGTCAATGACTCCAAAATATATACCGTCGTGGTCTGCGGGTGGAGTCGGGTAAATTTTTTGCCCGTCATCGCACAAGGATCGCAAACCAGAAAGGGTTGCGATGTCAACAACAAACAAATTGAGAACGGTAATTGTTTTTGCAATTGCCAGTGCGCTCACCATCACCTTAGCTTCATGTTCCCTTTCGGGATATGGTAAGGACTCAAATCCAAAAACAAGCCAATGGCTTTATTCGCAGCTAAAAAATGGCGAATACGTCGATCAGTACGACGACGGTCAAGCCGATATTGGCATAACGATGGAGACCATGATCCAGCTCAGCGGCGTAGGTTATGACAAATCAAAATTTACAAAAGCTATAGCTTGGCTAAAAAAGAATCAGAAATTAATCAAAACTCCAGGGCTAAAAGCTGAATACATTTTTACTGCCAGAGCTCTAGATTTCTTTGATGATAAAACTGTGCAGAAGAAACTAAAGGAACTGAAGTCAGTAATCGCTGCAGATGGAACAGTTCCTGACACAAATAACTTTTCATATTGCTGGGTAATCTATGGTCTTTTGGCCGCCGATGAAAAAGAATTAGCGAATAAAGTATCGCTCGTTTTGGCAAACCAATTTGAAGAATCTGGTGGCTATAAGTACGTCTACGGAGACTTTAGCGCGAGCGAGGCTTCTGATGTAACCGGATTTGTTGCAATGACCCTCAAACTAACCAGCGTGCTAGGAAACGAAACAGATCAGAGCATGAAGACATTCGTTGCCGGAAGAGCTAAAGTTTGGCTGAACAAAAACAAAATTGACGGAGATCACTGGACATCTTTCAATGAGATCGATCCAAGTGGAACAGCTTATGCAGCTATGGCATACCGTACTTGGGAGAACGACACCAACCCCTATTCAGAGTGGCTGAAGAAGCAGGTCAATCCTAAAGATGGCGGGATCATCTCACCTTGGTCAGATGGGTTATCCGATGTGTTCAGCACTTCCCAAGCAATTTTGGCCCTGAATAACTTGAACTTCACAGACATCCTCAAACAAAAAGTAAAGTAATGAGGTTATTCGTCAGGCTAGCTCTGGTTGGTCTGGTGGCTCTGGTGGCGATTGGGTTTTTAATCAATCGCACCAACCCATCCAACCAAGAGCCGACTCCAAGTGCTGTAAAAGATGGTCAATGTTCTGAATCTGGAACTTCACTGGTTATCGATTTCGGCTCAGGGTCGACTAGAAATCCGATTGAGAAATGCGTTTCCAATTTCGATGGAAGTTCATGGAAACTCTTTGCCGCAGCTGGTCTAGAGGTTTCAGGCACAGATCAGTATCCGGTCGGTTTCGTTTGCAGGATTAACGGCTTCCCAGATGAATCTTTAGAAAACTGCATTAACACTCCAGGATCTTCAACCGGCTCTTGGGCATTCTTTGTTGCCATTGATGGCAAATGGGAATACAGCCCTGTAGGTGCCGCTGGACATAAAGCTAAATGTGGCACGGCTGAGGGCTGGCGATTTCTATCCCCCGGTGAAGTGCTGACTTCCGCGCCACGAGTTAAACCAATAACCCATTCCTGTGAAAAATAGTTTTCTATCCGTTTCTAAAACTAACCCGGCGACCTGGTGGTTGCTCGGGTTGAGTTTCACGGTGTGCGCATCGCTCACCAAGAACCAAATAATCCTGCTGAGTATTTCGGCAATATCGATGGCCTTTGTTTGGCTCTTTAGAGAAGAGGCGAGTTGGTCAAAATCGATAAGCTTTTACCTTCGCTTAGCCCTGATAGTAATTTTCATTCGAGTCGTGTTCAGAATGATATTCAATCTGGAAGCAGATTTGGACAATCCTCTGATTACCCTTCCAAGATTAACTTTTGATTTTGGAAACGGATTTAGTTTTCAGCTCCTAGGTTCGATCTCGGCGCTTAGCTTCAATGCAGCACTTACCGATGGCTTGCGACTATCGGCGATTATTCTCTCCATCGGGATGGCTTCATCTTTAGCGAATCCAAGAAAACTTTTGAAAGCTACACCCGGCGCTCTATACGAAGTGGCAACGGCAATCTCGATAGCACTGAACCTTGCTCCACAGTTAATTTCCTCCATCAAACGTGTGCGAAGGGCAAGAAGTCTCCGTGGTCAATCAAAAGGAATTCGTGCCATCCCAGGCATAGTTATCCCAGTTTTGGAAGACACTATTGATCAATCCATGTCATTGGCGGCCAGTATGTCTGCCCGAGGATTTGGAAGGAAAGGTAAGAAAACTCGGGTTCAGCAAACGCTAACCAGGTTGTTGGGTTTACTTGCCGTAGCATGTTTGGCGATTGGAACATTCCTTTTATTAGTCAGCCCTGAGAACCTTCAACTAGATTTAGGGTTAACCATTTTCGGGCTAATCGCCGCATTCCTTTATATAAGAATGTCTTCGCTTGGCGAAAGTAGGACTAAATACATAAATCAACGATGGCGAATTGGCGATATTTGCTGGATTGGCTTCATTGTGGCAGCTCTTGCCGGCTCTTTTAGCGGGGTCAGCTGATGATTACCTTAAAAGATCTCACTTTTAGTTATCTTCGGGCCGACGGCAGTCCAGCCAGCGAGACTCCCCTGCTAAATAGAGTGAACTTGGAAATTCCCGCGGGTGAATTTGTCTTGATTTGTGGGCCAACTGGATCTGGCAAATCTACACTGCTCAAAGCCCTCACTGGTTTAGCACCGAGCTTCACCGGCGGTTTACTCAGTGGACAGGTAATCATCGACGGTCAAGACCTAACCGGAAAGGCTCCATTTGAGTTTGCCAATCTGGTGGGCTATGTGAATCAACAACCAGAAGGTTCTTTTGTTGCAGACACAGTGCTAGATGAGATTGTCTACGGTGCCGAACAGCTCGGCAAGCCTGTAATAGAAATTGAGCAGAGACTAAAAGAAGTTACCGAAATTCTTGGCTTGACCGATCTACTGAAGCGAGATGTATCCTCGCTTTCTGGAGGTCAGCAACAACGTGTTGCGATTGCCTCAGCGCTTATCGCCGGTCAACGAGTGCTACTCCTAGATGAACCAACTTCAGCTCTGGATCTTTCGGGTGCGAACGAGGTTCTGAAAACACTCAAGTCACTAGCGCACTCACATGGGGTAACCGTATTACTTGCTGAGCATCGCATAAGCAGAGTAATTGCGGAAGTAGATTCTGTTTTAGTGGTCCATGGCGATGGCAGCGTTACTAAAGGGAATCCAGAAACACAATTCAATGACGAACGTTTCGCTCCACCAATAATCGAACTTGGCATAAAGCTTGGTTGGGATCCACTGAGCGTAGATGCAAATATGGCAACAAACCGCTGGGCAGAAGGGCAACACAGTTTTTCACCGAGAGATAGAAATCCTGCAGGTCCAGAAATCCTGAAAGTGTCAGATTTATCTCTGCACTTTGGGAAAGTAGTTGCACTGAAAAATATTTGTGCTTCATTTTATGGAAATCGGTTAACCGCAGTAATGGGTGAAAACGGGTCTGGTAAAACGTCCCTGTGCTGGGCTATCCAAGGTTTAGGTGAACGCAGTTCTGGAAGTGTTTTGCTTGGTAATAATGACACCGCTGAACTTGCCAAGCAGACAAGGTTAGACCAGGTTGCAATGGTTCCGCAGCGGGCGGCGGATCTGCTTTTCCTGCATTCTCTAGCCGAGGAACTTGCTGAATCTGACCGATTTGCCGAAGTGGAAGCTGGTGCAACAGCAAAACTATTTATGGGTCTTGCCGGAAGGATAGATACTGCTATTCACCCACGGGATCTTTCAGCCGGCCAACAGCTTGCTCTGGTGCTTGCCATTCAGTTGGTCAAGGGAGCTAAAGTCCTAATTCTGGATGAACCTACCAGAGGTTTGGATTACGCCGCCAAGCGCGCATTAGCCAAACAATTGGCTACTCTGAGAGCCCCGGACAGATGCATCATTTTGGCAAGTCACGATATCGAGTTTGTTGCCATGGTTTCGGACCGAGTGCTTCTGTTGAAGGAAGGCGAAATTATCTCAGATTCTTCTCCAGAAGAAGTTTTGGGCTGGGGTCAACCATTAGCCTCCCAGGTAGCAATAATCTCTAAGACCACAGGACTTATTACTGTTGAGCAGGTTGACAAATGAGAAGGGCTATTTCTATCCTCAGTGTCAGCATCGCCGGTCTTGCCAGCGTGCTGATGTTCGCCTGGCCGCTGCTGATTGCAACTAATGCCCATAATGAATCAGCGGTTGCTCAAGGTGTATTCATAGTTTTAATGCCTTTGATGCTGGTGCTAATTCTTGTTGAATTTGCCAGTGGCGATATTGGTTCAAAACAGTTGGCCCTTCTGGGAGTACTGATTGCGCTTAACGCCGTGATCCGATTGCTTGGTGCTGGAACATCAGGGATAGAAACAGCTTTTTTCTTAGTCATTCTCGGGGCCTATATTTTTGGTTCAGGATTTGGTTTCCTACTTGGTTCAGCCTCAATACTTGTTTCAGCAATCCTGACTGGTGGAATTGGTCCTTGGCTTCCTTTCCAAATGATGGGAGTTGGCTTGGTAGGCCTTGGGGCAGGAATCCTTCCCAAGCTGAAAAAATTATGGCAATCGAAAATTGTTTTAGTTTTATATAGTCTCATCGCAAGCTTTGTTTATGGTTCGCTAATGACTTTATGGAACTGGCCATTTTTAGCCGGAACCGGCACATCTCTTAGCTATGTTGCTGGAGATGACATTCTGAATAATCTAAAGCGATTCTTTCAATACGAACTTGTCACTGGCGGTTTCTTCTGGGATATGGGAAGAGCAATAACTACCTCATTACTAATCCTCTTAACTGGAACAGCCCTGATCACCACACTCAATCGTGCAGCAATCAGGGCTGGGGTGCTAAAAAGAAATTAGATGTTAGTCGGGTAAACCGCAAGCAACACTGTGACAATCACCGTGAAAGCTAAAACCATCAAGCCAGTCTTCCAGGTGTATTTGAATTCTTTTCGAGCGATGTGGACGATGTTTGCCAAAACCATAATGGTTACCAAACCAACACCGGCAGCAACTCCCAGTCCATAAGCCCAGTCCAAGTTGAATAATGTTATTGCCAAAGGGGAAAGGATTACTCCTAGCCCGCCTAGCACTTCAGCGACACCAATGAACTTGACCGTGCCTTTAGGTGAGGACTTTACCCAGCCCCAGCCGCCTTCGATCAGCTTTTCATCAGGGGTGCGAAGTTTGTGGATTCCAGCCTTGATAAAACTGAAAGCTACGAATGCCGAAACAAGCAGTGCGGCTCCGATTAGTGTGTATTCCATGGTGTTTCTCTTTCTATTGGTTGAAAAGGTTCATAGTCGTAATTAGACTTGTCCTAGTAAAGCACCACTTGACTAAATTAGTCAAGTCCCCCTTTACTTAGGCGTGTCGAAAGGGTTGTCATGGAAGTTAAAGTTCATGCAGAACGCACCAACGAAGGTTGGACCGCTGCTGTGGCAGGCCCTCAGGGTTTCACCGTCACCGCCAAGCGTCTTGACCAGTGCAAAGAGATGGTCGTCGAAAAACTCAAATCCCTAGAAGAACAAAAGGGAAATCCCGAAGTTTGCGAAGTGGTAATCAAAGTAGAGGCAGAACTTCCAGGGATTATTTGCGATCTAGAAGCTGCCAAAGAAAAGATGCAGGAAGCTCAAAAGCTTCAGGAAGAAGCTTCGCAGGAAATTAGAAACGTAGTTAGCCGCATGCGTGATGAAGGTCTAACTATCCGCGACATCGGAGTATTGCTAGGGGTCTCCCCCCAGCGAGTTGCTCAACTTATTGGCTAGAAAAAAAGAAATGGCGGCCACTTTCGTGACCGCCAAATTCTTTAGCCTAAATTACTGACTGGTGAGTGCTGGAAGAATCGCACCCGAGAATACCTGCCATGCCAAAAGTGACTTAGCAACAAAGCTCAGGGTGATGTAAACACGTTCACCGAATAGGTAGTCCTTCCACTTGCCAACCTGGCGATACTGTAGTGCTTGGTTGATAGCAAAAGTGTTGAAGGCAATAAATATGGTGATGATGATTCCGAAAACGAATGGAGGAATCTCGTTAGTGCCTTCGTAGCCAGGACGGAATACCGATATGCCAATGATGATCCAAGGAACAATTCCGGTCATGCAGCCCATGATGAAGGGCAAAGCCTTCTTATTTCCTGGAGTCTCATACTTCTCTTGAAGAGCACCAAACATAATCATGCTGGCGTTCACAGCGAATACCGCAATCAAACCTGCATAGTCGGTAAACCCATTTAGCAGCATGATTGCAGTGATCATGATGGATGAAGACAATGAGTATTCAGTCCAACGGAAGTAATTGTGGTTCTTAGCTAAACCATCGAAGTAACGTTTCTTGAACCATGGTGAAATGATTGCGAAGTGGAATATCGCGGATAGAAACAAGAAGGCAACAATAGCCCCACCCAGATTAAGAGTGAACAATTCAACTGGCTTTGGTGCTAATACTTCAACTGGTTTCCCGTCATCGCCTATGAAAAAACTTCCAGGCTTGAAACCCGGAGGAGCGTCCATCCAACTGGCAGTGACTGGGAAGTAACCTTGAACTTTCAGCTGTAGCAGTAATGCAAGAAATGAGATTGCCGATACTAGGTGCAGAACACCTGCGGCAAAGTTGTAACGAGTAAGACCTGCGGTGCTGGTCTTTTTAGCCAATTTGGCTTCTTTCTTATCTGACATAGATAATTCCTTTCATTGGGAATCGCCAGATATAGCCTAGTTAGAACTAACCAGAATGATGGGTGTTTAGCCTGCTACTGGTTCAAGTATTCAGATGACAGAGCATTCACAGAGCCAATAAAGAAGCCATTGTGATACATGGAGTAGCTAGGGACAACCCATAGAACACCATTCTTGTCATAGGCAACCCCATAACCTCTCACGACCTTATCTACTGTGGTGATGCAATCAGTTCCTGGAGCTGGATTGTTTTCACAGTAATCAAGGTATGAATCTAGTTTTGGGCCACCATACAAAGTTGAACCTGGATCACCGAGTACTGTTACACGATATGGGTTATCGAAGTAAGAACCTAGTCGAGAAACCGCATCTTTTTCTGATTCAGTTTGGACAGTGTAATTTTCACCAAAGACAGCCAAAGTTCCTGAAACCGTGGAAAGTGATCCGTTTACAAAAGAGGCACATAACTGAATTGGAACTTCGTGCCCACCGATTATTTGGTTAGCGCAGGCATGAAAAGTATCAACGTCTTTGGTAACAGTTACGTCTGAGTATTCAACTTCCCAATCTTCACTCAAAATTTCTCCCCGAATTGCCATGATGATCTGCTGGAGTTTGGCTTTAGCTTCAGCTTTGGTGTTGAATTCACCAGAAGACCCCTGATTAGGTGAGTTCATCTCCAAATAGAAACTAGGCGTAGGGCGATCCACTAAATAAACAAAGCCGGTCTTTTTGTCCCGAATTTCCAAAATGTCGGATTGCTGAGACGGGCCATCTTCGATCCAAACATCTGATTTGTCCATTCTTGTTACTTCACCTTCGACCCCAAAGTATTCAGCTAATCTTTGCAGCAAGGTCTCGTTTGGAATCACTTGGAACGAGTCATACATAATTGGCGTCCAGTCAGCTTTTTCAGACAGGTTTGGTCCCGCAGTGGCAACTACATCCGGCACCCAAATTCTCAACGCATTTACTCCTGAATCTGCATTTCCTACAGAATCTTGGCCAGGACTGGCGAGTTTGAAATGTCTTTGCTGCAGGGTTCCATTTAGAGGCGTCACTTTTGGATTAGGTTCGTTGGAATTAGTTCCTGAATCGGCAGATGGGTTTGTATTTGAAAGAGCTGAAATTGGGTCTAAACCGTGAGCGTTCATAGAAAAAGTAACTCCGGCAATTACTGCGAAGGCGGCAGCCCCACCAATAACACTGAATGCGGTTCTAGGTGTGAACCACCGACGTGGGCCTTTCACCGAATCGGACACGGTTGCTGAAGTGATTATGCGATCGTCAAGCAACGGAGCACTCTGCGCTTTAGCTGAATTTTTTAGGGCTACTAAAAGCTCGTCTTGTTCAAAGTCTTTACTCATATCTGGTTTATGTCTTTTCTGCTAAACATCTGACAGTTGGGAAGCTAAATTGGCTGACAGTCTTTCTCGTGCTCGTTTCAATCTCTGACTCGTGGTGTTCTCAGAAGTTCCTAGCACAACTGCTATCTCTTTGATGGAAAGTTCTTCAAAAACTAGAAGACTCAAAAGCTGTCTATCAGAACCAGATAGAGCCGCAAAGGCTATTGCAACTCCGCTACCATCCAAGGCCATGTCTTCTGCTGAAGGTGCTGACTTATCGGTATCCAGAATGGGTAAGTGGATAATCCTGTTTACTGCTTTTCGACGATGGTTAGAAACAACATACCCAGCGATCTTATAAAGCCAGGCTAATTCCATACCCTCGGGACAATCCACCTTTTTACGCCATGCAATCTCAAAGATTTCACTGGCTAAATCTTCTACTTGGTCCCTATCAACGCGACGAGACAAATACTTGGAGATGTCTTGCAGGTGTGTCCGAAAGACTGTGACGAATTGATTGCTATCCATCACTGCTCCCGCCGGTATTCACTATCAAGATGGCAAAAGACACCATACCTTGATTATGTTGTCTTATTTGTAAATCTGACACTATGTGCTTAAATGTGAAAACCCCTGAAGTGATCAGGGGTCTAAACATTGGGGTGGTGGAGATGGGGGGAATCGAACCCCCGTCCATGACATCGAATCGAACTCTTCTACGGGCGTAGCTTCACTAACGATTTTCTCGGCCGCGGTCTTTGCATGAAGCGACTAAACCGACCAGCCCAGCCTGAGTAAAAGTCCCAAGTAGCCCTAAGGCATAACTACTCAGCAAGATTTCTAGATGACGCTAGTACCCAACACGAAATCTAATGTTGGACTAACGGACTTCGAGGTAGCGCTATTAAGCAGCTAGGCCGAAGTCAGTGCTGTTAGATTTAGCACCTATATTTTGCAGCGAACATTTACGTGTTGACGCTACATTCACGGCCCGCTTCTTTTCGAATCAAGAAGCCTTGTCGAAACCGATCATCCCCATATTGAATTACCAATTGCCCTTGGTAGGGCTAGATAACTATAAAGCTATCTTCTGACATAAACCAGCGTTTTACTCAGATTATTCCCGAATTACCAGTCTTTACCTTTAGTAGACATGGCTCTATCTGCCTCACGCTTATCTTGCTTCTCTTTCAGGGTCTGACGCTTGTCATATTCGCGTTTACCTTTAGCTAGAGCTAATTCAACTTTGGCACGTCCGTCTTTGAAGTAAAGCGATAGCGGAATCAAGGTGAAACCTGATTCTTTAACTTTGCCGGTTAGCTTATAGATCTCTTCGGCATGGAGCAAAAGTTTGCGTTTTCTTCTGGTGCTGTGGTTATTCCAAGTGCCCTGGAAGTATTCAGGGATATGAACGTTTTCTAGCCAAACTTCACCGTTTTCAACACTGGCAAACCCATCAACCAAACTGGCTCTTCCTTCACGAAGTGATTTGACCTCTGTTCCGGTTAGGACAATGCCAGCCTCATACACGTCTTCAATGTGATAGTCGTGTCGGGCTTTACGATTGGTGGCAACAACTTTTTGGCCACTTTCTCTAGGCACTTTGACTCCTCGGATATTTAGAACAGCCAAACAGTCTAACCGTTAGACGCGTAAATATCTCCTGATAGAAGAAAAAGCGGCAAGGCCAGCTAGCAATGCTCCGACACCAACCAGTGCTGGAATCAGGGCCCCAGCATCGGCTAACCCAACGAAGCTAGTAAATGGAAGTTGCTGGGCTAGGTATCCCTGCACGAAGAATTGAACCAAAGCAATGATTGCTCCCCCCGCTAGCAAGCTTCCAAGCACACCTGCAACAACACCTTCAAGAATGAACGGCAGCTGAATATAGAAGTTGCTGGCACCAACTAAACGCATAATTCCAATCTCACGTCTTCGCATAACCGCTGATAGACGAATCGTGGTAGAGATCAAAAGGGTTGCTGAGAACAGCATCAAACCGGCAATAGACAAGGCGGCCAAGCTAGCGATGTTTAGAATCGAGAAGATTTGATCTAGGTAACTTCTCTGGTCTTTCACTTCTTCAACCCCACTTAGACCATTGAAGCTTTCGATAATTATGGGTGCTTGGTTTGGATCTTTTAGGTTAACCCAGAAGGTTTCATTCAGCTGAGCCGGAGTCACATACTTGGCCACCGCGTTATCTTTGAATTCCTTTTGGAAGGTTTGGTAGGCCTGTTTGTGATTTTGGAAGTAATACTTCTCGATATAAGGCTTGAGGGTTTCTGAATCTAAACGGCTTTTAACAGTCTTCTGGACATCTTGGCTTGCTTCACCTTGGGGGCAAACATCCTGCGGTGAGGTCTTAGTGCAAAGGTAGATAGCAACCTGCGCTTTGTCATACCAGTAGGTCTTCATAGAACCAATTTGTTGTTGCAACAGACCTGCAGTTCCAACAAAAGTCAGTGAAATAAAGGTAACCAAAATCACTGAGATGACCATGCTGAGATTACGTCTTATAGCAACACCTATCTCAGTTAGAACGAAGTTGGCTCTCATTTGCTGACTCCGTAACCACTACCTCGTTCATCGCGAACAATCTTTCCCTGGGAAAGTTCGACAACTCGTTTGCGTCCACGATCAACAATTCCTTTATCGTGAGTCGCCATCAAGATTGTGGTTCCGCCTAGATTGATCCGATCTAGCAGGGCCATAATTCCTTCTGAGGTATTCGGGTCCAAGTTTCCAGTTGGCTCATCGGCTAAAAGAATCGCCGGTTTATTCACAATTGCTCGGGCTAACGCAACTCGCTGCTGTTCACCTCCGCTTAGTTCGTTAGGCAGTGAATCTGCCTTTTCCTCTAAACCAACCAGTCTTAATACATCTGGAACGGCTTCTGATATGAAGCCAGAGGATTTGCCAATTACTTCAAGGCTAAAAGCTACGTTTTGTGCTGCAGTTTTGTTAGGTA
>Ga0214923_10008190_pt1 | contig 11209 bp, 8 predicted proteins | sample LL1510_MetaG_FD_177993 | JGI IMG/M metagenome (GOLD analysis project Ga0214923, IMG submission 177993) | Freshwater microbial communities from Lake Lanier, Atlanta, Georgia, United States - LL-1510 | ecosystem: Environmental > Aquatic > Freshwater > Lake | place: USA: Georgia | collected 2015-10-15 | reverse complement strand
AAAAACTTTTTCCAAAGATCATATTCTTGAACTTTATCTTAACCAAATATATCTTGGCTCTGGTGCTTATGGCGTAGAAGCGGCTAGTCAGGTTTATTTTAATAAATCAGCAACAGAATTAAATCTAGAAGAAATGGCTCTGTTGGCAACTCTACCAAAAGCACCATCTAAACTAGATCCTCGCAAAAATATCGATAAAGCAAAAATACGACGAGATTGGGTTCTTGAGAGGATGTTTGCCGAAAATTTTATTAGCAAAGAAGATGCTTATTTGGCAATGCAACAGCCAATAAAAATAATAAACAATGCAATTAGTGATAATGTTAATATCAATAGCTTTTTTTCTGATACTGTCAAAAAAGAGCTTACCGAGCTATATGGCTCCGATCATGTTTTTGAAGATGGTATAGTTGTTAGCACAACACTTAATCCAGATTTACAAAATATAGCTTTAAAGGCATTCACTGCTGGTATCGAAGAATACGATCAAAAACACGGTTATCGTGGCCCAATATCTAAAATAGATATTTCTAGCGACTGGCATAAATCTTTGCAACAAATTAAATTTGATAAACTTTATAAATCAATATGGCAAAAAGCCGTTGTTCTTACCGTCGCCAAAGATACAATAACTATCGGTCTTGAAAACGGAGAAATAGGCAACATTGATTTTGCCACGAGCAAATGGGCAAGATTATATAAAACAATAGATAGCAGAGGTCCTGTTCCCAAAAAAATAAGCGATGTTTTTGCTGTTGGTGATGTTATTTTAGCAGAAAAAAACATTGCTAAACAAAATTTTTACTTGCTTCGACAGGTTCCAGAAGTTAATGGTGGTTTTGTTGTTCTCGATCCTCATAGTGGTAAAGTTTTAGCAATGTCGGGCGGTTATGTTGATTCTCCTAATCAATTCAACAGAGCAACTCAAGCAATGCGACAACCAGGTTCTACCATGAAAACATTTGGTTATATAGCAGCTTTAGAAAATGGCTTAAATCCAGCTACCGTAATGATGGATGAAGAAATATCTCTTAATCAAGGTGCGGGTCTGCCACCTTATCAACCCTCCAATTATTCTGGCAAATTTTATGGTCTTACAACATTACGGAATGCTCTAGAACAATCTCTAAATGTAACTGCGGTACGAATGGCAGACAAAGTCGGTCTCGATAAAGTTGCTGAAGTTGTCAAAAGATTTGCAGTCAATGACAATCCGCAAAAAATATATTCTCTAGTTCTCGGCTCAACCGAAACAACCGTTTTGCGAATGGCAACCGCATATGCCATGATGGTAAATGGTGGCAAAAAAATCTTTCCAGCATTCATTGAAAAAATACAAGATCGTAGTGGTAAAATAATCTATCGCCTAGATCGTCGCAATTGCCAAAATTGCACAGCAGTCAACGAAATGCCACAAATTGCAGATGATAGACAAATTATAACTGATTCAGCGACCGCTTATCAAATAACTTCAATGTTGCAAGGTGTTGCCGAAAGAGGAACGGCAGCAAGAGCTAGATCTATTGGCAAAATAGTTGGTGGCAAAACTGGCACAACCAATAATTCAATTGATTCTTGGTTTGTAGGCTTTTCGCCTGATTTGGTTATGGCTGTTTATGTTGGTTTTGATAATCCAAAAACTCTTGGCAAAGAAGAAACTGGCTCATCTGTTTCTTTGCCTATTTTTATTAATTTTATGAAAGAAGCATTAAAAAATACCCAATCAACTCCTTTTCGTATTCCTAGTGATATTAAATTCGAAAAAATAGATAGAACAACTGGCAAATATCCTACTCCCGAAACTCCAAAAGAGCATATTATTTCAGAAGCACTAAAATTAAATGATCAAATCAGCGAAGAAATTGTTTCTGATTCGCCAAACTTAATTACAAACGAAGAAAACATTGATAATTTAATTACAGAAGTAACTAGCGAAAACAAAACTGCCCAAGAATCCGCTCAAGAGCCGAAGCAAAATGATTTAATTGGCGAAGAATCTCAAGAAACAACTCAACAGCCAACAGGTGTCTACTAATATTTACCATAACATCATCGCTTGTTATTTGTTTTTTGCTTGCTGTTGTTTAGCAATAAAGTTTTTTATTACCAGCGATCAAGCAATAAAAAAATTAATTTTTTATCTATTGTTTAGTCATACAATAATATTGTTTATAAATATTGCTTTTACATTATTGGTTAAACAATATTTTCTAATTGTATTATTGATGTTTTTATTAAACTTGCTACTATTTCTGCTTTGAGTATCGCAATTCATAACTTCGATTTATTTCTTAAAAATAGCATCTTGACTTAATTTATTTTGTTTCTAAAATTTAAGACATATAAACAATTTTCAGTCAATTATATGAGCGATTTAACTACTCTTAATTTACAACAAACCATTTCTGGTCTACAAAACAAGCAATTTACCGCTAGCGAATTGGTGCAACAATATATTAACAACATTAATAAAAACCAACATCTTAATGCCTACATAACTACTAATTTTGATTCAGCTTTACAGCAAGCAAAAATCGCAGACAACAACATCGCCAACAACAAATCCAGAAGACTCGAGGGCATACCTGTAGCCATCAAAGATTTGTTTTGCACCAAAAACCTACGCACTACTTGTGCCTCAAAAATGCTCGAAAATTTTATCCCTCCTTACGAATCAACAGTAACTCAAAAATTACTTGATGAAGGAGCTATTTTTCTAGGCAAAACCAATATGGATGAGTTTGCCATGGGTTCAACAAATACAACTTCTTACTTTGGTAAAGTTATTAGTCCTTATCGCTCAAAAAACGGCTCCGACCTTACTCCCGGAGGTTCATCTGGTGGCTCTGCTTGTGCAGTTGCGGCTAATCTTTGTGTATTTGCTACTGGCTCAGATACTGGTGGCTCAATTCGTCAACCAGCATCGTTTACCAATACTGTTGGTATTAAGCCTACTTACGGTCGCTCATCTCGATACGGTATGATTGCTTTTGCTAGTTCACTTGATCAAGCTGGTATTATCGCCAAAACAGTTTTTGATGCTGCCTTTGCTCAAACTATAATTTCTGGCTACGATAACCAAGATTCAACTTCTGTTGATATTGAGGTACCAGATTTTAGTAAATTATTAAACTCCAATCTTAAAGGCAAAAAAATCGGTATACCTAAAGAATATAGAGTAGATAATATGCCAACCTCCATCGAAAAAATTTGGCAAAAAGGTATAGATTTAGTTAAAAGCCAAGGAGCAGAAATAATTGAAATATCTTTGCCACATACGCAATATGCGGCTGCAGTTTATTATGTTTTGGCTCCTGCAGAATGCTCTTCTAATCTAGCTCGCTTTGATGGAGTTCGTTATGGTTATCGTGCCGATCAGCCTAATCTTAACCTAGACGATCTCTACAAGCAATCGCGATCACAAGGTTTTGGTGATGAAGTAAAAAAAAGAATAATTGTAGGCACATTTGCCTTATCTTCTGGTTATTACGATGCTTATTACAAAAAAGCCCAACAGGTTCGCCAACTTATTTTGCAAGATTTTCTTACTGCTTTTACTAAGGTTGATGCAATCCTTACCCCATCAACACCGAATGCGGCTTTTAGTTTTGAAGAAATGAATAACTTCAACCCAATCCAAATTTATTTAAACGATATTTTTACCGTTCCTGCTAATTTAGCTGGATTGCCAGCGATTTCTGTTCCTGCTGGATTCAACGAAGACGGCCTACCATTAGGTCTGCAAATAATATCGCCTCATTTCAATGAGCAAACTGCATTTGATATAGCTTTAGCTATCGAACAACAACAATAATTATATGTTTTTATTAATTGATAATTACGATAGTTTCACTTATAACTTGTATCATTATTTTATGCAGGCTGGCATTGATAAAGTCGATGTCTATCGCAACGATAAAATCAGTATTAGTGAAATTGCCAAAATATCTCCTAAAGCAATAATAATCTCCCCTGGGCCTTGCAGTCCTAACGAAGCAGGAATTTGTCTTGATGTAGTCAAAAATTTTGCTGGCAAAATACCTTTGTTTGGTGTTTGTTTAGGTCATCAAACTATTGGTCAAGCATTTGGTGGCAAAATAATTCGCCATCAACCAATGCATGGCAAAATCAGCAATATATATCACAACAATCATCCTTTATTTACCAATATGCCTTATCCTTTTGTGGCAACTCGCTATCATTCTTTAATTATCGATAGCAAAACATGTCCACAAAATTTGCAAGTTATAGCTCATACTGCCGATGATATTATTATGGCAGTTGCTGACGATAAACAAAAAATATACGGAGTGCAGTTTCATCCAGAGTCAATTGCTACCGATAATGGTCTGCAAATTATCAAAAATTTTGTCGCTCTATCTGTATGATGTTGCAAAATCTTACTATTAGTGAGTTTCGGCAAATATTTGATGATATTTTGCACAAAAAAATCAGCGATCATCAAATAATTGATTTTCTCATTAATTTAAATTTTGCTGATTTGCCATTAAATGCTTTTATTGGTGCCGTTTCCAGCTTGCAACAACAAGCAAAAATATTTAACAATAATCATAATGCTATCGATATTTGTGGCACAGGTGGCGACAAGCTCAATACTCTAAATATATCAACAGCAGTAGCTTTTGTAGTTGCGGGAACTGGTATTAAAGTCGCTAAACACGGCAACAAAGCTATATCATCAAAATCAGGATCGGCAAATATATTTTGGCAATTAAATATCAAAATAGCAAATAACGAAAACAGCATAAATCAACAGTTGCAAGATGCTAATTTATGTTTTTTATATGCACCAGATTTTCATCCTATATTAGCAAATATTGCCAATATCAGGCAACAAATAAATTCTCCTACCATCTTTAATTATCTTGGTCCTTTGCTAAATCCGTTGCAGGTTAAATATCAACTTATTGGCACTTCTAATCAATCCACTATTAACAAAATACTGCAAGTAATTAAGCATCAACAATGGCATCAAAAAGCAATGGTTGTTTGTGCCAAAAATAGTATGGACGAAATAAGCACCAGCGAGCCAACATATATCCAATATTATTGCAATCAACAAATACTACCGCCAGAAATTATACAGCCAAATTATTTTCCTAAATCAACCATTCAACAAATTCAAGGCCAAGATGCTGTTTATAATGCTAAACAACTAATGCTTTTGCTTGAGGGTAAAGATTTTAATCCATTTTATCGCGATATTGTTTTGATAAATTCTGCTTATGCTATAGATTTACTAAAAAATTGTGGCATTGAATATGCTATTTATCTAGCGACCGAAAGTTTAGCTAGTGGCAGAGCATTAAAATGTCTTAAAAAGTTGCAACAACATAGTGAAAATTATTAAAATTTGTTACTAGTCGCATTTTATTTTGTTAGTAAAATGATAAAATACCGCATTTAGTGCTGTTAAATACGAATATTGTTGCATGCCAGCAATTGTGCCATCGACAACCGCACTAATAAAAGAATGTTGTCTAAACTTTTCGCGACGACCGATATTAGAAAGATGAACCTCTATTTTATAGCCTGTAAATATTTCGAGAGCATCGGCAATAGCTATCGAGGTATGAGTATAGGCTGCAGGATTTATAATGATTGCATCAGTTTTATTGTTAATTGCCGTTTGTATTTGCTCAACTATTTCACCTTCGTGATTTGATTGAAAAAAATCTAGTTCGATTTTTAGTGTTTTGGCTAAATCAAAACACTGCTGAAATATCTCGTTTAAACTAGTATTGCCATAATGTTGTTTGTTTCGCAAATGCAATAAATTAAGGTTTGGACCATTAATTATGAGTGTTTTTATCATACGGTTGCTGAGAAATTTTGATAAAAAAGAAGATGGTGATAAATATGGAAACAAAATAAACAATACCTATTGTTGCTAATGTTAACCAAGGTTTAGTAATTAAGCCTATTATTATGGAGCCAATAATTACAAGTGTTAAAGGTATGTTATTATTTTTGATTGGAATTTTTTTAATTGAGATAGTTGGCACTTTACTTGCCATCAAGGCCGCGATAAACATTACATAAAAAATAACAAACAACTGATTGCAATAAAAACCTTCACCAAATTCAAAAGATAAAATCATTGGCAAGGTAGCCATTGCCGCTCCTACTGGCGAAGGGATACCTTTAAAAAAATATTTTTCTAGCAATGGATTTTGTTTTTGTTTAGTCATATCAACATTGAATCTAGCTAGTCTTATTGAGGTGCATATAGCAAAAAACATTACCATCGCCCAATCAAGCCCATTATAATTAATTACATTGATATCGCCATAAGATTTTATCCAAAAATATACTATAATTGGCGGAATAATGCCAAAATTAGCAAAATCTGCCAAAGAATCAAGTTGCGCTCCAAAATCTGATGTAGAATGAAGAAATCTTGCTAATCTGCCATCTATGCCATCTAAAACTCCTGCAACTATCAATAAAGATACCGCTTGCAAATAATCGCCAACAAAAGATAATTTGATAGCTGTAAGAGCCAAGCATAATGCTGTAATTGTTACTGCATTTGGCAATAAGCGAAAAAGCGGAAAAAAACCGCGATTAGAGGTGCGAATTTTCTGCACTATTTTTTGTTTGACCATGGTTAAAACAGAAATACAAATTAAAACTTTACTTTAAAAAAGTATAACTATAATATTTAAGTTTATTTTATATTGCAATCTTAATTTATTCTTTTTTCATGATGAGTCAAAATATAAATTATCATCAACTAGCCAATGCCGTTCGTTTCTTGGCGATCGATGCTGTTGAAAGAGCTAATTCTGGTCATCCAGGTATGCCAATGGGTATGGCAAATGTTGCCACGGTTTTATTTACCAAATTTTTACAGTTTTATCCACAAGATGCAAAATGGCATAATCGCGATCGTTTTATTTTGTCTGCTGGCCATGGTTCAATGTTGTTGTATTCTTTGCTGTATTTATGTGGGTATAGCGATATAAATATTGACGATATCAAAAATTTTCGCCAATTGCATAGCAAATGTGCTGGTCATCCTGAGTTTGGCGAGCTTGCTGGTATTGAAACCACAACTGGTCCTTTAGGGCAGGGGGTTGCTACTGCTGTTGGTATGGCTATATCGCAAAAAATTTTAGCACAAAGATTTGGCAAAATATTCAACCATAAAATCTATGTTTTAGTTGGTGATGGTTGTTTAATGGAAGGTTTGGCCTACGAAGCTTTATCTTTAGCTGGGCATCTCAAACTCAATAATTTAATAGTTTTATGGGATAATAATTCAATTTCAATTGATGGTAAAACATCTCTTGCTATTTCTGAAAATATTCATTTGCGAATGCAATCTTTTGGTTTTGATGTTTCTAGGGCAGATGGTCATGATTTTGCCCAAATTGAGCAGGTTCTACAAAATTGTCAAGATTCTACTTTACCAACATTTATTGATTTCAAAACAATCATTGGTTACGGTGCTAATGCTAAAGCTGGTAGCGAAAAGTCTCACGGCTCTCCTCTTGGCGAGGCAGAAATTATTAATGCTCGCAACAATCTTGACTGGCAACATCAACCTTTTGAAATTCCTGGCGACATTAAGCAACAATGGTTGCAATTTGGCAATCGTTCTGCTGATATTTATCAAGATTGGCAGTTGCAATATAATCAACTACACAACAAAAGCGAACTAGATCAGCTTCTTAATAAAAAATTCCCTGATGATTTTTGGCAAAAATTTTCTTCTTTCCAAAATGACATCATTAACCAAGCTCAAACTCAAGCGACTCGCAAATCTTCTTGGCAAGTTCTTGATTTTATTACCAAAAATCTCAATAACATCGTTGCTGGCTCTGCCGATTTAAGCGAATCCGTTTTAACTAAAACAGCTAATACAACAGCAATCAATGTTAATAATTTTGCTGGTAATTACTTGCATTACGGAGTGCGAGAGCATGCTATGGCCGCTATTATGAACGGCTTATCACTGCATGCTAATTTTATACCTTATGGAGGTACATTTTTAGTTTTTGCTGATTATTGCAAAGCGGCAATTAGGCTATCAGCCTTGATGTCTAGGCAAGTGATTTATGTTTTAACTCATGATTCTATTGGTTTAGGCGAAGATGGGCCTACTCATCAACCAATAGAGCAGTTGGCATCTTTGCGATCGATTCCTAATCTATTAGTTTTTCGCCCTTGCGATAGCGAAGAAACGGTTGCTTCTTATAAAATGGCTTTAAATGCAACTAATCAACCTTCTGCAATGATTCTTTCTAGGCAAAATTTGCCATTTTTAACTAAACATAGCCAAAATTATCATTGCGGTGCATATGTTTTGTTTGATGTAGCAAATCCTCAAGTAACAATAATTGCCAGCGGATCCGAAGTGCAAATAGCGGTGCAAGTTGCTAAAATACTATCAGAAAAATATCACATAGCCTCTAGGGTTGTTTCTATGCTTTCATTTGAGATTTTTCGCAAACAAAGTGCCGAATATAAACAGCAAGTTTTGCCAAATAACACTCTTAAATGTGCCATCGAGGCGGCAAGTTATTTTGGCTGGCACGAGTTTATCGGTAACGATGGTATTTTTATTGGTATGCAAAGTTTTGGTGCCTCTGGTAAAGCCGAAGATTTATTTAAGCATTTCGCTATAACTGTCGATAATGCTGTAAAACAAATCTTGACAAAACTACAATAATCATATGTTGCAAAAAATTTTCCAACTAATTGCAAAAATAGGCAATTATGCGATTAGCAATATTTCTCAACTGGGCAATATTGTTATTTTTGCTGTCAAAGCAATTTGGCATTGCTTAAAACCGCCATTTTATCCTAGATTAATATTAAAACAAATCATCCATATCGGTTATTTTTCTTTGCCAGTTGTTGGTTTGACAGCAATTTTCTCTGGAGCGGTTTTGGCATTGCAAAGCTATTCTGGTTTTTCTCGTTTTAATGCTGAAAGCACCATTGCCACAGTTGTGGTTTTATCAATTACTCGCGAGCTCGGCCCTGTTCTTGCTGGTTTAATGGTTGCAGGCAGAGTATCAGCTTCTATTGCCGCCGAAATCGGCACTATGCGAGTTACAGAGCAAATAGATGCTCTACGAACTTTATCAACTAATCCGTTTTCATATTTAATCGCCCCTCGCATTTTGGCTACTGCATTAATGATGCCTTTTTTGGTTCTGATTGCTGATATCATCGGGGTAATGGGTGGCTATTTAGTTAGTGTGCATTCTCTACATTTTTCTTCTAGTGCTTATTTAGCCAATACTTTTAAATATTTAGAGCCAATAGATGTTGTTTCTGGTTTGGTAAAAGCAACAGTATTTGGTTTTATTATTGCTGTAATGGGCTGTTTTTTTGGCTATAATTCTGGCAGGGGTGCCGAGGGAGTAGGTTTTGCCACGACTAATGCCGTAGTTTCTGCATCTATTTTTATTTTGTTACTAAATTATATAATCACAGGTCTGTTTTTTAGCTAAAAATTTTGCTTCTAAATAATTTTGGAAATTAATCAATTGGCTTTATGTGATAATGTTTTTTTGTTTCTCTTTTATCATAAATAATTTATGCCTAAATAAATTATAGATGAGAAATGATATTAAAGTTTTTAAAGGCAGAAATTTTTATTTTAGATCTAAATTTTGGCTGGAAAATATTTTGGTAATTGCTATATTGATAAAGGTTTCAATACCATTCCTTAAAAATATAATTTATCAATCTTATGACAGAAAAAAATGCTAATTTTTGTCAGCAAACCCGTTGGCAAAAAATTTCTAATATTTGCAATAAAATCAAGCAAAACAATAAATATACTTTGTTATTTTTATTTGGTGCCACTATTGGCTTTACTGCTTGTGCCTTTTATAAAAAAGAACCACAAAAAGTTAATATAGTGCGAGTTCGTCATCATCCATTTTTTTGGGACGATTTTTATTACCAGTATGAGCCTATTGTTGTAGCTCAACCAATGCCGAATATAGACGAAATTCAATCAGTAAATCAACAAACAAAAACAAGCAAAATTTACAGCAATCTACAGCAAAAACAAGATCAAGATTATCATTATTATAATTTGCAGTTTTCTGGTATCGATCCTCAACAAATAGAGGTAAAAATTGAAAATAATCAATTGATTTTTACGGCAAAAAACGACTCACAAAGTCAAGAAAATGATTCATCTTTAATAAAACATAGCTTTTCTTCTTCTAGTTTATATTATAGTATTTCTTTACCAAAATATTATAAAGATCCAGAAATAATAAAAAGTAATCAAGAAATATCAGTTAAATTCGTTAAAATTAAAAAATAATAGTATGGCATCTTGATGTTTTTTTTGTGATTATTTTGTTAAAATAATTATCAAAAAAAATCAAAAAAAATGATTTTTGTTGTTGCATTTCAAAAATAATGTTTTAAAATTATTGCAACAAATATCATTCCTTGGTAGCTCAGTGGTAGAGCAGTTGGCTGTTAACCAATTGGTCGGGGGTTCGAATCCCTCCCAAGGAGCCAAAATTTCTCCTCATAAATTTTATAACATCCATCTCAGCCTTTTTGAAATTAAAAATGAAATGAAGATCTATTCTTGAAAAAGTTTATATATTTCAACATTCAAAGCTTTTGCAATTTTTTCAATATTCAAAATGGTTATGTTTTTTTCACCCCCCCTTTCAATGCATCCTATATAAGTTCTATGTAAGCCGTATTCAAAAGCGAAGCCCTCTTGTGAGTAACCGCTTTTGATCCTAAGCTCACGGACTTTTTTCCAAAACTAACTTGTATTGATTCTTTAGAGTTAACCATAAATTAAATTTCAATACAAAGCGATCTATCAGTCTACACTCTATAAATAGCATTTTGATTGACATATTAAAATAGGCTCTAGACAATTTTAAAGAGGATTTTCTCTAATCATTTTCAACAATATAAATTTATTATTAAATCTAAACTCACTTTCTTTTAAATGCAAGATAAACTTTTTATCATTTAAGGCATGCATCACCTAAAAATAGTTGGCAAACAAAATAGCAATTAATCGATTTTATTTATGAAAATCTTATGTAAAAAATGCAAGTCAAGTGATAAAGAATGGCAATCAAGATAATATACAAAGATATAAATGCAAAGATTGTCTTGCTGTTTTTAGAAATACAAGACAAAATATTTAGAAAGACTTTAAAATTGATGTTATTATGATGGA
>Ga0214923_10008189_pt1 | contig 11209 bp, 9 predicted proteins | sample LL1510_MetaG_FD_177993 | JGI IMG/M metagenome (GOLD analysis project Ga0214923, IMG submission 177993) | Freshwater microbial communities from Lake Lanier, Atlanta, Georgia, United States - LL-1510 | ecosystem: Environmental > Aquatic > Freshwater > Lake | place: USA: Georgia | collected 2015-10-15 | reverse complement strand
GCTCGATCCCGGCTCGATCCCGGGGTCGGTCGCCACCCACCGCCACACGAGCGTGAAGAGGGGTACGTGCCAGGCCCACTGCACGCCCGAGTGGTGCGGCGACTGGGCGAACATGAACGGGGCGAGACCGTAGGCCAGCCCGCCGACGAACGCCCACACGTTTGAGCAGCCGCTGACGCGGGCCACGAAAAAGAACGTGGCGGCAGCGAGCAGGTGGCCGAGGAGGAGGGCAACGTTGAGCCCGCCGAACACGCCAAACATCTTTGCGCAGAGCACGAGCACGAGGCCGTGGAGTTCATCGAGGCTCGGCCAATCGGTCCAGTTGGCCTCGAAGGGAGCGTTGAGCCGGCGAACGGTCTTCCAAAAGAAGGGCGTGGCGTCGCCCTCGGTGCCGGCCTTGAGGCCGGCGTAGACGCCGACGATGTCGGACTTGCTGGGATCCTCGAGATACGCAGCAGGTCGCCCGAAGTCAGCGGGCGACCAGATGGCCGTGGCCGCGCACCAGCCGAGCAGAACCAGCCCGAGCAGGCCGGCGAGCGGCAGCCAGCGCCGAGGGGCTCGGCGAGAAACAAAAGAACGCATGCCTCACCACGTATTGCGACACAGGACCCGCCAGGCGGGCATCGTACTCTGCCGTGGCAGCCGCCAAAATATCGCCATGGGAGCCTAACGCACGCCCGGCGCGGATCGTGTGGTATTTTCTGGGCAGGGCGTTCCGTGCATCCCGGGAGTTTTCGCAGCGATTCGCACGCAGCGATCGAGCCACGTCATGAACCATCGAGACATGTTTGAAGACCTGTTCGTCCTCGAAATGGCCAACAACCACTGGGGCCGGGTCGACCGCGGCTTGGAAATCATCCGGCAGCACTCGCGGATCGTGCGGTTCAACAACGTGCGAGCGGCGATCAAGCTGCAGTTTCGCGACGTCGACAACTTCGTCCACAAGGATTTCCGTGATCGTCAGGACGTCCGCTACATCAAGAAGACGCTCGACACGAAGATGTCGAAAGAAGACTACGCGACGCTCGTCGCCGCAGTGAAGAAGGCATCGTGCATCCCGATGTCGACGCCCTTCGACGAGGCATCGGTGGATCTGTGCGTGGAGCTCGGCATCCCGATCATCAAGATCGCCAGTTCCGACATGAATGACTGGGTATTGCTCGAAAAGATCGCAGCCACGAAGCGGCCGGCGATCGTCTCGACCGGCGGCACCTCGCAGAAGGATCTCGACGACCTCGTTACCTTCTTCGAGCGGCGCAACATTCCGCTCGCCATCAACCACTGCGTGTCGCTCTACCCGACTGAGGAAGACGAGCTCGAGCTCAATCAGATCGACTATCTCAAGAATCGCTATCCTGGCCACGTGATCGGGCTTTCGACGCACGAACATGCCGACTGGCAGGCCTCGATGCTCATCGCCTACGCGAAGGGCGCCCGCACCTTTGAACGCCATATCGATATCGACGCCGATGGCATCAAGGTGTCGCCGTACTGTTCGATTCCGGAACAGGTCGATACGTGGTTCAAGTCATTCACGCGTGCGCAGACGATGTGCGGAGGCAGCCCAGATCAAAAGCGGCGGCCACCGGACAAGGAGATCGAGTACCTCGACGCTCTCGTAAGGGGCGTATACGCCAAACGCGATTTGCCCGAGGGCTACGTGCTCGATCACGCGACGATGTACGATGATTTATATCTCGCGATCCCGCTGCAGAAGGGGCAAATCTCCTGCCGCGAGCTAATGTCGGGCGAAACGTTGCAGCGGCCGGTTGCTAAAGACCAGCCGATCACGATCGACGCTATCGACAGCGCGTATGCCTACAGCGCGCAACTCAAGGAGTTGATTCTGCGGAGGGGACTGTGAAGCCTGCCGCCACGCAGCGGCCGTGCCCGCAGTGTGGCGCGACTGCCGCGGAGGTGGTGCACGAAGGTCGCTACGTCTTGCCAGCCAGCCATCCGCTCGATGCAGTCGTGCGGGTCGTGGAATGCGAGACGTGCGGGTTTTGCTTCAACGACACCCCGTCCACGCGAGCGGACTTCGACCGCTACTACCGTGAAGCCTCGAAGTATGCCGATCCACGACTTTCCAGCGGAGCCGGCTGCTCGCCAGAGGATGCGTCTCGCCTCGCAGCAACGGCCCAAGCGATCAGGTCGTTCGCCGGCGCATGCGATGCTCGCATCCTTGATATCGGGTGTGGGGCAGGCGGGCTGCTCGACAGCCTTGCCGCCCTCGGATTCCATGATCTGACGGGTATGGACCCCGCTGATGCATGCGTTGAGGAGGTAGGTCGCAGAGGGCACCGCGGGGTCGTGGGTACGCTTGACGACCACCGTCTCGCAGACGGATCGTTTGATGGCATCATTCTTAGCCACGTCCTCGAGCACGTTCGCGATCTTGCGGCGGCTTTGACCAACGTGGCTCGTCTTCTTCGGCCAGCCGGTTGGCTTTATGTAGAAGTGCCCGATGCCGCCCGCTATGGCGAATGTCTTATAGCTCCGTTCCAGGACTTCAATCTCGAACACATCAACCACTTCTCTGCCGGAACGCTTCGCAATGCGCTCCGCAGCCATGGATGGTCGGTTGTGAGTGCGGGATACAAAACATTGCCCCTTCCGCATGGCCGTAGCTACCCGGCGGTGTATGGCTTCGCTCGTGTCGGGAAGGCCGGGCCGGCTGAGCGGGATCGCTCGCTTCGGGATGCGCTCAGCGATTATGTGACCAAGTCGAATGATATGTTGGCCCGGATAGACCGAATGCTGCGGGAGCAGGTCGGCGCAGAGCCAGTGCTTGTGTGGGGTGTGGGGCAGTTGACGATGCGGCTGCTTGGCGAAACGTGTCTCGGTCGGGCCCACATCGCTGCCTTCATTGACTCGAATCCGGTTCATCAGGGCCGGACTCTGGCGGATAAGCCAGTTATTTCGCCGGACTCCCTTGCCAACGGCACTATGGGCAACGCGTCGATCATTATCGGTTCGCTCGTGAATGGCGAGTCGATCGAAGCTTCGATCCGCGAATGGGGCCTTAAGCAACGGGTTATTCGCCTCGATGCCAAAGGAAACCAGTGATGCGACTCGCCGACTATTGCATGCGGTTTCTTGCCGACCGGGGCGTGCGGCACGTGTTCCTCGTGACGGGCGGTGGGGCCATGCACTTGAACGACGCACTCGGCCGAGAACCCCGCATTGCCTACGTCTGCAACCACCACGAGCAGGCGAGCGCCATGGCGGCCGAAGGCTATGCCAGAGTGACCGGCAGGCCCGGTATCGTGAGCGTCACGAGCGGCCCGGGAGGCGTGAACGCGCTCAACGGCGTTTTTGGCGCCTACACCGATTCGATCCCACTGATTGTGCTTTCGGGCCAGATGAAGCGAGAGACACTCCTCGCCACGCACGGCCTGCTTGGTCGGCTGCGGCAACTCGGCGATCAGGAGGTCGACATCGTCGGCATGGTCGGCCGGATCACGAAGTCGGCCGTGCTGCTGACCGATCCCGCCCGAGTGCGATACGAACTCGAGCGGGCCTGGCATCTCTGCAAGACCGGCCGCCCAGGCCCGTGCTGGATCGACATCCCTGTGGATGTGCAGGCGGCCGACGTTGATCCCGATCGATTGGCGGGTTATGCCCCCGAGTCGCCGCCGGGAGTGTTGCCCCCGGCTGATCTGGCCCAACTGGCCGATGCCGTGCTTGCGAAACTAGCGGCGGCCGAGCGGCCTGTCATCCTCGCAGGCACGGGCGTGCGCATCGCCGGAGCGACCGACGTCTTCCGCCGAGTGGTCGCGAAACTTGGCATTCCCGTGGCCACGGCCTGGACGCACGACGTGCTCGAGACGTCCGATCCGCGATCGTGCGGCAAGGCGGGTAGCATCGGCGATCGCCCCGGCAACTTCACGGTGCAAAACAGCGACCTGGTGCTCGTGATCGGCTCGCGGCTCAACATCCGCCAGGTGAGCTACAACTGGGAGAACTTCGCTCCTCACGCCGAAAAGATCGTCGTGGACATCGACCCCGAGGAGCTCGCCAAGCCGATGGTGCGGCCCGACCTCGCCATCTGCGCCGACGCTCGCGACTTCCTCACCGCCCTCGACGGAGCCATTGCCACGCGTGGCTTCGACGGCTCGCGGCATGGCTCCTGGCTCGCCTGGTGCCGCGAGCGTGTGGCCCGTTATCCCGTCTTCGATCCGGTGCGTCAGGCGTCGAAGCCAGGGGCGATCAATCCGTATCATTTTGCCAAGGAACTCTTTGCCTGCCTGGCCGACGACGACATCATCGTCTGCGGCGACGCCACGGCCTGCATCGTGACGTTTCAATCATCCGTGATTCGTGTACGCACGCGGCTATTCTCGAATTCGGGCTCGGCTTCGATGGGCTACGACCTCCCCGCAGCGATTGGCGCTGCCGTGGCGCGAGGAGGCAGACGGGTGGTCTGCCTCGCCGGCGATGGCAGCCTGCAGATGAACATTCAGGAACTCCAGACTGTGCGGCACCATGGCCTGCCGATCAAGCTTTTCGTGCTCAATAACGGCGGCTATCTGTCGATCCGCCAGACGCAAACGGCGTTTTTCGGACTGGCGGTAGGGGCTGGCAGCGAGAGCGGAGTGACGTGCCCTGATTTTGTGAAGGTGGCCGAGGCCTACGGGCTGCCTGCGTCCAGGCTTGATCAGCCCGACTTCGCTCGCGCCCTGCCTGCTCTTCTCAATGCACCGGGGCCGCATGTGTGCGAAGTCATGCTCGACCCGGCTCAAGGATTCGAGCCGAAGCTCTCATCTCGCAGGCTCCCGGACGGCCGGATGGTGTCGTCACAACTCGACGACATGGCGCCGTTCCTCGATCGGGACGAGCTGGCCAATAACCGCGTGGTTTCGCCAGCAAGGAGTGAGCCTTGACCGCTGACAAAGCTCGTGACCGGTTGACTGCAGCTCTCACGGCGCGATCGCCCGCTGATCGGGATTCGCCCCCTGGGCCATTCGTTCTTTACGGCGCTGGCAGCAAGGGCCGTGAGACGCTGAAGGTTTTGCAAAAGCAAGGCCATGAGGTGCGGGCGTTCATCGACCGAGACCGCTGCGACGAACACGCCGGTGTGCCGATCCTGACACCCGATGATCCTGCGGTCCTACAATTCGCCGCTCAGGGCTGCACAGCGATCGTCACGGTCTTCAATCCGGGCGTTGACCCCCTGCCAATCCACGACCTGCTGGCGGACAAAGGCTTTCCCCGTGTCGTGGGGATGGTCGAGGCCCGGCACTTCGGCCTCGTGAGCGATGTATTTTGGCTCGCGGCACCCGACCAGATGGTGCCGCCCGCGCATGAGGCAGAACGGCTATTCGAGTCAGTCGCCGACGATCTGAGCCGCCGGACGCTCGAGGAAGCGATCGTGCTGAGAAAGACCGGCGATGTCCGCCAGTTGCGCTCGCCCACTCCCCTTGACCAATACGTGCCGTCCGGCGTACCCATCCCGCGTACGAACGTGCGATTCGTCGATGGCGGGGCTTTCGACGGGGACACCATCGTGCAACTGCTGAATGCAGGAATTCGTTTTGAGTCCGTGGCCGCATTCGAGCCCGACCCATTGAATTATGCGGCGTTGGTTGAACGGACCAAGAATCCTCTCGGGAACATCGCGGCGACATTGTGGCCTTGTGGCCTCGACGCGGTTCCGCGGCAGGTACGGTTCAGTGCCAGCGGCCTGGCGAGCAGCGGCATCGCTGAGCAGGGGAGCGAAGTAATCCAAACGGTTGCCGTCGACACGGCGCTTCGCGGATGGCGGCCTAGCTACATCAAGCTCGACATCGAGGGTGCGGAAGCCGATGCCCTCCGTGGCATGTCCGCCACACTGCAGACCGCGCGGCCTGCAGTTGCCGTGTGCGTCTACCACAAGCCCGCCGATGTTTGGCAGCTGCCCAGGCTGGTAGCCGACCTGCTGCCAGACGCCGATCTCTTTCTGCGGTCACATGCTTGGAACGGCTTCGACCTGGTTCTTTATGCCGTACCGCGTGAGATGGCGAAGTCTCGATGAACCGAGGGAGAACATCGCTGCCGGTGCTCGTAGACCTCGACGGCACGCTCGTCGATTCAGCACCAGGCATCGTCGCATCGCTTGCTCATGCGTTCGCGGCGTGTGGCATCGAGCCGCCGCGCGGCGACTGGACGCGTTTTATCGGGCCTCCGCTGCCGCAGATGGTCGCGACGGCCTTGCCCAGCCTCGCACTCGATCAGCGTGAAGCGATCATCGCAGCGTACCGCGCGCACTACGGAGCGGTCGGCCTGTTTGAAACCGTGTGCTACCCAGGGATTTCCGAAACACTCGCTGCCATCGCCGGCACAGGCCGCCGCATCTATATCGTGACCAACAAGCCACAGCAGCCGGCGGAGGCAGTCATCACGCATCTTGGGCTCCATACCCACGTGCACAGAATCGTGGGCGGCGATCCGACGGGGCGAGTATCAAAACCCGAGCGGGCTGCCATGCTCGCTCAGGAGGAATCGCTTACGGGGGGCATCTTTCTCGGCGACGGCCTCGATGACCTGCTTGCGGCCGAGCGGATCGGGGCGGCGTTTCTTCTGGCGGGATGGGGCTACGGCACCGACCGCGTGCTCAAGGAGCGGCCGGATGTGAGCGTGTTGGCCCAGCCTCGCGAGTTGCTCGACAGACTTGCCGAATCGTGTCGCGGCGGATGATCGGCAGACTCGCCGCTCAGGAGCGATCCGGAATGCCGACCCGCTCTCGCTCCACGACGAGCGGCCGTTTACGCACCTGTGTCAACACGGCGGCGATGTATTCGCCAAGCAGGCCGATCAAAAAAATCTGCACTGAGCCCAGGAAAAACACTCCGATGACCACCGGCGCGTAGCCCGCCGGCAGGGCATACCAAAACGTCAGCTTCAGTAGCAGAAAGCCTAGCGCCACGAGTAACGACAGGCCGCTCAGGATGAACCCGGCGATCGTCGCCAGCCGGAGCGGCGCCTTGGAGTGACTGGTGATCCCGAGGAGGGCGAGGTCGAAGAGCGAGTAAAAGTTGTTCTTCGTAATGCCCCGCTTCCGTAGCGGCTGATCATAGGGAATCGTGACGTACGGCAGGCCAATCTCGGCGATCATTCCGCGGCCGTAGGGATACGGATCGTCGAAGCTGCGCATGATTTCGATCACGCGGCGGTCGTAGAGACCGAAACCGGTCACATGTTCCAGAAGCGGCACGTCGGCCATGGCACGAGCGAGCTTGTAATAGAGCCCGCGGAGCGCGAAGAACGTGGGTGATTCCTGGCTCGTCCTCTTCTTGCCAAGCACCATGCTCGCCCCGCGTTCCCACTGCTCCAAAAACTGCGGGATGAGCTCCGGCGGGTCCTGGAGGTCGGTGCACATGCCGATGATGCAGTCGCCAGGGCACTCAAGCATGGCATGAAACGGCGAGCGGATGTGGCCGAAGTTGCGGGCGTTGACGATCAGCTTTACCCGCGGATCGCGATCGATTAGCGCCTTGATTTTGTCCACCGTACCATCGGTGGAGGCGTTGTCGATGAAGAGCATCTCGAACGTGTATTGCGGAAGGCTGTCGAAAACCTCCACAAGCCGTTCGTAAAGCTCGTCAACGTTCAGCTCCTCGTTGTAGCAGGGCAGTACGACGCCGACGTGCCAGCCATGGGCGGATGGCCGGGTCGCATCCCCTACGGCGGTCCAGGGCATGATTTCAGGGGCGTTGCCGGCTGTATCTGAGGGCATAGTCGTGATGGTACCCTGCCGTACGCAGCCCGGCCAAATCGCGAGATCGATCGCCCGCAGGACGCCCAAATCAGCCCCGTAGCCGGTCGATCTCGTCGACGACGTGCTGCGCGAACGGAATTGAGCAGGTCCAACCGGGGGACACGGCGTTGAGCACGTGCATCGACCGGTCGTCGCCTTCGAGCACGAAATCCATTTCGAGTCTCTTCGTGCGGGTGTCGAGCAGTTGGGCCCGGATGCCCGAGCGGCCCCAGCGGCGGTAATCGTTCACGCGGACGCCCTCCGCCAGTTGCCTTGCGAGCGACACCAGGTGCCGACGGTTGTATTTGGCGAGTTCCTCGAGAGCGAACCGGCTGAACTCGAAGCCGGCGTAGAATAGCAATCCCAGTTGCAGGCGTGTGATCTCGACGAGGTCGTAGAAGTTGAAGCCGGCCACACCTGCATACTGCTCGCGCCAGAAGGCAGGAATGGCCGTTGGTCCGATCTTGGCGCGGCCATCGACGGTGACTGTGAAGTGCACGCCGAGGAACGGGTTGCGCAGATCGGGGACGGGATAGATGTTCGTCCGCAGGGAACCCGCCGGTTCGTCGGTGTAGAGATACAGGCCTTTGAACGGCAGGATCGTGTAATGCTGCGAGAAGCCGAACTGCCTGGCGATTCGATCCGCCTGGAGTCCCGCAGAGTTGACGACATAGCCGGCCGACCACCGGCCTTGCGATGTCTCTAATTCGTTGCCTCGCAGTCGACGAAAGGCCGTCCCCATGGCAAATCGCACGCCCTCGCGTTCAGCGTCGTCGCGCATGGCGGCGAGCACGGCCACCGGATCGGCGGTGGCCGTGTTGGGCGACCAGACTGCCCGCTCGCAGGTCTTCACCCGCGGTTCGATCCTTCGCGCCTCGGCTTCCGTAATGCTCTCGAGCGTGACACCGTTGGCGGCACCCCGCCGAAGCAGTTCGTCCATCTGTGGATGGTCAGCCGGGCTTCTGGCGACGACGAGTTTTCCGCACTCGTTAAGCGGCAGCCCCTTCTCCCGGCAGTAGCCCCGGAGGGCGGCGTTGCCGTCGCGTGTGAATCGGGCTTTGAGCGAATCGGCCGTGTAGTAGAATCCGGCGTGGAGAACGCCCGAATTGCGTCCGCTGGCATGCCGGCCGCAGGCGGACTCTTTTTCGAGCACCGTGACCGTCGCAGCCGGATGCCGCAGGCGGAGTTCCCTGGCAATTGAGATTCCGATGATCCCGCCACCGATGATCAGGAAATCGGTCACTCTGCTCGGCATGTGCGGGTAATCTTCGCGGAATTGATGGCAGGCTCGTGAGCCCCAAGCCTGAGGGCGTGCGAGCCAGGCTAAACAGTGGCCACGACGGCCCGGCCGGCAAGTCGCCCGGTCTTCATGTCGGCGATCGCCGTGTTGATGTCGGCAAGCGGATACCGCCGGCCGACGAGCGACGAGAGCGCGAGGCGGCCCTCTTGGACCAGCCTTGCATACCGCGGGATGTCGACCTCGGGCCGGCACTCGCCGCCGTGCGAGCCCGTGAGTTGCTTCTCGAAGTGCAAGGGCAGCGTCGAGATCGCGGCAGTGCTGTCCTTGGGCGGCACACCCACGAGCACCGTGCGGCCGCGGGCGCTCGTCAGACGGCTGGCGAGCGCGATCACCTCGACGTTGCCCGTGTTATCCACCGCTACGTCCACGCCGTGTTGGCCGACGATCTTCTTGATCTCTTCGGCGGCGTCGGCCTTGGTCACATTGATCGTGTGGGTGGCCCCGAGCGAGCGGGCGAGTTCCAGCCGGTTGTCGAACCGGTCGAGGGCGATGATCGGGTTTCCACCGGCAAGGGCCGCGCCCTGCACGATGTTGAGCCCGATGCCGCCTGCGCCGAAGATCGCGATCGACTGGCCGATCGCCAGATGGGCGTTGTTGTTCACGACGCCGAAGCCGGTCGTGACGGCGCAGCCGAAGAGGGCGGCGATTTCGGGGTCGAAGTCGGCCGGAATTGCCGTGACGCGGTTTTCCGACACGATCGCGTATTCGTTGAAGGTGGTCACCCAGCCGGCGTTCACCTTGCCGATCCGCGATTCGTAGACCGGCGGCACCGATTCGAGCCCGGCCCCCTTCCGCCAGTGGAGCACGACCCGGTCCCCAGGCTTCACGGTCCGCACGCCTTCGCCGACCTCGAGCACCTCGCCGCAGCCCTCGTGGCCAAGCAGGTGCGGCAGGAACCTGTCTGGACCCTTCACGCCGTCGATCTCGCCGATCTGTGACCCGCAGATGCCGCTGACAAGCACCTTCACGAGCACCTGGCCGAGTTTCGGCGCAGGCACTTCCACATCCTCGATCACGAGGGGTTTTTTCTGCTCGATGAGGATCGCGGCGCGGGATTTCATGTGGTTCGGGAGACCATTCGGCAGATTATCAATCTGCCGCTACAGGGGAATCGATCAAACCACTAACGTTACTCGAAATAGATGAACGAGTGGTCGCCGGTGTAGCCCGTGTGGGCGAACCACCACTCCCATTCCTTCGGCGAGCAGAACATCTCGCATGTGAACTGCCAGTAGAGCAGGTTCACCTTCTCCTCCTCCGTCCGCCACGACTCGACGCACAAGTACTTGTTGCGCCGGCCCACCCGCTCAATTTCCTTGAGGGCGTCGAAGAGGTCGTAGCAGTAGAGGTTGTGGAGCGTGTTGATCGAGATGACGAGGTCGAAGCTCTTGTCGGGGAAGGGCAGCTTCGCCGCGCTTGCCTCCCGCAGAAAGGGCTTCACTTCCTCCTTGGCATGGTCGAGCGCGTAGCGAGAGGCATCGATTCCCGCTACCTCCACGCCCGGCATTGCCTGTGTGAAGTCGTAGAGCAAAAACCCCTTGCCGCAGCCGACGTCGAGAATCCGGTCGCCCGGCTTGATGCCGTATTGGGCCACCATCGCGTCGGCCACCTTCCGCCAGCGGCCGTCGTAGTTGTAGCCGCCGTAGCCCGTGCGCCGGTCGCCGTCCCAATAGTCCTTGCCCCACTGCTTGGCGAGCTTCGCGGCCTCGGCCTTGGGAAATTCGGTCACCCGGGCCACGTAGTCACGCTTCGTGGCTTTGTGGACGTTGGAGAGAAAATCGACGTATGCCATGCAGTTCACGCTTCGAGGCGGGCGAGGGTGGCGTCAACCTTGTGGAGTTGCTTCAAGCGACGCATGTCATGGCTTTCGTCTGCGCGGGCGAATGACCGGCGGTCGTCCCCCACCGGCAGGAACTCGTTGAGCATGATACAGCACCACTTGAGTTCGTAGACGGGCAGGAGAAGGGCGACGCGGTCGCGGATGCCGGCATCGCCGGTCGCGTTGATCACCGTTGCCAGAAGCCGTTCGAAATGTTCCCTCGGCACCGGCACGGCCGGCTGGCAGAAGAAGTCGCAGACGGTCTTGGCCGGGTCGTCCCAGCCGGCGTACTCGAAGTCGATGAACTTCAGCCCGGAGGCAGTCACGAGGCAGTTGTGGAAGCCGAAGTCGGAGG
>Ga0214923_10008188_pt1 | contig 11210 bp, 11 predicted proteins | sample LL1510_MetaG_FD_177993 | JGI IMG/M metagenome (GOLD analysis project Ga0214923, IMG submission 177993) | Freshwater microbial communities from Lake Lanier, Atlanta, Georgia, United States - LL-1510 | ecosystem: Environmental > Aquatic > Freshwater > Lake | place: USA: Georgia | collected... | reverse complement strand
GATGGTGCGGGTGCTGGTGGGGGTGGCGGTGGGGTGGGGGGTGGTCCTGATGCTTTCCCCTAAAAAAATCTCCGATCCGCTGCAAAAGGAATCCGACCGGGTGTTTGTCCTCTGCACGAAAATCATCGATGGGCTGATCGCCTGGGCCCCGTGGGCGGTTTTTTGCCTGACCTGCATGTCTTTTTTCCGTACGGGTCCGGGTTTGCTTAGTTATCTGGCGGTTTTCGTGGTGGCGGTTTTGCTGGCCTTGGCCTTGCAGGCCTTCGGGGTGTATCCGGCGGTGTTGCGGGGATTTACCGATTACGACCTGAAAAAATTCTGGTCGGGGGTGAGGGGGCCGATGTCGACCGCTTTTGCCACCGCCTCCAGCAATGCCACCCTTCCAGTCTCGATCCACGCGGCGGAGGGCCCGCTTGGTTTGCGGCCTCAGGTCTCACGGTTTGTCCTGACGGCCGGGGCCAGCGCCAACCAGAACGGACTGGCATTGTATGAGGGCGTGACGGTGCTCTTTCTCGCACAAAGCGCCGGGGTGGACTTGAATCTTGGCCAGCAGGCGATTGTCGCGGGTTGGTGCATCATCGGGAGCTTGGGCACGGCCGGGGTGCCTGGCGGAACGTTGCCGATCATCGCGGCGATTCTGGCGTCTTTGGGAGTGGATCCCGCCCAGACGGGGGTGGGCATCGGACTTATCCTAGGGGTGGACCGATTTCTGGATATGTGCCGGACCTGCGTGAATGTCCTGGGGGATCTGGTGATTGCGGTGGTGGCGGATCGGAAGTCGGCATCAGGAACCAGGGATTAAAGGTTAAAGGGCATTACAGAGGCCTATAGGCCACAGGCTGTTGGCAGCACTAGTTGGGAGTTTAGTCCTCTAGGTGTTAGTGATGGAGGGAATCATGTCATTATGTATTAAAATGGCGTGGATTTGACTCTGTGTGTAGTCTGTGTACTATACATGTATGGGTTTTAAGACGATATCAGTTAGCGACGAAGTTTACCGGCGACTGAAGAGGGCAAAGGATAGGGAGGGGATTTCCTTCACCGGCCTATTGGAGAAGGTTCCTTTGCCGGGGGGTGGAAAAAAAGCCACGCCGCAGGAGTTTTTGCACCGTTTGGGGGAGATCCTGCGAAAGAGTCCCCTGCCGACGGATGCCTTTGAAGTTTGGGAGCGTGCCCAAAAGGAGGATCGCCCGCCGGAGTTGTCGATATGACCTGCCTGGATACTACCTTTCTCATCGATCTGCAGCGGGAGATGGAGTCGGGTCGGTCTGGCCGGGCGGCCCAATGGATCGAACAGAACGGGGAGGAGGAAGCGGGAATCAGCGCCGTGGCCTGGGGGGAGTTTCTCGAGGGATTGAGGGACCGGAGCCACCCTATCGTGCAGGAGTTGACAGGGCGGTTTTCGGTTTGGCCGGTGGGGGAGGAGGCGGCGGAGTTTTATGGAAGGTTGGTGCGCGGGTTGCGGCAGCAGGGTCGGCTGGTGGGCAGCAACGATCTTTGGATTGCCTGCACGGCGCTTCAACGGGGTGCGGCTTTGCTGACACGAAACGTGGAGGAGATGGCGAGGGTGCCCGGACTGCGGGTCATGGGATACTGATTGGACGCTACTGGGATCGAACCAGTGACCTCCTGCGTGTGAAGCAGGCGCTCTACCGCTAAGCTAAGCGTCCGAGCAGGGGAAAAGTATTGCGGAAGAGGGGGCTTGAGACAAGGGCGCTCGCGGGTGAAGTTATTCCAAAAACTTGGACATTAACCGCCACGTTATTTGATCCGGGGTGTTGTTTTTGTCCGCTCAATAGAGCTTTGGTGTTTTTAATTTATAAAAATGAAGATCTTAAATTTGTCGGTCTTTGTTTTGTGTTTTTCAGCCAAAGCGCAGACGATTACAGAAACCTTCGGAAGTGGAACCAACATCTTTTCCATCGATTTTGTAGCCGTTGGCAACCCCGGAAATTTAGCGGACACGAGTGGTTGGGGGTCAGTCTCTTACACATTCCTTATGGGAAAATACGAAATCACACAAGGGCAGATCACCAAGGCCAACACTCTCGGTGGTTTAGGCCTCGATTTCTCAAACTGGAGTACCATCGGGGCAAATGGCCCGAATTATCCAGCAGGTGGCATCAACTGGTTTGAGGCAGCCAAGTTTGTGAATTTTCTAAACACCAGTCGTGGTTTGTCGCCGGCTTACAAATTTGACTCCGGGGGAAAGTTTCAAACCTGGACCGTCAATGATGTCGGGTATAATCCCGCCAACCCTTACCGAAACAGTGGAGCCCAATTTTGGCTTCCCAGTGGTCATGAGTGGCATAAAGCCGCCTTCGGGAGTCCCCAAGGGACTTGGTACGATTACCCCACCGGAAGTGACACTAAACCGACCGGGGTTTCCCAGGGAACCGATCCAGGGACCGCGATTTATAATGGAGTTCCCGGACCGGCCCCTGTGGAACTATCCGGAGGTCCGAGTGCTTGGGGGACCTTTGGCCAAGGAGGAAACGTCTACGAATGGGAAGAAACAAGTGCTGATGCGTCCAACTCCAACCCTGATGCCGCAAGAGCAATTCGGAGTGGCTCATGGAATATGGGAGAACTGGCACTTGCGGCGAGTTCCTCTTACCGAAATATCAATTTCGGGCCTCAAGCAACGGTCAGTGATTTTGGTTTTCGGGTTGCTGGCGTTCCCGAGCCCTCCTCACCCTCGCTCCTGCTCGCTGGCGGAGCCGTTCTGTTGGTGTTGAGACCCAAGAGGCAGATGAAATGAAAAATTTTATGACCCCTTTGCTTCTGATGGCGGTCTTGGCCGACGCTCAAACAATCACGGAAACTTTTGGTAGCGGAGCCAACGCTTTTTCAATTGAATTTGTGACGATTGGGAATCCAGGAAATGCTCCTGATACGGGTACCTATTTCAATACCGCAACAAGCTACTCTGCCGGCTCGGTGGCTTATACCTATCATTTGGGTAAGCATGAAGTGAGCAGAGACATGATCAACAAGGCAAATTCTATTGGGAGCTTGGGGATCGCCATGGTTGATCTGATTGGCGGCAATGGAAGCAATCGGCCAGCATCTGGAGTGACGTGGTATGAGGCAGCAAAGTTTGTGAATTGGCTTAATATCAGCACAGGAAGTACAGCGGCCTATAAGATTAATGATGGGATCTTTCAGTTATGGTTGCCTGGTGATTCAGGATATTCCGCGAATAATCCGTTTAGGAACAGCCTGGCAAAGTATGTAATCGCCAGTCGTGACGAGTGGTACAAAGGAGCGTATGGAAAACCCGATGGGAGTTGGTCAAAATATCCCAACGGATCGGACACCACCCCTGCTGCCGTGGCCAATGGAACATTGCTCAACACCGCAGTCTACAACGGCCAATTTAGTCCGGCAGATATCACCAGTGCAGGGGGCCTCAGTGCTTATGGAACGATGGGCCAAGGAGGCAATGTATGGGAGTGGACCGAGACGGCTTTCGACGGAGTCAATGACACAGCAGGCGAAGATCGGGAACTGCGAGGGGGCAACTGGGCGCAGCAACAGCGCTTCTTAGAAGCGACGTTCCGCAACTTTGATAATCCGACGAAGGAGTACAATAGTCTCGGGTTTCGTATTGCGAGTCTTCCCGAACCCTCTTCACTCTCGCTCCTGCTGGCTGGCGGGGCGGTGCTGATGGCGGGGAGGCGGAGGAAATCGGATTAGGGGGCAGGATTAGGATTAAGTTTAGCGCCCAACCCTAGGCAGAGCATTTGTGTAACTTTTTTGTGTAAGGTGGGGGGGTAAATGCAGAGCATTCCAGATCACTCCAGAATACTTTTCGAAATGGAGGTCTGTGATCCAGGAATACTTTTGGAGTAGAGGTGGGTAAATGTGTAGCAGATAGGCAATCTTGCAAAGAGGCTAAATCCATATAAACCTAAAAGATATCAAGACGGTTGAGTTAAAAAAAAGATCGAAGAGAGCTTGAATCTTGGCATGAGATGTCTTTACGCAGCTCTGGGTTTCTTTGTTTGGATTGGCTGGGCCAAGGCGGAGGATTTGGATCAATCCGAAAAAACCACCAACCGGGTAGAGGCAACCAAAAGCAACCAACCTGTCCGACCTAACTTTGTTGAGATCGCCCAGAAGGGAATTCAGTTGAGTGGCTACGTGAGTGAAAGCTACAGGTACGATTTCTCCAGCAACAACGTGAGGACGAACGGCTTTGCCGAGCTACAGGGATCCAATCAATTCAACCTCTACGCCATCAAGATGGCTTTAGAAAAAGCTATAGCTTCGGGCCCGGTGGCGTTCTCGACGCTGACTAACTCCCAATCGAAAAAAACCGAATCAGGAGAGGTCAGGGACCTGGAGAAAACCGGCGTCTCAACCAACCTGAATATTTCCGGGCCTTCGCGGTTGGATCTCAATCCAAAAAATAAAAGTTACGAGGAGTAGCTTCCTAAAAGCATGTAGTTGTTTGTGTAAAGTGGGAGTAAATTCAGAGCATTCCAGATCATTGCAGATCGCCTGCGGTACACAAAATGGCTTTTTATGCGAACATCAACAGCCATGCGTGTTTTGATCGCTTTTGATAAATTCAAGGATGCCTTGAACGCGGAGGAAGCCTGCGAGGTGGTCGCCCGGTCTTTCCGAAAAATACGATCCGCCCCGGATCTTGATCTCTGTCCGCTGTCGGACGGGGGGGAGGGTTTTTCCCGGATTCTGACCCAGGCCGCAGGAGGTACGCTGTACCGCGTTGGGGTTACGGGACCGTTAGGCAAAAACGTGGAAGGTGAATTTGGCCTGGTGTCGTGGGAGGGCCTGGTTCCGGCGGTGCCGTCGCGGTTGGGAATTCCTCCCGGTCGGGAAGGCGTGATTGGACTTGTGGATATGGCCTCGGCCAGTGGGCTGGCGCTCCTTCCGCCGGTAGAAAGGAATCCCTGGAAAACAACCTCCCGCGGAACCGGCGAACTTCTGGTGGCCGCCGCAAAACAGGGCGCGAACCTTCTCTTGCTCGGCATCGGGGGTAGCGGAACCTCCGATCTTGGTCTCGGCTGTCTCCAGGCTTTGGGTCTGCAGGCTTGGAATTACCAAGGCATGGAGATGGAGGCTGTCCCGCCCGATTGTTGGAATGAGATTCAAAAAGTCACGGGCACCTTGCCTTTCGGTTTTCCCGGAATTCGGGTGGCCTGTGACGTAACCAACCCTCTTTTTGGGGAACGTGGGGCGGTTCGTGTCTACGGCCCGCAAAAGGGACTGATTCCCCGGGATCTTGAAAGGTTTGAATCGGTCACCGCCACGATGGCACAACGACTTTTGCGGTTGTCCAGCCGTGGAGCCGAAGTGTTGGAGATTCCGGGAACGGGCGCGGCCGGAGGCATCGGTTTTGGTCTGCTGGCTTTTGCCGGGGCTGAGCTGGTGCCGGGCGCGGATCTGGTTTCCGATTGGCTCGATCTGCCAAAAAGGATCGGGGCGGCGGATGTGATTTTGACCGGGGAGGGTCGGTTTGACCGAAGCTCCCTTGAGGGAAAGGGGCCCGCCGCTTTGGTAGCCCGGGCGTTGGAGTTGGGAAAAAAAGTCCATGTGTTCGCCGGTTCGGTCGAGCCGGGGTTGAAGATTCCTGCCGGGCTCACCGTCCACACCGTCTCCCCACCGGATTTGCCTTTGGATCAAGCGTTGCGGCAGACGGAAGAAAGGTTGGCCCAAGCCGTCCAAGCGGTGGATTGGACCTCCTAAAAAAGCTGAAGTCGACCGGCACAAAACTTTAGGGGAACAGCCTGGTCGGAGACCCTGCACCGCGGATGCTTTCGCAACTTCTCTGCGAGATCGCGGGAAACCCAGATTTTCTCCACGTGAAGGGTATTGGGGATGAGCATCCAGCGATGGTCGCCGTAGCGTTGGCGCAGGGTGGCCACAAGCGTCTCGTCATCCTTTAAAGTGCAGGGAATTGCCATCCGCTGCATGTCTCCCGTTGTGAGGGCGTTGACGAAGGTTTTCTTTTCATCGATCGCCTCTCGCAAACGCTGGGTGATGAAGTCGGCCAAACCCACTCCCAAGGCGTTACCTTGGGCTTTGGGCGTTAGACCCAAGGCCGCAATGATACTGATCTTGGGTTTGGTCAGGTCCTCGTATCCGTGGACACCCCGCCGACCGATCACATTGGTGTCCATCCCGGTCCCGCTGTAGGTCTTGCCGATCTCGTCCACCACCAAGACATTCAGGTCATCGCAGGGCAGGGAGGGGAAGTAATGGCGGTGTCGCTCCAGCAAAGCCGGCTCTTTTTTTAGAATCTCGTCCCCGGATAGGGCATGAATCTCGGCGGTCTGATCAAAGCCGTCCTCTAGTAAGGCCAACCCGCCCCAAATCTTACCGGATTTCACCAACAGGGAACCCATTTCCTCCAGAATCCGTGGCATCCTATCGGGCCGGGCGGAGTGAAAGGTTTCGGCCGAGCGGATCTTGCCCATACCTACGACCATCATCTTGGTCAGTCCGCTTTGCACCGGGCCGGCAAAGCAGGTGTGGAGCTTGATCCGGTTTAGAATCAAGACACCGGCAGATTCAAAACAGTGTCGATCCATCCAGACATCCCCGGAAGCAACGGTGCCCACCTTGACGCACTCCATGGAGGAGCGGATTTCCATGCCGGTGGCCTCGCGGGTGAGTCCCAGCGATTCAATCATCTTCTGTTGGCCCTCAGCCGTGGCTCCGTTGTGGGAGCCCATCGCGGGAACAAGAAACGGTTTGGCCCCGTGTTTGCGTAACCAGTCCCCGGCAGCCTTGGTGATGGCGACAAGGTTGGAGATTCCGCGACTGCCGGCGGTGATCGCCACCTCCCCGTTGGGTGGTGGAAGTGCCATTTTGTCCAGTGCTCGGTGAACCGCGGTCGTGATATCCGGGATGGGTGCCGAAACAAAATCTTGATGGACCTCAAAAACTTCCATTTTCCCTACTCTAGCTTCGTCTAGCCGAAATTAGCTGTAAAAAAGAAATCCTATGATCAGGGTGATGAAAAAGTGGAGAAAGAGAAGCAAGTCCTTGGTTGGACCTTTAAGATAAACGTCCCTAGGCAAGGTGGCGAGGTAGGTCGGCCACGGTCTCGCAGCCGAGCTGTTCCATGACCTGTTGGAGCTGTTTATGGAGGATTTCCACCACCTGATCGCCTCCCTTTGAGCCCATCGCACAAACGCCGTACATCGGGGCGCGGCCCAGGAAGGTAAATTCCGCCCCACTGGCCAAGGCAACGGCGATGTCGGAGCCGGAGCGGATGCCTCCATCCATCATGATTTTGGTGCGACCTTTGAATTGCTTGGCGAGTTCGGCGGTGGATTTGACGGTCGACTGGCCCTGGTCGAGCTGCCGCCCCCCGTGGTTGGAGACGATGAGACCGTCCGAGCCGAGGGAGATAGCGAGTTCGGCGTCCTCGGGATTGACGATCCCTTTGACAACGAGGTTGCCTTTCCACTGGTCGCGAATGGCACGGATGCGGGCGGCGGTGAGCCGGCCGCTGAAGGTTTTGTTCATGAAGAGACCGAGGTGTTTCATGGATAGGCCGGCGGGGATGTAGGGCTTGAGGGTGGCAAACTGCGGTATCCCCGCAAAGAGCTGGGAGAAGCACCACCTTGGCCGAGTGCACATCTGGTAAATGTTCCGGAGGGTCATCTGTGGCGGGACGGAGAGGCCGTTGCGGATTTCCTTGGGGCGGTAGCCGAAAGTGGGGGTGTCGGCCAGGAGCACGAGGGTCTTGCAGCCGGCGTCGGCCGCGCGTTGTAGGAGTTTGTCGCGGAGCGAATCCTCGGCAGGATGGTAAAGCTGGAACCAAAAGTCGCCTTCTGTGATTTCGGCGATGGTCTCGATGCTGGCGGTGGTGACCGTGCTTAGGACGAAGGGGAGGTTAAGCTTATGAGCGGTTCGGGCGAGGATCTCGCAGGACTTCGGCCACATCAGGGCTTGCAGGCCAACCGGGGCGATGCCGAAAGGATAAGCGTATTCCTGGCCAAAGAGGGTTGTTTTCAGAGAAGTGCCCTTGTAGTCACGCAGGTAAGTGGGGCGGAGCTCCACGGCGCGGATGTCACTGGTGTTTTTGCGCAGGTTGACCTCGGCCATGCAGCCCCCGGCGAGGTAGTCGTAGGCGAAGCCGGGCATGCGCTGTCGAGCGCGTTCGGCCAGATGTTCGATGGAGGGGTATCGGGGGTTCATGGTTGGGTATCCCTAGCGGGATGCTTTTCTTTGAAGACGAATTTTCCGGAGAACTCCATAAGCTCCCGATGCTAGAGGGGTTGTTGCTTGCGCGCCAAACGGTTCCTGTGGACGAACGGTCAATTCATCCACGTCGATGGTGGCTAGCGGATATCGGATATGTCTCTACGTTTACAGGGGTTTGTCGCCAACCCCCGCAAACTGGATTTACCGCAAGCGAGGTGAGGATACCATGGGATTCTCATGATATCAGCCATGGCTAAAAAGCCTCAGAAGGGATGTGGCAAAGGAGGAGAATCATCTGCCTCGGGTAATCGCTCCGGATGGTTCGGTAAAATCAAAAATCTCGCCGCAGGTTGCTTTATCTTCGCCATCTCGGTTCATGTTCTAATCCTTCTGATTGTGGGTGGATATACCCTCTTCAAAGGGGCGGCTCCCCGGATGCCTTTTACCAGTGAAGGAGGGGTCCCCGCTGACGTCCCGATGGATGCTCCGCCCCCAGATTCGCCGGAACCGGAGCAGACGATGGAGGCGGAATCAGCTCCCACGCCTACGGAGACACCCGCAATCGAAACGGATTCGGTTTTGGCAGTCAGCGGTTTGACTAGTCCGGCGATGTCATTCACGGCCACCCCTCCCACGGTCACTGCACCCTCCACCGGCGTGACGAATCAGGAAAAGATGATGGGAAAAACCAACGCCCGAAGCGGGGCCAAGGCATCCGCCGTGAATTTCTTCGGTGTGAAAGGAGAGGGTACGAACGTCTATTTCGTGGTCGATGTTTCGGACAGTATGGTCGAACAGGATAAGGGGGGGATTGAGGGATATCGCAATCTGAAAGAAAAGCTGGGGAAAATGATCCAAAGCCTTGCTCCTGAGACCAGTTTCAATGTCGTTTTTTACGGGGACGCGGTTGATTTATTCATGCCAACTTCCGCACCGGCCACCCCGGAGAACCAGAAGGCAGCCATCAAGTTCCTCGAGCAGTACATGGCCAGCACCGCAAAACGGGGCAACATCAGCCGTAATTATAAGCCAAAGATTACAACCCTGCCTTCGCTGGGGGGCACCAGCCGCATGGACCTTGGTTTGGCGGCGGCCTTTGAGGGGCGGGCCGACACCATCTTTGTGCTGACCGACGGCAAACCGGTGATCCAGCGAGCCATGGATGAGAAGGAAAGGGAGGAGTATCGGAAAAAGGCGGCCGATGCCGAAATATCCGCCGCGGACCGGCAGAAATACGAAAAGGAAGTGGCGGAGTATCGGAAAGAGTTCGAGAAGTACAACGAGGAGCTAAAAAAATACCGCGAAAGATACGCCGACAAGCTCACGGAAAAGGCGCGCAAGGAGGCCGAGAACCGGGCCAAAGGGAAGGGCCGGGTGATCGAAGGTCAGGGCTTTGTCGTGGATCCCGTCAAAGTTCCGGGTTTGCCGGATCCGCCCAAGGCTCCGGTGGCGCCCCCTCCGCCCGTCCGAAAAAATCAGGGACAAGCGGTGACCGCCCCCAATCTGGGGAACTGGAGCGACGATGACATTCTGGGATATCTCAAGGAGGCGATTTCGGGAACCTACAAAAAAGATGGATATGATCTGCCCTCCATCCATGGAGTGGCCTTCATGTCCAAGTCTTCGGAGGAGAAATTCCTCCGTTCGTTGGCTTCGCGCAACAACGGGAACTTCATGCGGATCTCCGCACCCATTAAGGACACCTCCGGCAATTAAACCTGAATCGGTGGATTGGGGTGTCTCTTGGTTGGGTCGTGTTGTTTACAAGGGACGATTCCGAAAACCTGGAAAACTAATGGAGGTGGAACACTTCCCGTAAAGGGAAAGCCTTGGGGGAGTGGTCCGGATTGGCGGGCATGATGTCCCCCATGTGCTGCCACCATTTCTGGCATTCCGGTGTCTGGGCAATGGCCTGCCACTGGGCCTCGCCCTCGATCTCCGCGTAGGCGAAGAGTTGGCGGGTCTCGGCATGGAGGAAGATGGAGTAGTTGTGGACCCCGTGCTTTTTCAGGACAGCCTCCAGCTCCGGCCAGATGGGGCGGTGCCGTTTTTCGTACTCTTTTTCCTGGCCCGGGTTCACCGACATCACGAAGGCTTTGCGGATTTTCATGATCCTTCCTTTTTTAGGAAGCTTTGGCCCGCTGAACCACCGGCAGGACGGTGGAGCTCAGGGCATAAGTGGTGACATGGAGAAAGATGATGTCCACATCGGCCCGGCGCATGGCGTGGCCGGCCTCCATGGCTTTTTCCGGAGAATCGATGAGGCCGAGGTTGGAAACCTCCACTCCGGGCCGTCCCAACTTGGCCGCTACCTGGGCCAAGTAGCCCTCCAACCGGGTCTTGAGCCCTTCAAACTGTGGCCAGTAGGCTTTCAGCCCGATCCCGAACAGACCAACACGCAGGGGATGGGAAATTAGCATCTAGAAAGTTATGCCCGACTCTCGGAATCGGGGCAACCTCATGAGAAAAATCGTGGCTTGGCACAAATATGCTAATCTTTGGCGTTTTGGTTCTTGAAAAAAATGCACTGAAAAGAGGTCCTTAGCAGTGTCAATGCCGTTAAATCATGATCGCTCCTTCTGATGGTAGGTGGGAATGTGGGAATTGTGAATCGCAGCCGTTCGCTTGACCCAGGAATGAAAAATCGGTGTCGGAGGATAGGAGGTGTGTTTGTAATTCTTTTTCTGACTGGGTTCGTTTCCTGCAAAAAAGAGATTCAGGTCGATCCGCCGGATGGACCCAGACCGGAGGGGATGGTGTGGATTCCGGGAGGAAAATTCACCATGGGCGGGCCGGATGAGGCCACCTGCCATCAGATTCTGGCGGCCACCGATCCGCAGAAGCCCTGTTGCAGTCTGTTGCAAGCGGGGTTCACCGACTCACAACCGGCTCATGAGGTCGAGGTGGACGGGTTCTGGATGGATGAGAGTGAGGTGACCAACGCTCAGTTTCAGAAATTCGTCGAGGTCACGGGCTATGTGACGGTGGCCGAGCGGAAGCCGAAGAAGGAGGATTTTCCCGGGGCG
>Ga0214923_10008187_pt1 | contig 11213 bp, 4 predicted proteins | sample LL1510_MetaG_FD_177993 | JGI IMG/M metagenome (GOLD analysis project Ga0214923, IMG submission 177993) | Freshwater microbial communities from Lake Lanier, Atlanta, Georgia, United States - LL-1510 | ecosystem: Environmental > Aquatic > Freshwater > Lake | place: USA: Georgia | collected 2015-10-15 | reverse complement strand
CGTGCGGGCGAAGGACGGCGCCCGGGAATCGTCGAGCCAGTACGGATAGGCCTGCCAGCCATCCAACGCGCTCGTCACGACGAGATCACCGCAGCGGCTTGCCTGGGTCGGCGGGGCGGTGGCCGTAAGCCCGGTCTCGATGAGGTCTGCCCCCGTGAGCACCTGACCCACCCCTTCCCTGTTCCGGAACAACCCAGCGATCTCGGCCACGAGGCCGTGGTCGTGGCCGTCGCGGAGATAGATGTGGCTCACCTGATGGTCGGCCAGAGCCCATGCCCGGCTCCCCGCGATGTCGAGCAGTTCGCCGCCATCCGCCTCTGCAGCGACGGAGAGCAAGCCGGCCTCGCGGAGCAGGCGGTTAGGAAACAGCGCGTGCGCGACGGGGCGGATCCGGTATTCACCGACTACGAGCACGATGAGCTCGTCATGGCCGACGATGGCCCCGTAGCCGTCCACGAGGTTCGCGATCTCCGCGTCGAGTTCGGCGCAGGCGGCGAGGGCGGGCGGACTGTCGGGCCCCGACCGCTGGGCGGCGTAGTCGAGGTGCGGTAGATAGACGAACGCGAGGTGCGGCGGCGCCGACGCCGAAGCAACCAGGAAGCTGCGGGCGATCCAGCGAGACGATTCGATCCCGGCCACCGGGCCCCAGAACGTGTGGAGCGGAAACTCTCCGAGCTGCTCGCGGAGCGCGGGATAGAGACCCTCGGGCCGCGTGTGGCACCACATCGTCTCGCTGCCGTCGGGATTGTGCTTCGGGGCCGGAAGGCAGACGAGATCCGCCGTCGCGTGCTTTGATTGCAGCAGGAACCACGCGGCCGTGCGCAGGTCCGGACGGGCCGCCTTGAGCCGATCCCAGAGCCGCGGCGCGCGGTGGACGCCATCGGGGCTGATCCACATCTCGAGGTGGCGCGTGGTGCGATCGAACAGACCGTTGGCCACGATGCCGTGCCCCGCCGGCGTGGTGCCCGTCGTCAGCGTGGCCTGCACGGGACAGGTCAGGGCCGGGAGGCCGGGAGCGAGCGGCACACTCGAGCCTGAAGCCGCGAGCGCCGCGAGGGTCGGCATCCGGGCCAGATCTTCCGAACGCAGGCCCGGAACGGACAGCAGGAGAACGTGTGGCGAAGCGGCCATCAGGGCTGGACCACGCGCTTGGCACGCACGGTCACGGCGCCTTCGCGGGCGATCCGCCCGGCCAGCTGTCGGCATTCCAGCTCACCGCGATAGGTCACGCTGCCGGGCCGCGTGCCGACGGCGGTGACGAGCAAGTCCACGGACGATCCCGGAGAGAGCTGGGGCACCGCTGCGAATCGCACTTCGCCGGGATACACCTCGGCCGATTGGCCGATGGCCTGCACGGGCTCGATGCCTTCGGCGAAGAACAGCGTCGCCGTCACCCGTTCCGCGGTCTCGCCGCCGACGTTCCGCACGGCGATTCGCATCACGATCTGCTCCCCTTCACCGACCAGGGAGCGCGATTCACGGACGTCGAATTCGAGTCGTGCGGGGGTGTCGCCGTTCGATTCCTCTGCAGCCGTGGAGTCGGAGGCAGCGTCCGCAGCACTCGCATCGGCGAGCGTCGGCTGACCGAATGCCATGGCAGGGCCGGCGGTGGCTGGGATCGAAATCTGCCGCGGGGCAGGATACGGTTCAGCATCAGGAGACGGCTCGGCCACCGCGGTCACCGAATCCGTCGGGACGTTCGTCTGCGGAGTGGCCGGTTTCGGCCGCGCGCCGAGGGCACCTTTGATGCGTTTGAGCAGCGATTCCCGAACGGTCGGAGCCGGGGCGGCGACAGGGACCACGACCCGCGACGCCGGCAGGCTGATCGCTTCGGCCACCGTCGTTTCGGGGGCCGTGACCGCGGTGTCGGGCTGCTCCATGTGAACCATCATGTCCGAGGGCAGCGGGACGGCATCCGCAGGCTCACCAACGGTCGGGGTGTCTTCGGGCACGATCGCCAGCGGCGGTTCGGCCGGCGTGGCGGCATCCGCATCGGCGACGGCCTCCGGTGCCACAGGCACGGCCTCGACCTGTTCCGTCATCACCGGCTCGCAGCTCGGTGGTGCCGCAGCCTCAGCGACGCACGCGTCGTCGTGCACGGCATCCTGCGCACAGTCCGGCGGCGTGGGCGTGCGCAGCGGGAGGTTCGACGCCGCGATCCGCTCGCTGATCGGCCGTCGGCCGGTGCCGGCCGTGGCCTTGGTCGATTGGGCGACGATCGAGTGCGTCTCCCGGAGCGGGTGATCCGCAGCGCGGGCGGGTGTCGAGCGGACCCCGGCGAGCACGGCGAGTGCTCCGACCAAAAAGCTCGCCTGGCGTGTCGTGCGAAACATACGGCTCACATCCTGGAGTGGTCTGATCTCCTCGGTGGTATCGGTTTTTCAGATGCCGAAGTTTTGCGCGTCTGGTACATTTCTGCCGCGTGCGGCCCCCAGAATTCCCAGTCGACCACTCCGAGACGAATGCCATGTCGATCGCATCCTGCCCTGCCGACCTCACCTTCCCGACCCGCTGGCATGCCATGGCGGCCCGGGTGCTCGCCGACGGGGTGCTCGAGCGCGACGAGGCGCGGGCGATCCTGGAGTCGGCGGACGGCGACTTGCTCGACGTCATGGCCGCCGCCTGGCGCGTCCGGCATCACCATTTCGGCAACACCGTGCAGCTCTTCTTCCTGATGAACGCGAAGAGCGGCCTCTGCCCCGAGGACTGCGGCTACTGCTCGCAGTCGAGGATTTCCGACGCCGAGATCCCGCGGTACAACCTGCTCTCCGCGCCCAAGCTCCTGGAGGCGGCCAAGCTCGCCGCCGAGCGGCAGTCGAAGACCTTCTGCATCGTGATCTCGGCCCGCGGCCCGTCGGAGCGCGAGATCGACTTCGTGTGCGGGATCGTGCCCGAGATCAAGCGGCAGTACGACCTCAACGTCTGCGCCTGTCTCGGCCTGCTCACGCCCGACCAGGCCCGACGGCTCGCCGCCGCCGGTGTCGACAAGGTGAACCACAACCTCAACACGAGCGAACGCTTCTACCCCGAGGTCTGCACGACGCACACCTACGCCGACCGTGTGGCCACGCTCGAGGCGTGCCGTTCGGCCGGCCTCCAGCTGTGCAGCGGCGGCATCATGGGCATGGGGGAAACGCACGACGACCTCATCGACATGGCCTTCGAGCTCCGCGCCATGAATGTCGAGTCGATCCCGCTCAACTTCCTGAACGCGATCGACGGCACGCCCCTCGAGCACGTCAGCCGCGTCACCCCGCGCGACTGCCTCCGCGGCCTGGCGATGATGCGGCTCGTGAATCCGGCCGCCGAAATCCGCATCGCCGGCGGCCGCGAGCTGCACCTCGGCAGCCTGCAGGCCCTCGGCCTCTACGCCGCCAACTCGATCTTCGTGGGCGACTACCTGACGACGAAGGGCCAGCTGCCCGAGGCTGACTACAAGATGATCGAGGAACTCGGCTTCGTGATCACGCGCGGCGCCGAATCGTGCGAGCCCCCGCCCGCCGTACCCCGCTGAAGCGGCGTGGATAGGGTTTGATCACGCACCGGCTTCGGGCTCCCCATATCCCGTCGCCGGACGTTCACTGCGCCCATCCATGGGCTCCGTTCACTCGGAGTGACTGGCGCTGCGCCATCCTGGCTGCGCTGGTCACAAACGCCGGCTCCCGGGACACGGGGAGCCCGAAGCCTCCTCAACTCGTAGGCGTTCAGAACTTTCGGCGGAGTCGGTCGGTGGGCACGCGCAGACGAAGGGAGTCGTTGAGGACTATCGGCATCTGATCAAAACCCACGAGTCTTGTACTCTCAACACGACCGGAGTCGAGCATGCCTACCGCCGGCTCCGAATGCGGGCGGTTATCGTCTGCCCTGCATATGGCCGCGCTTGGCAAGCGAGACGCTTTCCCCACATGCGGCATGGGGAGCCCGAAGCCGGCGCACCGCATGCAAGCCAACGCCTGATGCAGCCGTCGTTCACGCGCCCGGGCCGGCGGCCAGGGCGGCTGCGACGAGGTCGTAGCGGGCTTTGTCGGTGGCCGAAAGTTGCTCCGGCACGAGGCCGAGCTTCTTGGCGCGTTCGAGCGATTGGCGGGCGGGCGCGAGCTGCTTGTTGGCCACCTGGGCCGTCGCCAAATGGAGGAGCTTCGCGGGAGAGGGATCGAGCGCGGCCTCCTCGAGATCGACGAGGGCCGGCTTCGTCTCGCCGGCCGCCAGGCGGATGATGCCGCGGGTGTCGAGCAGGTCCGGGTGGGGGCCGAGTTCGGCGAGGGCCTTTTCGATGAGCTGCTTGGCCTCGTCGATCGTGTCGGGGCGGGCGAGGTGGAAGGCGAGATTGTTCGCCACGATCGCCGTCTGGGGGCCCGTGAGGTCGGTGCGTGCGAGGATCGTGCGATAGGCCTTCTCGACGTCGGCCGTTCGTCCTTCGAGGTCGTAGAGTTCGGCCTGCAAAAGCTCGATCACCACGGAGTCCGGATCTTCGCGCCGGGCCCGTGAGAACCACTGTGCGAGCCGGGCGGCGACGGCTGCATCGGGCGTTCCACCCTGGCTGCGGACCACGGCCAACGCCGACTGCAGCACGCGGGCCAGGGGGACCCGATTCCAGGAGGCTTCGAGCAGGTCGAGCGCTTCGTCGACCCGGCGCTGTCGGCCGAGAAATTCAGCCCGCACGAGCGGTCCGTCCACGACCCGCTGGGCGTAGTCGCCGAGCACCTTGTCGGCAGCTTTCGGGAAGCCGAGTTCCTCCATCAGGGTCGCGACCGAACGCAGCTGGCCCATCTGTTCGAGCGGCACGTCGCCGGCCGGCATGAGCTTTCGTGCCGCGGCGACCGCGGTGGGGCGATCGCTTTCGGCGATCGCGAGCTTGGCTTCGAGGGCGAGCGTCGCCGGCGCGTCGGGGAGGGCCGCCCGCAGCTTGCCGAGCCACGTCTTGGCCGACGAAAGCTCGCCGTGCTCGATCAACTGTTCCACGAGCAGCCCGATCAACGCCGGCGGGGCGGTGGGCGAGGCCACGAGCGAGATCATGTCGTCGCGGCATTCGGCCCACCGGCCAGCGCGCTCCCGCAGCTGCGCGAGCTGGAGACGCTGGCTCGACGACAGGGGCTGCGTGCGGCCGAGTGACTCGAGCAGCGTGATCGCGCGTCGCCAGCTCGCTGGCTCCGGCCGGCTGGCCAGCATCGTCACCTGGAGGGCGACGTCGTCCGGGCCCAGCTTGCCGTCGGAGCCTTTATTGTCGTCGAGGATCGCGAGCGCTTGTTCGAGCGCTTTGTAGCCGCCCGCCTCGGCGGTGAGCTGAGCGAGCGTCCGACGGGCCCAGATTTTCGTCGCCTTGGCGCCGGGGGAGTCGTCCGGCGAGGCGAGCATCTCGCGCAACACGTCGCGGGCCGGGTTGAGGCGTCCGCGGCGGACGAGGAACGACGCGAGTCCACGTGCTGCCGTCAGATCGGCGGGAGCCGCGGCGATCGCGTCGCGGTAGCTTTGCTCCGCGTCGTCGAGCTTGCCGAGCGTTTCATACCCCTGGGCTTGCACCAGCTGACGATTCGGCTCCGCGAGCGTCTCGGCCGCTCGCTCGAGTGTTTTCTCCGCGAGTTTCCGTTTCCCGCTGGCAAACTGGTGATTGAACAGGGCCATCCAGGTTTCGGCGAGAGTCGGCCCCTGCTCGACGGCCCGTTCGAGCGCAGCCTCGGCCTGATCGGCCTTGCCGGAGCGGCTCAGGAGTTGCCCGAGCCAGAGCAACTCGCCGGCGTTCTTCGAATCCGCCGAGACGCTGCGTTCGGCGAGGGCCACGGCTTCGTCGATATTGCCGGAGCGAAGCTCCATTTCGGCGGTGATCCGCTCGAAGCCGCCGAGTCCCTCCGGGCCGAGCCGAGCGATGGCCTGCTGCGCTTCCTCGAAGCGATTCGATGCGTAGAGGAGCCCCACGAGTTGGCGAATGATCGCAGGGTTTTGCGGACCCATGCGGCTGGCACGTTGCAAGTGATCGATGGCCGCAGGCAGATCGCCGCGCAGGCCGGCGATATCGGCGAATAATTGCTGCACCTGCGCCCAGCCGGGCCGATCATTCTCCGCCTCGATCAGCAGGTTGCGGGCCTCGTCGATCGCCTGCCGGTCAGCAGCGCTGAGTTCGAGCACCGTTTGATCCCGGGCCAGCTTCTTCTTCTGGGCTTCACGGACCTCTTGAATCAGCGTGCCGGCCTTGGCGACACGCGCCTGCGGACTCGCAGGCCCCGAAGACGCGGCAATCTCGGCCGCCACGCGTTTCATCTCGGCCATGTCGCCGCGTTCACGGGCCAGTTCGAACAGCGTCCAGCGGAGCCGCGGATCATCGGGCGACTTCTCGAGGGCTCGTTTCCAAAGTCTTTCGGCATCGCCCGCCTGACCAAGGCCCACCCGGAGCGAAGCGAGCGCCGAGAACACCCGCGTGGCTTGATCAGCCGGCAGCGTTTCGGCCCGCCGCTCGATGGCATCGAATGATGCGCCGGCCTCGTCCGCCGGCGCCCGGGCGGCCAGCTGCGCTTCCATCAACAGCAGGCTCGTCGTGTCGGCAATCTCCTTGGGTGCCCGGGCGATCGCGGCCCTGGCCTTGTCGAGATCGTCGTCGCGGAGTGCGAGGGTGGCGAGCGCGGCCACGAGCTGCGGTTCGCGGGGATTGGCCTCCGCTGCCGTCGTGAGCAGCTGCTCAGCCGCGTCGACCTCTCCCTTGCGCACGAGTACGTCGGCCCGGAGCATGGCGATCTGGGTGTCGGAGATGTCGGCCGATTCCTGAAGCATGTCGAGCAGGTCGTCGATCCTCGCCCAGTCGCGGTCGGCGGCAGGCCGCTTCATCTGGGCCGCGACGCGCAGCTGCAGGAGCGGGTTCCAGACCTGCGGGATCGCTGCGACCCGCTCGCGGGGAATCGCCGCGGCCACGATCTCGAATTCCTGCAATGCCTCGTCGGGCTTCCCGGCCGCGATCAATGCCGACGCGGCGCCGACGCGGGCGGCCAACGACGTGGGGTCGTCGCTGAGGACGCGTCGATTGGCCTCGAGCTGCTCGTCGAACTCCCCGAGCTGCTCATGGCACTGTCCCAGGTACAGGTCGACCTGCCGCGTGAGCTCCGTCGAGCCGGCCACGAGCGGCCGCACACGATCGAGTTTCTGCCTGGCCTGCAGCCAGCGCTGTTCGGCGATCAGCACGCGGGCTTCGAGCAGCCCCACGGCCGGACTCGTGGCGCCGAGCACCTCCTTGAGCGTGCCGATCGTCTGTGCGACGCGTTCCAGCTGATTGGTTTGCATCAGGGCGTCGGCGAGCATCAGTAACAGCGATGCGTTGCGCGGCGCGACCTCGAGCCCCTCTTCGAGCACCTTGACCGCCTCGTCGGGCCGCTGCCGTTGAAGGGCGAGAACGGCGGCGGCACGCACCATGCGCTCGTCGCCCGGAGCCGTCTTGCTCCCCTGCTCGACGAGCCTCTGTGCGGTGGCGAAATCCTTCTCGGCGAGGGCGATCTCGAATCCCGCCAGGAGTGTTTCGGCGTTGTCAGGGTCGAGCTGACTGGCCTGGGTGACGTCCTGCTTGGCGGCGGCGAGATTGCCCCGCTGCCGGTGCCAGCGGGCGAGCGCCAGCCAGGCCTTGGGATCTTCCGCGTTCGACTTGACGAGTTGTGCCAGCACCTTGTCGGCAGTACCGGGATCCTCGAACTTCTCTTGCAGGATCGCCGCCAGCAGGATGAACGCGTCGGTGCTCTCCGCTACAGGGGGTCGATCCGGATCGAACTCCTTCGACTGGAGGTCGAAACCGATGAGGTCGCTGGCGAGTGCGGCCGCCTCCTCGAAGTCTCCTGTGCCGGCCCACGACCGGGCGAGCAGCAGATCGAGTTGGGTGCGATCGAGGGGCTGCGGAGCGTCGTCAGCGGGGGGCTCGGCGCTGACGGCCGTGGGCGCCTGCGCGGTTGCCTTCGACCGCAGCACCTGGAGGTGCTCGCGGGCATCGCCAAATCGGCCGATTCGCATCTGGAACGTCGCCAGACGCTGACGAAGGGCGTCGTCGTCGGGGTTGCGCCGCACCGCTGTCTCGAGCACGCCGTAGGCACGGGCCACGTCGTTGCGGGTCGCCCCCGGGGCTTCCGCTCTGTCGAGCACGAGGCCTGCGAACTCCGCATACGCCTCCTTGTCGTCGGGCCGATAGGCGACGTACCGACTCAGCAGGTTCAGCGCTTCGCCGTTCTTCCCTTCGGACAGTTTGGCCCGGGCAAGTTTGGCCAGGCTGCCGGCATTGCGGGTCACCTGGAAGCGATGGAGGAAAAAGACCCCGACCACGCCACCGACCAGGACGGCGACGAGGAGCAAAACGAACCGCAGATTGACCCGTTTCATCGGTGAGTTCCCAGCCGGCGCAAAGTTCATGCAATGGTACTCGAAAGCCCCCCACCTTCGCTGGGCAGCGGCGGCGGCGCCCGGCGCGGCAGGCCGCGGGGCCTGGGGAGACCGCGGGGTGTTCGGCGTCGGCTGGCGGCCGTCGCCAACCGAAAAATCCACCGAAGATCGCTCCCCTGCCCTGTCGATACCTTCCGGTGACAGAAAATCCGATTGCGCGGAGTTTGACGGCTGGATCGTGCGGACAGCCTCGCCACCCCATGACACACCCCGACGTCGCCCAGGCGAAGTTCTTCGGCTCCCTGATCGGGGTCGTCGTGTGCGCGGTGGTCTGCTGGGCTGCCGGCCCGGCCCGCCCCGCCGCCGGGAGTGAAGTGATTTCAGCGATTCCTGGCACCGCCCAACCCCCGATCACCCCGGGGCTGGTGGTCGAGACGATCGAAGCGGGCACCCGTGGCCCTGGGCCGGCACCGCATCACTGCCGGCACGAGCGCTGCGCGGGCGGGCAGTGTGGTGCAACGCGCTGCGGCCACGCCGGCTGCCGTCACGGCGAGTGCGACGTTCCGGGCTGCCCGGCCCACTGCCCGGCGCGTCCGGCGAGTTTCGGGTTTTACGGGACGCAGTGGCGGACGTGGCCGGGGCAAGAGGTCACGCAGGCCGCCCATACCGAACCCGCCGCGCCGGTGATGCCTCCGAAATCCGAAGTGCCGACCGCCGACGAGGAGTCGCCCGTGCCAGGGTTCGAGCTCCCGCCGCCCAACGAGGAGGACTCTGCGGCCGCAGTGCCCGAGCCGACGATGCTCGAGCCTGCAGAGCCCGAGGCTACACCGCGCACCCCGTTGCCGGCGGACCCCGCCCCTCTGCCGGAGCCCGAGACCGCGCCGGGCTCCGTGAAGCCTGGCGCGCCGGCGGAAGAGAATCTCTTCGACGAGGCGACACTCCGTCGCCGCAGTCACGAGCGGCTCGCGCTGCTCGGGCAGGCTGCAGTCCAGCAGGAACGCGTGCGTCTCGAAGCCCTGCGGCAACAGGCTCAGCGCCTCGTCCGGCCGGCGGCTGCAGGCGGCGCCGCCGCTGCCGTCCGCCCGCCCGTCGCCGCCGGCCCGATCGCGGATCGCGGTGCCGGTCCGGCGGAGCTCGCGCTCCCGGCGAGCGAGGATCGAGAACCACCTTCGCTCAGGCAGGCCTTCCACGCCGAACCCGAGTCGCGCGGCCTCCGCAACGCCCGCCCGCTGCCGCAGGGCAACCCGCTGCGGGAACGGTAGCCACTGCAGGAGTGCCCGTCGCGAACGCCGGACGCTCCGTTGTGTTCTGAGGATGGGATGCGAGAGGCGGGAGTCGAACCCGCACGCCTTGCGGCACTGGAACCTAAATCCAGCGCGTCTGCCAGTTTCGCCACTCTCGCGATCGAGGCCGGTCGCCCAACCTCCAGTCTGCCACCCGGGTTCGGCCGCCACAATCCGAGCCGGATCGCGTCTGCGTGCGCCTGTCATCGAGCATCGTCTTCACGGAGCCAGCGATCCAGGCTTCCCGTGCCGGTTCCGTCGCGGATCGGCCAGGACGCGAGCAGCACCTCGTGGCGTGTGCCGGGCGCCGGAAACGCACCGAGCCGAACGGCCCGGACGTCGAGCGCGACGACCTGCTCGGCGGGGCCGTGGCGCCGGTTCCAGTCGTGGGCCAGCGCCGCCGCGATGCTCGGTGCGAAAACGCGACGATCTGCATTCGGCAAGTCCCACAGCAGCTTGTGCCACCGGTGGTGCGGTAGCGACGTGAAGCCGCCGTCGGGCAGCGTGTCTTCCAGGGGTCGGCCGTTCCGCAACACGTCGACGATGCGGCCGTCGGCCAGCGTCCCACCGCCGTAGACCCACTGGCGTTGCCGGGCCACCTGGCCGAACATCCCCCAGCTCTGGCCGAGGCATGTGGCTTGGATGGCAGCGCGGAGCGGCGCCGGCAAGGGTCGTGTCCGCCACGCCGTGGTCTGATGAACGAAACTCACGGCGGCGATGCCGAGTGCCGCCGCGATGGCACCGTGTTGCCACGGTGACTCGCTCGGCCGTCGTTCGGCGATTGACGCCACGGCTGCCGTGCCCGCCGCCGGCCCGAACACACGTGACGCCCGTTCCCACCATGCCGACGGCACCATGGCGAGCCAGGCGGCCAGGCCGACGAACGCGAACAGGCCGAGTGACATCAGGACCGCACTGGCCGCGTGAAACAGGCCGAACACGCCGACGAGCGTCAGGCGGACGTGGGGGCGGCCCGTCGCCACGAGCAGCACGGGGCCGAACAGCTCCAGCCCGAGCACGAACCACGTCAGCCCGCGGCAGATCCCTGCCTGGCGGGCGATCGCGTCGCCCCACGACGTGCCGTGATCGAACACCGAGAGTGCGGTCGCGACCGCGTCGCCCGACAGCCACGCCGGATTGCACTTGGAGATCCCGGCCCCCAGATAGACGGCGGCGATCTGCACGACGAGCGCTGCGGTGGCCAAGGACCGCACCGTCGAGCGTGCGGGTGTCGCCGCCGGCTGCTGGCCGCGCCGCCATGCATCGACCGACCAGACCGCTCCCAGCGGCAGAAACATGCTCCAGAAGAGCAGGCAGCAGAGCCACTCATCGCCGGCGTTCGTGGCCGGGGCCGTGCGGCGCACGATGCTCACCACGGCCACCCAGGCGGCGACGGCGGCCACGCGGGTGCCAAAGCCGGCCGCGAGCGCCCCGCCGGCGAGGGCCTGGAGCCCGAGAACGGCCACGCCCCACCACGTGGCATCGACGACAAAGGCGAGCGACCACGCCCACCGGTCGCCGAAAAACGTGCGTAACGCAGGCAGCGGGAACATCCCGTTCGGCGCGAGCATGAGCGAGACGTCGCGC
>Ga0214923_10008184_pt1 | contig 11214 bp, 9 predicted proteins | sample LL1510_MetaG_FD_177993 | JGI IMG/M metagenome (GOLD analysis project Ga0214923, IMG submission 177993) | Freshwater microbial communities from Lake Lanier, Atlanta, Georgia, United States - LL-1510 | ecosystem: Environmental > Aquatic > Freshwater > Lake | place: USA: Georgia | collected 2015-10-15 | reverse complement strand
CTCGATGGAGAGAAGAGTGTCGGCGCGCATCGCGCTGCGCTCGCGGCGACGAAGGCGCGTGAGCCGTGGCACCGCGCCGGCAACAGCGGCACGCTGCGGGCGACGATCTTTGGTGTCTCTGACGGGCTTGTCTCCAATGCCGCCTTGGTGATGGGCATTGCGGGCGCCACGACCGCCAGCGGTCAGGGCAGCTTCGTGGTGCTCGCCGGCGTCGCGGGTCTCCTTGCCGGCGCATTCAGCATGGCGGCAGGCGAGTACGTATCAATGCGCAGCCAGACCGAACTCCTGGAGCGTCAGATCGAGTTGGAGCGTGCAGAACTCGAGGCGATGCCTGACGAGGAGGAGGCGGAGATTGCATCGATCTATCGAGGGCGTGGCTTCCCCCCTGATGAGGCGCAGGCGATTGCCAAACGCCTGATGATCAATCCAGAAGTTGCACTGGAGACGCTCATCCGTGAAGAGCTCGGCCTCGACCCCGAGGAGCTAGGCTCCCCCTGGGGTGCATCCATCGGCTCGTTTATCGCCTTTGCGATCGGTGCATTTGTGCCGCTCCTGCCCTTTATCTTGCTGAGCGGATCTACCGCACTTCTCGTGAGCATCGCCTTGACGGCGGCAGCACTTTTTAGCGTTGGTGCCGCGGTCAGTCTGTTGACCGGAAAGTCGGCAATCTACACAGGGCTACGACAACTTGCGATCGGCGCCGCAGCGGCGGCCATCACCTACGCCGTTGGCTCACTGATCGGGGTCAACGTCTAAATGTTTCCAACGCCGCCCGACTCCGTCCTGATTGCGATCGGGCCGTTGGTCATTCGCTGGTACGGGTTGCTCTACGCCGTCGGACTGCTCGTCGCCTATCGATTTATGGTGCGCGAGGCACGTCGTCGCTCGCTGAATGAGAAGCTCATCCTCGACGGGCTGATCATCATCTCGATCGCCGCGCTTGCCGGTGGCCGCCTGTATCACGTGATCGACGCCTGGGATCGACTCTACGCAGCGAATCCGATCGCCGCGATCATCCCGCCGTACGAGGGACTCGGCGCACCAGGAGGTCTCATTACGGGAGTCATCGCGCTGGTCGTGATCCTGCGCCGCTGGCGCCAGGAGCCGTGGGGCTGGGTTGACGTTGCGGGACCGGCGATCTTGGTGATGCAGGCCATCGCACGTTGGGGGAACTGGTTCAACCAAGAGCTCTATGGCACACCCACTGACCTCCCCTGGGGAATCGCGATTGACTGCGTCCATCGGGCCGTCAGTGTCTCGTGCGCCGCCGTTGGTGATGCGACAACGTTCCACCCGCTCTTCCTCTACGAGTCACTCTCAGGCCTGGCGGGTGCACTGATCCTTCCTGCGCTCGGGCAGCGACTGAAGGGGCACCTCCTCCCTGGCATGATCGGCCTCGCCGCCGTCGCCTGGTACAGCGTCACTCGCATCGCCCTTGAGGGGCTTCGACTAGAGAATTGGCAGGTGGGCGGCATTGCAACCGCCTACTTCGTCATGGGGGCGGCGCTGCTCGCCACGCTGGCGGTCGCCATCGTGCGCTTTCGTTCGGTCACCCCCGCCAAGAAGCGGCGCCAGCGGTAGGATCAGCGTGTTCGGCGATCCCGCCGAGAGAGGAGGGCACATGGCAAAGATTCAGCGTCGCAAGGTCACCGTCATCGGTGCAGGGAACGTGGGCGCCACCACCGCGCAGCGCATCGCTGAATCAGGACTTGCCGATGTCGTACTGATTGACATCATTGAAGGACTCCCACAGGGGAAGGGGCTTGACCTCGCCGAGGCGGCGCCAGTCGTGGGCCATGACGCCCGCATCATTGGCACCAACAACTACGACGACACGGCGAACTCCGATGTGATCGTCGTCACCAGTGGGATCGCCCGAAAACCAGGGATGAGCCGCGACGATCTACTCAATACCAACGCCGGCATTGTTCGCAGCGTGGTGACTGAGTCAACGAAGCGCTCACCAGACGCAATCTTGGTGGTCGTCACCAATCCGCTCGATGCGATGTGCCACGTTGCCCTCAAGGCGTCGGGCTTCCCGAAGCAGCGAGTCATCGGCATGGCTGGCACCCTCGACTCGGCGCGCTACCGAACCTTCATCGCGCAAGAGGCGGGCGTGAGCGTTGAGGATGTGCGGGCATTCGTGCTCGGAGGTCACGGCGACACGATGGTGCCGTTGCCGCGCTACTCCTCGATCGGCGGCATTCCGTTGCCAGAGTTCCTCGCCGCAGATCGCATCGAGGCGATCGTCAAGCGAACCCGCAGTGGCGGAGCAGAGATCGTGGAGCTGCTGAAGACTGGCTCGGCCTACTATGCGCCCGCCGCCGCGACGTTTGAAGTTGTCGAGAGCATCCTGCTTGATCGCCGTCGCCTGATCCCGTGCGCTGCGCTCCTTGAAGGGGAGTACGGCGTGAGCGGCCTTTACGTTGGGGTCCCAGTGGTAATCGGTGGGAGCGGGATCGAGAAGATCATTGAGATCACGCTCACGGCAGACGAGTCGGCCGCCTTCCAGCGCTCTGCCGATGCGGTAAAAGAGCTCGTCGATCTGCTCTAGCGCGAACGGCTCGCTCGACTAGAACCAGCGGGCGGTTATAACCTTCTTCGTGGTGTAGAACTCCACCCCGTCGCGACCGGTCGCGTGGAGGTCGCCGAAGAAGCTCTTGCGACGTCCACTGAACGGGAAGAAGGCCATCGGGGCGGCAACTCCAACGTTCACACCGAGCATCCCTGAGGTCGCCTTGCGCTTGAACTCGCGCGCGGCAGAGCCGGAGGCGGTGTAGATGCTGGCGGCGTTCCCGTATTCGTTCGTCTCAGCCATCAGGCGGAGCGCCTCATCGAGATCTTTGGCGTAGAGCACGGAGAGGACTGGCCCGAAGACCTCCTCGCGTGCAAGTGGCGACGATGGTGCGATCTCAAGAAGTGTTGGTCCAACGAAGTAGCCCTTTGCGGGACCGGTGCCTCGTCCGTCACGCAGCATCGTCGCGCCAGCAGCGACCCCCTCATCAACGAGCTTGTGAATGCGCTCGCGCGCCTCGCCGCGAATGACGGGGCCGAGCGAGATGCCTGCGTCGAGGCCGAATCCCATCTTGATCGTGTCGGCGTGCTCCAAGAGTCGTGGCAACATGCGCTCACGGGCCTCACCAACGAGGGTGAGCACGGAGCCTGCGAGACAGCGCTGCCCCGCATTGCCGAAGGCAGACTCTGCGATATTCGGCACGCTCTGATCAAGCACTGCATCGGGCATGGCGATGATGTGATTCTTTGCGCCGCCGAGTGCCTGCACACGCTTCCCGCTCTTGGCCGCGGTCTCGTAGACGATGCGCGCGACGCGCTCAGAGCCAACGAAGCTAATCGCATCGACGCCTGGGTTCGTGATGAGGCCGGTCACCGTCTCCACAGCGCCATGCACCAAGCCAACGACACCGGCTGGAATTCCCGCCTCCACGCAGATCTCAATGATGCGTTGCGAAGAGAGGGGCGTGCGCTCAGATGGCTTCAAGATGAACGAGTTCCCGCACGCAATCGCGAGTGGCAGCATCCACATCGGCACCATGAAGGGGAAGTTGAATGGCGTGATGCCGGCAACGACGCCAACAGGGAAGCGCACCATCTCGGAGTCGATGCCGCGAGAGACCTGATCAAGGTTCTGGCCCATCAATAGGGTGGGGGCGCCGCAGGCAAAATCGACGACTTCGATGCCACGGCGAACCTCGCCGGTTGCGTCGCTTAGTACCTTGCCGTTCTCGGTGGTGACGAGCTTGGCGAGTGCCTCGCGGTTGTCGAGCATCGCCTCGCGCAACTTGAAGAGGTAGCCGGCACGTTCTGGTGGCGGCATCTCGCCCCACTCGTGGGCGGCGGCGCGCGCCGCGTCGACAGCTCCCTGCACATCGGCGGCGTTGGAGAGGGGAACATAGGCGAGAGGGGTCTCGGTTGCCGGATTGGGCACTACCAATCGCTCGCTCGAAGAGGATTCGACCCAGTGCCCGTTGATGAAGTTCTTTAGGGTGGCTGGGGCGTCCTGTTCGGCTAAGCTTTCAACGGTGGTTGCCATGGTGAGATTCTCGCCGATCTGCGCCCCGAGCGCGGTGCGCGGCGTGATTGTCTCGCGCCACGCATCACCAGAAGGGGGGTATCCTCAGCGCAAGGAGGGCGCGCCTGCGCCTCATCACTGGGAGGGTCCATGAGCGCAGCCAAGCGAACTCCACTGAGCGGGCCAGAGATGGTCGCCCTCTCCAAGCGCCACACCATGACCGAATGGTCTGCCCAGGCTGCGGCGAACCCGATTCCGATCGCTCGTGCAAAGGGCTCCTGGTTCTGGACCCCCGAAGAGGAGAAGTTCCTCGACTTCAACAGCCAGCTGATGTGCACCAACATCGGTCACGGCGATGAGCGCGTCCTCAAGGCAATCACCGATCAGGCGGCGCTCCTGGCGTATGCCAATCCATTCATGGCGACGGAGCCACGCGCCCGACTCGGTGCGAAGCTTGCCGAGATTTGCCCGGGCGACATTGACGCCTTCTTCTTCACGAACGGTGGCGCCGAGGCGGTTGAGAACGCCTTCCGCATCGCGCGCCTCTACACAGGCCGGCACAAGATCGCCGCACGCTATCGCTCGTATCATGGCGGAACGTCAGGAGCGCTCAGCGCAACGGGCGACCCACGTCGCTGGTTCGCCGAACCCGGCATGCCCGGCATCTTCCGCATCCCAGACTTCCACGAGTTCGGTGCCGCTGAGCCACGCCCGGTGGCTGAGGTACTTGCGGAGACGGAGAAGATCATTCGATTCGAAGGGCCGCAGACCGTTGCGGCGATTATCGTCGAGCCAGTCGTGGGAACCAACGGAATCCTGATTCCACCCGACGGCTACATGCAGGGACTGCGTGACATCTGTGACCGCCACGGGATTCTGCTGATCGCGGACGAGGTGATGGCCGGATTCGGCAGGACGGGGAAGTGGTTCGCCATTGACCATTCAGGCGTCGTGCCCGACATGATCACCATGGCGAAGGGACTCACGAGCGCCTATGTGGCACTGGGAGCACTCGGTATGCGGCGACCGATCGCCGATCACTTCGCCGAGAAGGTGTTCGGTGGCGGGTTGACCTACAACAGCCATCCGCTCGCTTGTGCCACCGCCCTCGCCACCATTGAGGTGTACGAAGAGGACGATCTGATCACTCGCGCCGCGACGATGGGAAAGACGCTCCGTGCGCATCACGAGCGTATGAAGGCAAAGCACCCCTGCGTCGGTCCGATTCGCAACATCGGGCTCTTCGGCATCATCGAGCTGGTGCGCGATCCGAAGACGCAAGAGCCGATCGCGGCGTTCAACACGAGCGCCCCAGAGATGCTGGCGCTCGGAGCCTTCTTCCGCAAGAACGGTCTCTATACGATCGTGCGATGGAATGGATTCTTCACGAATCCGCCACTTATCATCACGAACGAGGAACTCGACTTCGCGTTTGATGTGATTGATCGCGGCTTGACAGAGGTTGACAAGGCTCTCGGCCTGGCATGAGTGGCGTTCGCGTCGGCGAGGGCGCGCCGCCACCGGTGATTACGGTGGTGCAGCGTGGCCAGATCACCGAGGCGGCGCATCGTGGCGATGTGGCCGTCGTGGCCGTGGGGGGGCGTCTCGCCGCAAGCCTGGGCGAGCCAGATCGCCTGATCTCGCTGCGGAGCTCCGTCAAGCCCTTCACTGCGGTGGCGGTGCTGGCCGCAGCTGATGAGGCTGGGCTTACGCTGGACGACGAGATGATCGCCCTCGCCTCGGCGAGTCATGCAGGTGCTGATGAGCACACAGCTGTGGCACAGCGGATGATTGAAACCTTCGGGCTCAATCCAGAACACCTCGTCCACGGCCGACCGCAGAGCGCGCGCGGTGGCAGCGGTGAGCTGCTCGCCCATATGTGCTCTGGCCAGCACCTCTCCCTGCTCCTCCTGGCGAAGGCGCGTGGATTTGATCCGATCGGATACGACAACTTTGATCACCCGGTGCAGCGCGAGCTGCGCGCCGTTGTGGGCGAACTACTGAGCGTTGACCTTCATGCCGCGCCGTGGGGAATCGATGGCTGTGCGATCCCAACCTCGGCGGTCCCACTTCGCGTGGCTGCGGAGGGGGCGCGCCGTTGGGCCGCCCCGAACGACGCAGAGGTCCCAGAGCGCTATCGAGCACTACTGGAGCGCGTTCGCCTCGCGGCCGTCAAGAACCCGCGCCTCATCTCTGGAGCGGGCTTCCTGGATACCGACCTGATTCGTGGTGGTGATGGTGTTGTTGTTGCGAAGCAGGGGGCTGAGGGTCTCTGCCTTGTCGGCCTGCCTGGCTACGGCATCGCGGTGCGGACAGAAGATGGCGACGCCGCAGCACGCTCTGGGCGTGTGGCGACCGTTGCCGTCCTGGCGGCGATTGGTGCCAGCGTTGCCGCAGCGCCATCGCTTGATTCGCATCGCACGGTGAGCCTGGTTGATCCGCGTGGCGGCACAGCACTCGCCACGGTACGACCCGGAGAGGCGCTCTCCACCTTAGAGGTCTCGTAGACCATGCCTGCAGCAAAGATGCGCGTGCAAGAGGCCTGGCGTGTGCTGGGTCTTCCCGCCCGACCCTCCGCGTTTGCCGTCAAGGTTGCATTCCGTCGGCTCGCAAAGTCGACGCACCCAGACGCTGCTGGTGGTGGCGAAGCGACCGCTTTGCAGTTTGCGCGGATCACGGAGGCCCATGAGGTTGCACTTGCCGACGCGATTGCAGCGGGTCGACTCGTTGGTCCCGGTCGCGATCAACCGCCAACGCGCCAAGCTGAGACGCCTCGCCGCGCAGCGCCGCCGCCACCGAAGTCTGGTGCGCAACCGACGGCTAGGGCCCGTCCCGGCTCCACCACATATGACGGTGCGACTGAGGAAGAGCCCGTCTGGGACGGCGCCGCTTGGGTCGGTGCTGACTCTGGGACGTATTGGACCGTAAATCCGCGCGAGTACGCCGACCCCCGCAAACATGGCCCGGAATACCGAGCCCGAGGGAAGCGCCCTGTTCGGCGAACCCCGCGCGAGCGCGCGCAAACGCAGCCCGCTGCTCAACCTGACACAGCAGCGTCGGGAAGCGTGGCGCGTTCCACATCACTCGCCGTTGGCGCAGCCGCACTCGTCCTCATTGCAGTGTTGGTGAGCGGCTCACCCCGCCTCCTCGCAGCCGGAGCCCTCTGTGCACTTCTCGCCTATGCGACCCTGCGTTGGCGTCGCAGGTAGGATCAGGGCTATGACAACCAAAGGTCGAGCAGCTCTCACAGCGGCGGCGCAGGAGTATCTCCTCGCCTTCCGAAGCCACGGCGACGTTGAAGGGGTTACCCCGTCACTTGTTGCCAAGGACCTAGAGGTGAGCAAGCAGGCGGCTGCTGAGATGTTCCGCCGACTCGCCGACGACCGACTGATCGCACCATGCACCGGACATGCGCGGCTCTGGAAGCTCACCGCTTCGGGCGAGAGCGCTGCTGATTCCGTCTTCCGCCGCCATGCGCTCCTGGAGTGGCTACTGACCGGCATCGTTGGCATGCCGTGGGCGGCGGCCGATGTAGAGGCGCGACGGCTGCACTCCTCAATCTCGCCTGAGTTTGAGACGCGCCTCGATGAGATGCTTGGCCATCCGCAGACGTGCCCACACGGAAACCCAATTGACCAGGCGGCCGAGGCTCGCCGGCCGAAGGGTGAGCCACTCGCTGCACTTGAGGCAGGCGAAGCGGCGACCATCTATCGCGTTACCGAGGCAGCTGAAGCTGACGGCGCGCTGCTCGGCTATCTCGAGGCGCGTGGGCTTGTTCCCGGCGCGAAGATCACCGTCCTCTCGCGGAGCACATCACTCGACTCGCTGACGCTTGATGGCCCGATCGGGCGCGCCTCACTCGGACTCCGCCCGGCTGGGCTCGTACAGGTGATGCGCGGTGCCGTGGATGCTGCGCTCTTTCATCGGATCCCCGCGCGCTCATGACCGAAGCTGTGCGCGTTCGCATCGCGCCGAGCCCCACTGGACCGTTCCACATTGGTACGGCACGCACGGCGCTCTTCAACTTGCTCTTCGCTCGTCGGCATGGCGGCACCTATATTGTTCGCGTCGAAGACACTGACACCGTGCGCTCAACGACGGAATTTGAGGCCGACATCCTGGCGGGGCTCGCCTGGCTCGGCCTCGCCGCTGATGAGGGTGTGGTTGCGGAGGGGGAGCGCGGTGATCGCGGCCCGTACCGACAATCAGAGCGGAGCGAGCGCTACACCGCCGTCGCAAACGAGCTGCGCGCCAAAGGGCTGACCTACCCTTGCTTCTGTACCCCAGGGGATCTTGACGCTGAGCGCAAGGCTCGCGAAACAGCAAAGCTTCCACCGCGCTACTCCGGGCGCTGTGCTGCGATTCCTGCCGAAACCTCTGCCGCCCGCATCGCAGCCGGTGAGCCCGCAGCGCTGCGCTTCCGCATAAAGCCGGGCGTGGTTGTGATTGACGATCTCGTCCGCGGGCGAGTTGAGATTGACAGCGACGCCTTGGGCGGAGATTTAGTGATCTTGCGCGCCGACGGGACACCCCTCTATCACTTCACTGTGGTGGTTGACGACGCCGACATGGGGATCACTCACGTCATCCGCGGGGAGGATCACCTCTCCAACACGCCGAAGCATATCCTCCTGTTTGAGGCGCTTGGCGTACCGCTCCCGAAGTTTGCCCACCTACCACTCATCTTGAACCCAGACCGTACGAAGATGAGCAAGCGCAAGAGTCAGACTGCATTGGCGGACTATCGCGCCGAGGGCTTCCTCGTTGAGGCGCTCGTGAACTTCCTCGCGCTGCTTGGCTGGTCAACCGGGAGTGAAGATGAGGTGCTCTCCATCGATGAGCTGCAGGAACGCTTCAACCTTGAGCATGTGCAGAAGGCGGGCGCAGTATTCGATCGCACCCGACTGGAGTGGCTGAATGGCCAATGGATTCGGCGGCTGAGCAACGAGGAGCTGCTGGTGCGGCTCCGCCCCTTCTATGAGAGTGCTGCAGCGAACGGCACGCTGCAGAGACCGGCTACCGATGCTGAAATCGTTGCGCTCATCCCACTGATCCGAGATCGCATTCCACTTCTCTCGTCTGCCATCACCCTCACCGACTTTCTCTTCGCCACCGCGCTCGAGCATGATCGCGCAGCACTAGTACCGAAGCGTTGGGATGCTGCCACTACCCTAGAGGCCCTTGCTGCGGCGCGGCCGCTGATCGCAGAGGCGATCGGGGAGGGCGATCAGCCACTTCTCGATGCTGAAGATCCGCTCGAGGTTCAACTGCGGGCGGTAGCCGAGTCGTCGGGCTGGAAGTCGGGCGACCTCTTCATGGCGCTCCGCGTTGCCGTGACCGGCCGCACAGCGACGCCACCCCTCTTTGACAGCATGCGGCTGCTCGGTCGCGCACGCGTCATAGCCCACCTTGATGCCGCCATAACGCTGATGCAGCGCCCCCAACGTTTACCTGCCGATAACGCAAGCACGTCAGAGTTGCGCAATGCCTGAACGTACGAGCAAGGTGTTGTTGATCGAAGATGAGCGCGCCCTTCGGGAGGCCCTCGCCGACGCGCTATCGAGTGAGGGATTCATCGTCTCGCAAGCAGAGACTGGTGCGTCTGGACTCGCCGCCTTTCGAGAGGCCCCGCCAGATCTGATCCTGTTGGATCTCATGCTCCCTGAGATGGGCGGTATTGAGGTGTGTCGTTCGATTCGAAGCACATCGCGCGTACCAATCATCATGGTCACCGCCAAGGCGTCTGAGGTCGATCGGATCAGTGGACTCGAACTCGGCGCCGACGACTACGTGACGAAGCCGTTCTCGGCGCGTGAGCTGATCGCACGCATTCGGGCCGTCCTCCGTCGACAGGCCATCGCTCCCGCCCCGGTTTTGGCGGTGGGCCGCATCCGCATCGCTGAGGCTGAGGTTGACCTTGAGGGCAAGCGGGTCCTGCGCGACGGCGCCCCGGTGCACCTGAAGCCCAAGGCCTTTCAGTTGCTGGCATTCCTCATTGAGAATGCAGGACGGGTCTATACCCGCGAACAGCTTCTCGACAAGGTCTGGGGCTACGACTATGCCGGCGAGACTCGAACGGTAGACGTCCACATGCACGCCCTCCGCCAGGCGGTGGAGGACATCCCAGCGGAGCCGGTCGCCCTACAAACCGTTCGCGGGATCGGCTACGTTCTCCGTCGCCCAGCCTGAGCCCCACACCACTCCTGAACGAGAGCCCCGCGCGCGGGTAGGATTGACCTCATGCGCATGAGTGAACTCTTCTTTACGACCCTCAGGGAGGATCCCGCCGACGCGGAGATGCCCTCACACCGCCTGCTGTTGCGTGCTGGCTACATTCGACCGCTGGGTGCTGGAATTTACTCACTCCTCCCGCTCGGCATGCGCGTCAACATGCGCGTTACGCAAGTGATTCGCGAAGAGATGAACGCCATCGGCGCGCAGGAGATGTTGATGCCGGTTGTGCACCCGGCCGACCTCTGGCGAGAGACAGGTCGCTACGACCAGATCGGCCCAGAGATGGGTCGCTTCAGCGATCGTGGTGGACGAGACATGGTCTTGGCAATGACGCACGAAGAGGTGGTGACCGACCTGCTTCGCAAACTGATCAACTCGTGGCGTCAGCTCCCACAGCAGATGTACCACTTCCAGACAAAGTGGCGCGACGAGCCACGGGCACGAGGAGGACTGATTCGCGTGCGCGAGTTCACGATGAAGGACGCCTACAGCGCCGACCGCGATGAGGCGGGACTTGATCGCTCGTACAAGCTTTACTACCACGCCTATACGCGCATCTTTGCGCGGCTCGGACTAGAGGCGATCGCCGTGGCTAGCGATGTCGGCATGATGGGCGGCTCGCTCGCCCACGAGTTCATGGCATTCAGTCCGTTTGGAGAAGATAGCCTGGTGCTCTGCGACGGCTGCGGTGCAGCGGCAAACCGCCAGGTCGCTGCTGTGAAGCGCGAGATCTCAGCAAGCGCTCCTCAGGAGCCGCTCAAGGAGATTGCGACACCAGGAGCCTCAACCATTGATGAACTCGCGGCACAGCTGAAGGTTCCTGCATCAATCTGCGCGAAGGCGGTCTTCTTCGCCGATCGCGACGGGCGACTGATCGTTGCGATTGTGCGCGGGGACGATGAGGTCGAAGAGACGAAGCTGACGAACGCCATCGCTGCGCGCGACCTGCG
>Ga0214923_10008183_pt1 | contig 11216 bp, 10 predicted proteins | sample LL1510_MetaG_FD_177993 | JGI IMG/M metagenome (GOLD analysis project Ga0214923, IMG submission 177993) | Freshwater microbial communities from Lake Lanier, Atlanta, Georgia, United States - LL-1510 | ecosystem: Environmental > Aquatic > Freshwater > Lake | place: USA: Georgia | collected... | reverse complement strand
AGGAAAGTTGAAAACGAATGGAAAGGAAAATGAATTCCTTCTTACCATAGAAAAACATAGATCCAGCATTGATCAAGAAGACGGCCCGCGCCCCTATGTTTATGAGGTTACACCACATGGGCTTGTCGCAAAGTGGAGAGGGTCAGCACTCGCGTGGCCATTGATTGATGGCACGTTGCTTCGTGGGGATAGTGGGAACGACTACCTCTGCGCTCTGCATAGAAAAGACTCTTTTCTTTTATTAAATCCTACTTCAACCCAAACAAGAACTGCGGTTTACGATTGGAATGGTTTTGGCTTTTCGGGTGTAAAAGATGCTGCGCTGACTGCTAAGTGTCAGTCTGCTTTCAACTAGCGAACAATTTGTGGTTCCTTGGGAACCATCATTTACCTTCGGAACCACAAGGGGAACTAGAATCGGATCGGCGCGGAACTAGAATTTGAAAAATCAGAAACCAAAATCTTCTCAAGACAAATCCAATGCTTGCACTCATGATGCCCACGAAACAGCTTCAGTTCTAAATTCGCCGACTTCTCTCCGCCATTAGATCATCGGTATGAAACGTAATCGCAATAATTTTGACGTTGTGAGATTGGGATTGGCACTGACAGTAGTAATGGCTCACATCTCAACGCTTTCGGCTGTTCCAAATTTGAAAGTGTTAAATGCGATCTTTGACTCCAACTTTGCAGTCAAAGGATTCTTTGCTATCAGCGGGTTTCTCGTTACAAAGAGCTACCTTACAAGTTCTGGTGTTTTGGAATACGCTGAAAAACGACTGAGACGTATTTATCCGGCTTATCTTACTGCGGTAGTTTTTTGTCTCATTGTCGGTTGTTGCGTCACTTCGCTTAGTTTCTATGATTTTATCAAATCGTCCGAAACATTGAGTTACATTGCCTCTAATGCGCTTTTCCTTAATTTTATTCAACCCACACTTCCGTCAGTTTTTGCTAATCAACCTGTTAAAGTAATGAATGGGGCTTTATGGACGATCAAAGTGGAAGTCATGCTCTATTTTTGTGTGCCATTTTTAGTAGCGTTGTTCAGAAAATTAGGATCAATCAGGACTCTAATCTTTATTTTTATTTTAAGTACGAGCTGGGTCTATGGGTGCAAATATATATTCCCGGGAGAAGGGGGGGCAGAAATTGCCCGACAATTCCCGGGGCAACTCGCCTACTTTGGGATAGGCTCATTTTTCGCCGTTGATGACAAATGGCTAGCACACACGAAATGGCTAGCGTTGATTTCTTTCATCTTATTGTGGATTTTTACGAGCCCCTCCGTCAAATTGTGGCTAGATCCTTTTGCTTACTCTTCCATTGTTATTTTTTTAGCTACCGATGCTTTTCGAAGTTTGAACCTGGGAAGATATGGAGATTTATCGTACGGTATTTACCTGTTTCACTTTCCATTAATTCAATTGCTTGTTTATATGAACCTTTTTGATTTGAGTGGCAGTTTCGGTTTGGTTTCCTCTCTGACTCTTAGCCTGTTAATGGCCTGGATATCCTGGCACTTAATAGAAAAACCCTTTTTAAAACGCTCGTCTCATTACGTTACTGCTACCTGTTGGACAAAGAGCTGAAAGAACTGTACAACGACATCCCAACGCATCTTGAACCGAAGCTGCTAAAGTTTAGGGTGGGTGATTCACCGTATAGGAGTAAAGGATTATGGCTAGAACTGCTCTTTTGATTTTAACGGTCTTAGGGATTTTTGCGCGAGCTAACGATGTTTTCGAACATGAAATCAAGAGTTACCCGTCCGATGGTCAAAGCTGTGAAATTCTTAGCAAAGGTTTATCAGAAAAGTTTACAGAAGCTGCAAAAGTAGAAATCTATTGGGCTAAAGGAACAAAAGTTTCGGAGACCGAATGCGACATCAGCATTTCCTACACTGCCAACGAAAGACTTAGCATTCCCGCCTCTGTGGATCGTCATTCTCTTTCTGCAGTGGAATGGAAAGGAATCTACATAGATTCTAACGAATGTGAAAAATATCTCGATTTTGAAAAGAATCTTTTTACTCAAGAAACCGGCCTCTCACCATGGATTTCTTATTGTGCAGCTGAACACTACGTAACTGGTAAAACTTCTTATTATCCTGTCATCGAAGCTGTCGGAAATCCTGTTAAGCAGTTTTTCGGCAGTGATTCTATCGTAGGTGGAACACCAGTCATAGGCTGGGAGCAAGCGCTTAGAGAGATTAAACAAGGCGCGGAGGCCAGGGGCGTTTCAGTGGCCTCGGTGAACGGTTTCTCTATTGGGGCAGCTTTTGAAGTTCGACTTAGATTCTACACCAAAGAGAGAAATTGGCTTATCAACGAAAAGTTCGGCAAGTTCACGCAATCTGCAACTTGCGAAAGCCAAGTAGAACACATCAAAGCCAATTTTGCTAAAGCCCAAATATCGCCCCTCGCAGCTCTCTGCGCTAAGGACTTTGATGATTTCACTCTCAATATCGTCAATTTGACTCCTGATATTATTAAATCCAGACCCCTTTGGGAAAGAATCGATCCTAAAACCTACACTTCTTTAGCTGATTGCTTAAGTCAGGTGGGCGAAACAGAAACAATCTACAAGGAAAAGTTTAACAAGAAAGTAATGGCGGGATTTTGTTTCAATTCGACCCCCCAAACTTTTCAAATTATGATTCTGGAAGATACTTTTCACTAATTGCTTTTTAGCAAATACATCACATTTTTACCTTTACCCCAGTAAGAGGGGTAATTAACCTCGTCGATCACATCAAATCCCGGCAGCTTTGAAAAACTCACTACGTACGGGTACTTCCTCACTTCTTTCCAGGCCCAAGGGTATTCCTCGATTGGACCACAAAACTCATATCCCCCATTTAAATCCCTAGACTTCACATGATGCTTACCTGAAGCCAAGGCAATCACTTCCCATCGAGCTTCGTTCCATCGAAAATAATCTGATAGGAGAGTGGTTGAGAATAGGAAATAGGTCAAAAAGAGAGCCCCCGTCGCTACTTGTCGTTTAAAACTCATGCGACTAGTAGAAATCGAACGGTAAATGAGGTAAAGACACCCGGGAAACAGAAGAATAAAATATCTGTCTAGACGACCATTTCGTAAAAATAGGGATCCAAAATAGAAAACCGAAAAGAGAAGCAACACTTGGGCCCTTGTGCTCATTTTTGAATCAGCTAGTGATAAAAACAGCCCCGTCAGCAACCGATAGGCGCCCAAAAATGACAGTACCGTTAAGATACTCCGTATAGGCATCGTTAAGATAATTTCTCTGGTCCCCAATAGGACCTCATTGATTCCAAACACGCCAAACTTGGATAAAATATTTTGGTAAAACGGCATGCCTAATCCGAGAAGCAAAATAATAGAGGTAATGAATAAGATCCCCACATTAAGTCTTCTCCAAAATTTTTTGTACTTCTCTTGAAGTTCTCTCGCTGGGTAGATGGGTAAAAAGGGAGTCGATAAAAAAGCCAATCCCAGATAAAAAGTATACTCGTAGGGTCTCTGTAAAACCTGCAAATTTGGAAGCAAATCGAGAGGGGCCGATGAAAGAGGCGACACCGTTCTCCACCACAAGTGAATCAATGGCACGGGTATTAAAAACAACCCGAGTTGAAAGCTCTGCTTTAAGCTCAAACGACGAAAAGCTTGTCTAAAATCCATACCTGCCAATTGAACGTGTTTTCTCCAATAGATGATAATTAGAGAGATCGACACCAAAAACAAATACTGCCTCTGAGCCACCCCTAACAAATTTGCCACAAAAGCGATTGTCCAATTAGACCAAGAAGGTAGTTCTATGTATCGACTGGCCGCCATAATTCCCCAACACATGAAAAGGGCGGCCAAGGTATCCGTCATAAAAGAGAGGGATACGCTTAAAAAAGCGGGATAGAAAAAAACACAGCCGAAGCCTAATAATTTCAGGAACAAATTCCACTTTTCATTTTCGAATCTCTTCAGTCCATCTGATGCAATATGAACACTGAAAAAAGCTGCTAAGACGCCAGAAATTAATCCAACCGATCTAAGCGAGAGAAGATATGAGGATCCCTTAAAAGAAACAACCCAAAGACCTAATAAAATCTGAGGAATTGCCCAAGCGTGTTGCCCAAAAGGAATTGTAAAATGTCTGTTTTTTACAGTCTCTAACACATCTGCCATGTAGACCCAATCATCATTGAGTGGAAATTGGCCCCAGGGTTTGATTAAATACAGCCCCAATCCAACCAAGGCTAACGCTAAAAAGACCGCCAAAAACTTTACAACCTTCATAATTGCTTCAAGCCTTCCTTTTTTTATCAAAACTAAATATAAACATGTTTATAGATTTGGCTTTTTGTTCTTTTCCCTCAAGTACGAATCCGCCATTAACTGTATGTCTTGCTGAAACTTGTTTTGAGGATTCCAGGAAAAAGTTCTTTGAAACCTTTCTGATTGAATTACAAGATCTAAAAATAGTTTTTCAAAAATCTCAACTTTGCCTAAAGTTCGGATGATAAACTTCAAAATAAATTCCGGGCACCTGAAAAGCCAAACTTTTACATTCATTCCCATGCCAATCATTTCAACCAATTCCACCACCCCAACTGATTCTCCATCTGAGACAAAGAAAACCCCAGAACTCGTATTTTTTTCGTCGAGACACGCCTCGATAGCTGAACAAAGATTATGAATGGATATAAAGCTTCGCCGAGCTTTACTGGACTTTAACGGCAATGGCACTTTTAAATTCACAAGCCTAATTAGCTGCAATAAGGTCCCCTTCGCATTAGGTCCATAGACTAATGGGGGCCTTAAGATAATAAATTGAGTCGAGCTATTCTTTAGCGCTTCGCCTATGAATTTTTCAGCCGCTCTCTTGGACCTTCCGTATAGGCTCGCTGGCTCCCCAATATTTTCTGCCTCCTCCGTCAAAGGTTGTGATCTAGGACTTGTCTCACTCACGGCTTTAACAGAGCTTAAGTGAATGAACTTCTGAACTCCCATTTCTCGTGCTGCAATCGCTAACATTTTAGGAAATTCTGCATTTAACTTCATATAAGCAGATTCCAGGCTTTCATCACCCGTTGATGCATTATGAGCCAGCCCTGCTAAATTAATGATGGCGTAAACATCTTTCAACAGTTTGGTGTTAAACGGAGTTTGATTTAGATCGAAAACATGAAAGGTTTCAAAACATGGCTTAAATTCCTCATTAGGCGGAGTTCTCCCAATTCCAATAACTTGATATCCAGAGCTGGACAGCTGTCTAACCAAAGTAGCCCCTATGAAGCCAGTAGCCCCTGTGACCAATATTTTTGCGCCTTTACTCAAAAAACTTTCCATCCCCATCGGTTAAAAAATTTTATGGCGCTTGTCACAAAATACCAAGTGTGAATCCATTTTTTATGAGAGTTTCTAGCCCACCGATGCTCTACCTCCAAGTCTGGATAATAAAGAGTTCTAAAACCCTCGCGTTGAACTCTCTGGCACAAATCGAAGTCTTCAAAATATAAGAAATAACGTGAATCGAAACCACCTAGTCTTTTTAACAGATCTGTTTTCCCAACTAAAAAACAACCCGAAAGACAGGAAACATCCAACTCCTGCTCGTAATCACAGTCTTTCATAAGATATTTGTTGGTTCTGCTTTCAAGAACTGAGTTCGGCAAAAACTTACCAAATCGTTGCACCCCTAAATCTAAGATAGTTGGGTATCTACGATTAAGGTATTGGATATTTCCACTGGGGAATACAACCTTGGGAGCAGCTAAACCGATCTGAGTGTGTGAACCTAAATAGCTCATTAATGATTTTAGGTTGGCATTTTTAAACTTGATATCGGGATTGCAGATAACGTGGTAATCACTCTTTACTTGGGAAATTGCTTGGTTATGTGCTGCTCCAAACCCGATATTTTCGAGATTCTGTATAATTCGCAAATTGGGTAATCTAATTGTGAATTTTCCAGCGACATCACATGTAGCATCAGTTGACGCATTATCAACCATAACAATTTCGGAAATCAGCTGATAGGTACCCGTGTCTAACAAAGATGTAAAAAGATCTTCAATTAGAGTACCACTGTTAAAGGTAACCAAGGAAAGACTCAACTTCATTTCAAGATGCATCTTTCAAATACCAAGTCATGGCTTCGTTAAGCCCTTCAGATATCTTATAAGTGGGCGCATAACCCAAGAGAGTCCTTGCTGAGCCAATATCAGCAATTGAGTGACGTATATCCCCCTCTCGAAACGCTTGATAGATAGGCCCGCCCAAATTTTTCTTTTTATGTTTTGGTATGGCTTTCTCTAAAAAATGATAAAGCTCATTTAACGAGGTTTTCTCCCCTACAGCAATATTATAAATCTGGTTATTAGGGAGTTTGGTTTCAAAAGTTGCTGCAAGCAAATTAGCTTGAATCACATTTTCGACATAACAAAAGTCTCTCGTAGTCTCACCATCCCCGTATATGCACACGGGATTACCTTGTATCATCGCCGAGATCCACTTTGGAATCACCGCCGCGTAGGCACCCTCAGGATCTTGCCTACGACCAAAGACATTGAAATACCTAAGCCCGATAGAATTAAAACCATAGTTTCTGAAGAAAATGTCTGCGTACATTTCGTTGATTCTTTTGGTCAGAGCATAGGGGCTTAATGGATTTCCAACTTTACCCTCAGTCTTGGGCAAATCAGGATTGTCCCCATAAACCGCACTGCTCGAAGCATAAATAAGTCGTTTAGCTTTGGCATCACGGGCTGCAACTAGCATATTGGTAAAACCATCGACATTTGCTTTGTGTGTTTCAATTGGGTTTTCAATACTTCTTGGCACCGACCCAATTGCAGCTTCGTGCAGAACAAAATCAACAGTGGTTCCATCCCAACTCATCGACTTTTGGCAATCTGAAAGATTAGCAATGTCCCCTTGAATAAATTTAAAGTTCGCCCATTCTTTTTCTGAAACTAAATTCTTCACCTCTTCCAGATTTTTCCTGTAGCCGGTTGAAAAGTTATCAAGGCCAACAACTTTTTGATTCAACTTCAATAGTGCCTCAAGAAGGTTGCTTCCTATAAATCCCGCAACTCCAGTCACAAGCCAGACCTTGGGTGAGTTTTGTAGTTGTTTTTTAATGTTTTCGTAAATGGCAGATCTCATAGTCTTATATCAGAGAATTCTGGGGGCAAAACATATTTTAGGTCATAAAGAATATGTTGAGACTTTCCAAGCGTTCGAATTGCAGCAGCACCCAACTCTTTTAGTGCGTCTTCCTCGGAAACCCAGAGATCATAAACATCCACGTGGCAGTTAAGATCCTGGAAATCCCTGACAATATCAACGACCCTTGTATTTCTTATGTCGGGACAGTTTTCTTTGAAGTCTAGACCCAGTATCAAAACTTTTGATTCCTCAATTCTAATCTTGTTTTTAACCATCGCTCTAATGCTTTCAGCTTTATGTGTTCCAGCGGTAATGATTTCTTTATAAAGGGCATCGATGAGTTCTGCTGATTCAGGAGTTGAACCGGATGTTATTTTTTTTATTTCTGTAATCCGATGGCTAGGGTCTCCTGGGTTAATTCTTTCAGGACTATAACCCCAAAAAAAATCTTGGTTGAACTTTAAGCCTGAGATCTGTTCGATTATGGGAACGCACTCCTCCTCGGTCACCCCCGGGTAAACAGTCGATTCATAAACCACAAAGTCACCTTTTTTAAGAGACTTCCCCACTGTCTCACTCGCTTGTCTCAGCATAGTAAGATCGGGTCGTTTGTGGTTATCAATCGGTGTAGGCACGGTTACAATAAAACAATTACATGATTTAAGCTCTTGGGGATTATCGGTATATTTCAAATGAACGGCTGCCTTTAACTTCTCTTTTGTTGTCTCTCTGGTAACGTCTTTCCCTTGCTTCAGATCTTCAATTCGCTTTGAATTTATATCAAAGCCCACCACCGGTCTTTTTCGCCCAAACTCGACAGCGAGGGGGAGCCCCACATAACCCAATCCTATAATTGCCAGCTTTAAATCTTTGAGGTTTTTCATGCGTTCTTACTGGGCTGATAGATGCCTAAGTGTTTGTACTTTAAATAAAAATTTAGAATTCTCTTAAAGATACCTGAAAGAGCGGTAATTTTAAATGTTAGTTAGTTGAATTCTCGCCGCAAGCTTCAATTGACAAGGATTCAAGTTCCCCACTAAGTTTGCGGTAGGTTTTACGCCATGAATCAAACCCTAAAAGACAAAAAAGCTGACGTTTTAAAGACCATTCAAGATGTCATCTCTTTAGAAGCTAACGCTTTAAAATCGATGGCTGAATCAGTTGGAGATCCCTTCTTTGAAGCGATATCCTTACTGCACTTCACCAAAGGAAAAATTGTTTTTACCGGCGTAGGAAAATCGGGGCTTATTGCTCGAAAAATCGCAGCGACTATGAGCAGTACTGGAACGGTCGCCACATTTCTTCATCCTTCCGATGGAATGCACGGCGATTTAGGTTTGCTCACTTCGGATGATGTCGTCGTTGCGATTGGAAAAAGTGGGGAGAGTGAAGAGCTGACTAACTTAATTCCCGCTATCAAAAGACTAAATGCGAAAATTATCGCTATCACAAGTAAGAAAGATTCAACTTTGGCTCAACAGTCTGACATTGTTCTTCACACTCCAGTCACTAAAGAGGCTTGTCCACTTGATCTGGCACCGACTGTTTCTACAACCGTGGCTTTAGCAGTGGGAGATGCTCTAGCGGTTACCCTCATGAAAATGAAAAATTTTAAGCCAGAAGATTTTGCTAAATATCATCCGGGTGGAAAGTTGGAAAGCGCCTTTCCTTAAGAGTTGCAGATCTCATGATTCCCAAAGAGCGATGTCCTGTTTTAAGTCTTGAAAAAGCTTCAATGGAGCAAAGTATTGCCGATTTAGGAACTTATGGTTTAGGCATTCTGCTTTTCTGCACGAAAACTCCTTATTTAACCGGAATATTAACGGATGGAGATATCAGAAGGCTATTAAATCGACATAAGTCGGAAATTTTTCATCTGAAATTAGAAGAAGTGATCAACCAAAAACCTGTCACTATTGAGCCTGAACTCATGGCGGTTACAGCTTTAGAACTCATGGAGAGTCACAAACCACCCCTCAATGTCGTTCCGGTCGTAACCAATGGCGAGATAGTCGGTGTTCTACGACTTCACGAACTACTGAGCGTCTCTTAACCCGCAGCTTTTTGCACAAATCCGAGATTGATAATCTTTTTACTTTCCGGCTGAAGCCTTTTGATATCAGAGTGCACCATCATTTCGACCATCTCTGCAAAGCTCACCTCCGGTTTCCAGCCTAGTTCTTTCTGAGCCCTTTTTGGACACCCGGTTAGCACATCGACCTCAGCAGGTCGGAAGAATGCAGGATCTACCACCACATGATCCTGATAATTGAGGCCCACCGCTTTAAACGCAATTTCACAAAACTCTCTCACCGAATGGGTGGTTCCCATGGCAACCACATAATCCGAAGGCTCTTTTTGTTGAAGCATCATCCACATAGCCCGAACATAATCACCAGCAAATCCCCAATCTCGTTTGGCTTCGAGATTTCCCAAACGCAAGTCGTTTGCGAGACCTAGTTTAATTTTAGCCACACCATCGGTGATTTTTCTTGTCACAAACTCTAAACCCCGACGAGGAGACTCGTGATTAAATAAAATTCCAGAAACCGCATACATCCCATAGCTCTCTCGATAGTTCACCGTTAGATAATGCCCATAAACTTTGGCTACACCATAGGGGCTTCTGGGATAGAACGGCGTTTTTTCTGTTTGAGGACTTTCTACAACCTTACCAAACATTTCTGATGAGCTTGCTTGATAAAACTTGGCTTTAGGGGCCGCATTTTTAATTGCCTCTAAAATTCTCGCCACCCCGATACCTGTAAACTCAGCAGTCAAAACAGGTTGAACAAACGATGTGGGAACAAAAGATTGGGCCGCTAAGTTATAGACCTCATCAGGCTTTGCCGCTTCAACGGCGCTGGTTAAAGAGGTTTGATCAAGAAGGTCGGCTTCAAAAAGTTTAATTCTATCTCTAATATGTTGGATTCGCTCGTAACTCACTGAGGAGGATCGCCTTACGACTCCCCACACCTCGTAACCCTTCGAAAGCAATAATTCTGCTAGATAAGACCCATCTTGCCCAGTAATACCCGTGATTAAAGCTCGCATTCATTCCCCCGATAAATGACTGCAACCCACCCACTAAGTTTTGAATTAGCTATCTAAGAATTTTTTAACAAGCTCATTTAAAAGTGCCGGATTCGCTTGTCCCTTGGTCTCTTTCATCGCTTGGCCCACAAAAAACCCAAGCAATTTAACTTTCCCCGCTTTGTAATCGGCCAATTGAGAAGGATTACTCTCAATCACTTTTCGAATCACATTTTCTAAAGCTGCAGGATCGCTGATCTGAACGAAACCTTTGTCCTTAATAATACTGCTTGCATCTTTACTTGTCGCAAACATTTCTTCAAAGACAGTTTTGGCTATTTTTCCGCTGATCTCTCCGCTATCGATTTTCGCTATAAGTTCAGCTAGTTGAGTTGATGAAACAGGGGAGGAGTCGATTTCCTTGCCCGCTGCATTAAGACGACCTAAAAGCTCGTTCATCACCCAATTTGCGCTGGCCTTACCATTTTTGGAATGACTAACAACACTCTCAAAATACTTTGCCAACTCCTTCGAACTGGTGAGAACTGAGGCATCATAGTCGGACAAATCAAAAGCAGCTTTAAATCGCGCTGAAGTTTGCTGAGGCAATTCGGGCATCTCTTTCTTAATTTTGTCTAGCCATAAAGATGAAAAAACTAGTTTAGGGAGATCTGGCTCTGGGAAATATCTGTAATCGTGAGCTTGCTCTTTTTCTCTCATCACTTCGGTGACATTTTTAGCTGAATTCCAGCTACGCGTTTGCTGAATAATTTTTTCGCCATTCTCAATAGCGAAAACTTGTCGCTGAACTTCATACTCAATAGCTTTTTCAACAAACTTGAAGGAATTAATATTTTTGAGCTCTACTTTAGTGCCGAATTTTTCAGTGCCAACTGGCCGAACCGAAATGTTGGCATCGCAACGAAAATTTCCTTCTTCCATATTGCCGTCACAAATGTCCGCATATCTTAAAATGCTGTGGAGAGCTCTCAAATATTGACCTGCCTCATGGGCGGTTCTCATGTCGTGTTC
>Ga0214923_10008182_pt1 | contig 11217 bp, 8 predicted proteins | sample LL1510_MetaG_FD_177993 | JGI IMG/M metagenome (GOLD analysis project Ga0214923, IMG submission 177993) | Freshwater microbial communities from Lake Lanier, Atlanta, Georgia, United States - LL-1510 | ecosystem: Environmental > Aquatic > Freshwater > Lake | place: USA: Georgia | collected 2015-10-15 | reverse complement strand
CAATTTCATCGTACTTTCGAGATTGGGATTTTACCCGAAAGTACGATGAAATTGCTTCAGAGTTGGTCCGACTAGAGGCCCTCAGGCGACTTAGTCTTCCCGTCAGCCAATCGAAATCGATACAGTGTACATCGGACGATCCGCTCCGTGGAGCTCTGCTGGCGCTGAGTCCGCAGCCGACGACACAGGAAGGTGCTCCGGATCATGCTTCCGGTGTGCAGGCTTCGACGCTCAGTGAGGTGCGGCCCATACGCATATCGCTTCGTGGTAGCTTCATATCTGATCGATCAGCGACGTATCTCGATCGGGTATGTATTAACGCGTCAGACAAACAGATCCTTCATCATCTCTTTAGTCGCTTTGAAGGGCTTTTCGATGTGGAATTCTGGAATCACTTTTTTAGTCTCGACTCTCTTGGAAGGGTATTTCGTGAGCAGGAGGCTAGTGGTAACGGTCCGGCGACACTCGCCAGGAAGATGGCCTCACTCCGCAGATTTGAGGAGTTCCTTTGTCACAGTGGTTTATTGACGATGCCAAATCTGTTCAGGCAAAGGCGGCCACGCGTAACCCCGACCGCTCAAATCGTCCTGCAAGGTAGTGAGTTGAAGCAAATCGCGCGATATCTTGACCGTGCCGTCCATCGGAAGGCGAACGTGATGACCGATTGCGCCCATCTACTGCTCTTACGCGATCGAGCGATGTTTTCGATTCTTGATCAGTATCTTATAAGGGCAAGCGCTCTCTGTAATCTCGGCATGCGTGATATTGACTTGCGGCGTGGCACGATGCGTGTAACTGAGAAAGGCCGAAAGGAGCAGGTGTATCCCCTTGTTGGAGATGCGCGTTCGTGTCTTAAGGAATTTCTTGATAGTCGCCGAAGTTTTCTTGAGACCTACGTGCCTACGGCAGGGCACGAACATTTTGTCTTTCACACTATACGGGGCAAGGTAATGAATCCGCGCTCTCTCTCCCGAATAATCAATCAGCGCGCGGAACAGGCAGGAGTGAGCGCGCAAATAGGCAGCCGCTCGTCAATCGGCGCGCACGTTATCAGGCGCTCGGGCGGAGCTCGCTATATTAAATCGGGGGCTCGGATTGAAGCGATATCGCAAGTGATGAATCATGCTAGTATCGCCACCACCTGGCGGTATGTGAAGGGAGCCGAGATTGACCTCTCGAAAGAAGTCTTTAAGAGGCGATGATCGTGCGATGGTACGAGGACACCTGCCGCCGGATTCGCGATTGTAGAGAGCTTCGTGAAAAATTGTCGAGCTACGCTAGACAGCGCACGACTTCCTTGAATTTCTCGCCGCGCTCCCGATAATCGCGAAAGAGAGAGAAGCTTGAAGCCGCTGGCGATAAGACGCAGATCTTTCCCGGCCTTGTGCGAGAGTACGCTTCGCGTACGGCATCTTCCATCGTCGAAACATGGATGCGTCTGATGATCGTGTTTGGGTCTGCTGCCTGAACGGCATCCCAAATGTTCTGGCCAGTGGTCGGAAAGAGTATTAACGTTCGTATCGTCGAGTTGGCTAGAACTGGACCAAGACTAGTCATGTCAACGCCACGATCAAACCCCCCGGCAATCACTGTTTCAACGTCGGGGCCTAGAGCTACGATGGCATGTGTCAGTGCTTCGGGAGTAGTGGAGAGGGAATCGTTGTAAAATCGGATCCCTCGGTACTCTCCTACGAGCTCGAGTCGGTGCTCAAGGGGCTTAAAAGAGAGAATACCCTCCCGGATTTTTTCCGGGGGAACCCCAAGCGATGCACCGCAGGTGATTGCGGCGAGGACGTTTTGAAGGTTACCCGGCCCGATGATGGGCAGCTCTCCTAGTCCTATTATATCCTCAGTAATGCCATTTTGAATGAGCCGGATTCGTCCCTGCTCAATAGATGTGAGCGATTCCGGGTCGTCCTTTTCGGAGAAGGATTGATGTATGCACCGAGTATCGCGAGCGAGCTCATCCAAGAGCGGAAACGAACGGTTATATATGAGAAGGTCATCTGGCTTTTGGTGACAGAAGATCGAACTCTTCGCCGTGCAGTAGGGTTCAAACCCTCCATGGTAGTCTAAGTGTTCAGGTACGATATTCAATAAGACTGCTACCCGCGGGCTTACTCGAAGATCCTCCAATTGGTAGCTGGAGAGCTCAATCACAAAGTGAGTGGTAGGAGTGGCTCCTTCGAGATTATCCAACATCGGTGTGCCGATGTTTCCTACCAGCCGAGTGTCGGAAAATTTCCTCTTCAGAATCGACGCAATAAGAGACGCTGTTGTGCTTTTGCCCTTCGTGCCCGTGATCCCGATCGTTACCCCTGGACACTCTGAAAAAAATATATTTGATGCCGACGTAACATGATTACGGGGGGTAATATGCGGGGCAATCTCACGGAGGCTAACTCCGGGAGAGCGAATGATCGTATCATACTCACCGCACCCAGAGAGGTACAGGTCACCTTGATACAACTGAGTATTTGCACACGAGGTGAAGCTATCAGGTATAGGCTGACGATCCGCGATACCGATTCGGGCGTCTGGAAAACGTTTTCGAAGAAAAGTATACACGCTTTTTCCTTCTCGACCGAGTCCAACAATTAAAAACGAGCTTCCCCGTAGTTCAGATTTCATAACGGAAGATTCTCGATAAGCGAGCGGAGCGTTTGTGCGTATTTAAGCGGTAGCTCATGGTCATCACACCAGCTCTGGAGTGTCGATCGCGCCTGCTGCAGAGTAGGGAGGTGCCCCTGAGCGGCAAGAGCTTTTTCGATTATCGAGAGGCCTGCGGGTGTGGGGATCCTTTCCTGTTCGTATCGCTCAAGTGTAAGGACAAGAGCGTCTCGCGATTCGCTCACTGTACCGACGCACTCAAAAGGTTTGTGTTTTCGTAGACCCGTCAGCTCCTCTATGTGCTGAATAATCTGAGGTGAGTTGAAAAAGCCGGCACCGAAAATATCGGCGTGTCTCGTGTGAGGTATAAACGGGGCCAGAGTCAAGCCAACAAAGGCACACTTCGGACAACGAGCACACCAACGGTCCTCGCGTTGACCCACGTTACAACTTCTAAACGAGGAGAGGTGATGCGGCGCCACGTGAGCGAAGAGGGCGCTCACCTGGAGATCAAAGAGGGGGCGGATGAGGCTGTAGTAGGTAGCACCGCCGGCCAATTCACGTCCGATGTATTCTCTAAATTGCCGCTCAAACCTGAGACCCTTTGAATACTGATGATTGACCGTTAACCCATGAAAAACCGCGTTCCCCTCATTAGCGCTCTGTTCATTAGACACGATTACTGATCCAAGACCTCGAATCTCAGCTACCATGGTACCTAGAAAAGCCAGATAGGCAGAGAAGGGGGTGTGACCATTGAGATATCCCTGAGAGTTGAGGGCGAGCAGATTCTTATCAATAGTCCGATGTACGGTGATGGGCGACGGGTATCCTGCTATACTCGCGCTTTCAAGTGATGACCGGTTGGGATTAAGAATAAGGACCTCTCGGCGTGCCGAGGGATCTAATATTTTAAGCAGCTCTAGAGAGAGTGAGGAGTCCTTTCCCCCGGCGACTAGAACGAGTTCGCCGGTGGCACTATTGTTTTTCGAGGGAGCCGCCGATGTAGGACCTCTACTCGAGGCTTCAATGGTGAGCAGAGACGCGTCGCTAGGATCAATATCGTTTTGGAAGAAAAACTCCCCAAGTCCGTTAATGAAAAGGTCGTGCCACCACACTCTTTGCTCGTCGGAGATGGGGGCATTTTCGACGATGACTTTTCGGGGACAACTCGCCTTCCAGTAGCTTATCGTCTCTACCATGCCCAGGTTAAAGAGATAGGGGGCAAGCCGCTCGTTACTTACGCCAGGAGCGTCGAATACGAGAGTCGGATTGAACTCGATAGATGGCTCGAGAAGTAGGTGAAAGGTAACTTTGACCTGGGTGTCACACCGTTTGATAGAATAGCCACGATACCGGAGACTTGAGTGCTTGGCGCGAAGTGTCTTAAAGGAAAGAGTCACTGGGGGCGGCCTGAAAGATCATCAAGTATGGGATTTTGCCGACCATATTTCATGATGAAAGAGACGAGCTTCATCAAATCTACGATCTAGTCGTCATCCTCATCTTCATCTTCATCTTCATCTTCATCGTCGTCGTCGTCATCGTCATCGTCATCGTCGTCGTCTTCATCATCTTCGTCCTCGTCGAGGTCGATATCATCCTCATCCTCGTCGTAATCCTCGTCTTTTTCCTCCTCTTCCTCCTTTTCCTCGGTGAAGACCTCAGGGGCGATCTCCTCGAGAGCATCGGTGAGGGCAGAGACGATCGACGCAAGATCCTCGGGCGCGCAATCCTCATTTTCGATGACCGACTCAACTGCGGCTCGAATCTCAGTCACTAGAGCGTCCTCAAGGCTCCCGGACTCACTCTCGGTTTCCTCCTTCTCGTCGCTTTCATCGCGATCCGGATCGAATTCCTCTTCGAGCTTCTCTTGTAACTCTGCAAATCCCTCAACGAGCTGCGTGAGGGCCTCAATAATCTTCTCTGCTGCCTTGGTAGTCATATTTTTAATCCAATCCTTGACCTCGAAACGTCAGTGAGGCACTTGATACATCTTTTAACGAACCCGGATCCTAAAACCGTTTGATGCTGAAGATCAAGAGGTAAGTCGTCGAGCGCGCAGGTCAATTTCAGTAGCACCACACTTGACAAATCATACTGCCTATTGCCCATACCCATCCATTGACAGCCATCATGGTATCGCGCTAACGCGGCCCTCATCACCGCGATATTTGGAGCTTGAGCGCAAACGTTTTGGCGGTATAGTGTTGCCCTGGTGGATAGGCGAGTACCCCTTATGCGAGGAGCTGTTCTATGAAGTTTGAAACAAGACCTTCAGGTGGCTGGTTGGTGGCAGCTGTCGTGATCATAGGCGTGGGATCCGTGGGTTGCTTCCGTCGTCCCACTACGATCGGGACATCAGCGGGTTCAGGGAATACTACAAAGACATCGGCTGTAGTGAGTCCTCTGGTTTCGCAAGTTGAGAAAAGAGAGAGATTGCTTGAGGTAAGTTCGCTTGAGATTGCACCGCCTACGGTTAACGCTAATGTCAAATTGGTAACATTGAGTGCTGAAGAGGCCCAAGCCGTTATAGTTAGGACGGCCCAGGAGATTATGACCCTCAAAATAACATCGGGAAAGGCGGGTGCCCGGGGTACGACAGATGCTATTCTTCGGACTGACATTACGCAATTTCAGGAGCGGAACGGCTCCGCCTTTGGTGGCGAGCCAGCGACAGTATCGTTCAGGATGGAGATCTTCGCTCGGGCTCGTCCCGAGCCAATTTGGGAGGCGCAGTACTTCTATCGACAGGAGGCCCTTACCGATAATCTACTCAGATTGGGGGAGCGAATTGGGCCCTCGGGAGAAGGTGCGGGGTGGGCGTCAGGCCAGGTTCTTTTTGAGAGGGGTATCTCGGCCGCGCTGCAGGACTTTAATCGGCGTAGGGAACAGCAATTCGTTGCCGTCAGTAAATAGCTTTTTCAAAAAGAGTTTTGAAATTAAAGATTTCCTCTGGGGCAACCACGTTCTAGCTGCTATCCTCTATTAAGGGGTGTGCGAGGTTGTAACCGTTATTTCCGGTCTCAGGCGCATGCTTCATTTGCATCTACCTTAGTAACAGTTGTGTTATGGCTACAGTGCAGAAGCGACGTTCAGTCAGTCGCGGTAAAACTCAAAAGACAGCCCGCGTTGATGGTCTCGCGCGGACACGTCCCCGAGCGTGGGTGAGAGACACGATCTCTATCGTTCTCCTGGGAATGGGCTTCTTCTTACTGTTGAGTCTCGCCTCGCACGGTGTTCAGCTGCTGTGGGGAAGAGCGCCGGACGCCGATTCGAATATAATGGGAAAGGTCGGTCATGTCGTGGGGACCGTCATGTTTGGGTGCCTAGGGCTTTCAGCGATTCTTCCGGTGGGAGCACTCGTGTGGATGGCATTTTTTGGCGCGAGTTCTGACGAGCGACGCCGTATCTATCCAGCCGGGTCAGTAATATTGGCTTTTGCAGGTCTCATCATAAGCGCCTCAACGCTTCTCGCGCTCTCTGTTTCAGCTCCGCTCAGCGGATCAATCGGAATTGCAGTGGTCAATGGTCTCGGTGGAATCCTCGGTGCTGGGGGTGCCGTGGTCGTGTTTACATTATCCTTGCTCGTTTGTAGTGCTGTGGTCACTCACCGCTCGATTGGGGATGTAGCGGTAGCGATCCGGGTGTTGATGCAATCGGCCATGATTGTTCTAGGGGTACGAATGCCCCTCCTGGTTCTCAAGGGCTTATTGGTTTTGGTTGGCATCTCTTGGTCAGTTGCAAGGCTTGTGGGTTTTTGGGTGAGTAAGCTCTTTGTTTTAAGGAGTAGCGACGCCGATGAGGTTAGCGCTCCAGAAAAAGTAAGGGCTAAGCGGTCCGTGATCTCCACTGAGCCCCCTGTCGATACTGTGGCAACCAAGACTCCGATAGCTGCCAATTCGCCCGACGATGGTGGGGTAGAGCGATTGACACCAATAATCGTCAAGCCGAAACCGCGTGATGCTGGCGCGGTAAAATCACTCAGACCTCAGATTGACGGGGTGGGTAAGGGCGATGGGGAAACGACCCAGGCGGTAGTTCCGATCTTCGAGGAGTATGAGGTTCCTAGTGTGTCTCTGTTGACCCGCGAGGAGGCGCAACAGCTAGGAGACGATGACGATGAGCTGCGGTTAAAGGCTGAACAGATTGAGACTAAGCTGCGCGATTTCAACATAGCTGGTCGCGTCACCCAAGTACACCCTGGGCCGGTCATTACACTTTTCGAATTCGAGCCTGCGGCAGGGGTTAAAGTTGGTCGGATAGCGGCGCTCCAGGATGATCTGGCGATGAGCCTCAAGGCGACAAGCATTCGAATTATCGCGCCGCTACCGAAAAGAGGAACTGTGGGGATCGAGGTGCCGAACAAGCACCGCGCCACTGTGCGCCTTCGAGACTGCCTTGAGAGCCAAGCTCTCACATCGGCTGAATCGATACTGAGTGTGCCTCTCGGCAAGGATACATATGGCGATGCCATCGTGGTCGATATCGCATCGATGCCGCATCTTCTGATGGCAGGAGCGACAGGTACGGGTAAGTCTGTTTGTATAAATGCACTGTTGCTTAGCCTTCTATATCGAGCCCACCCCTCTGAGTTGGGGCTCATTCTTATCGACCCTAAAGTTCTGGAATTGAGTGTGTACGATGGAATCCCGCATCTCCGTGTGCCAGTTGTTACGGATCCTCGTCAGGCCAAGGGCGTCCTGAGTTGGGCGGTAAAAGAGATGGAGCGGCGATATCGTTTCATGCAACGTTTCGGGGTGCGAAATATCGATGGTTATAACCGTGTTGTTCGCGGGCAATCGCCGGATGATGCAAGTGACCCCCCCGTTAGTAGCGCAGCTGTACAGATGCAGATGTTTGCCGAGAAGTCGGCTGAGGAATCGAGCACACCTGCGGAACCGGGTGCTGCGGAATCAGGGGCCGTGGAGAAAACGGGGGTAGAATCGCTCGCTCCTGAACAGCTTCGCCCACTCCCTAAATTGGTGATCGTTATCGATGAGTTAGCAGACCTTATGTTGAGTGTCGGGCGTGAAATTGAAGAGCTTATAACCCGCCTAGCGCAAAAGGCTCGAGCTGCTGGTATTCATTTGATAGTGGCAACGCAGAGACCCTCAGTAGATGTAATTACTGGCTTAATTAAGGCTAATTTTCCGGCGCGCCTCTCATTTCGTGTCTCCAGTCGGATCGACTCCCGCACTATCCTTGACTCGATGGGGGCCGAGAAGCTTTTGGGCAAGGGCGATATGTTGTTTATGCTCCCCGGAGCGGTTCCCCTCAAACGGGTTCACGGCGCGTTTGTTTCGGATCAAGAGGTGCAAAAGGTTGTGGCGGTCTTGAAGTCGCGCTGTGCGCCGCAGTATGACGAAGCGATCATAGCCGCATGTGACAAGGCCGTGCTTGAATCGATGGGCGGAGAGGGAGAGGGTGGATCCGCGGACGGAATTGAGGGTGAGGAGTTTGATCCATTCTATGATAAGGCCGTTGAGTTAGTCCTCGAGAAGGGCCAGGCATCTACCTCGATGATTCAACGTACCTTCCGCATCGGCTACAATCGAGCGGCGCGGATTATTGAGATGATGGAGCGTGAGGGGGTCGTTGGTAAGATGGATGGAGTCCGCCCGCGAGAAGTCTTATCTCCGGCGCGTTCAACGGGCTAGTAGCCCTCTCGTTTTGGTTCTATGACGGATCATGTGCGTAACTATTCTGGCAGAGTGTTCGAGAAGTGAGAGGGTATGGGTACTGGAGATAACGACAATTCTAAAAAGGGTGATACGCTCGACGCATCCTCGCAAGGAGGAAGTGCTCGACTGATTGAAAAGATTAAGCAGACTCTTGCGAGCACCCCCGCGGATCGGTGGGAGCAGGCAGGGGAGGATCTTGATTCTTCCCGTAAGTTCCAACGTCCGCAAGAGAATTGGGAGCAGGTATATTGCACCGATACAAAGACGGGTGTTCTGGTCTTGCGTAAGTCGACGGCGATAGCCAGCAACTTCTTTGCTGGAGGATATTCGTTTGTTGAGGCATCTGAGCCTCGTTACTTGGTGGAGCTCAGGCCACGTGGATGGGCCCCTAAGATGATAGTTGATCCCAACTATCGCGGCGCGGGCGCAACAGATCGGAGTTATCAGACCCTTGCAGAGGGGCATGTTGCTAAGGAGCTCTACTTTGAAGTGCAGACAAGTGTCCGAACGCACCGTGAGAGCCTCCGAAGGGATTTCAATGATTCCGTGGAGAGGTTAATAGGGAATATTCATGAGCAGATCCGCGGAACGTCGCCGGAGGACTGGAAGAATGTTGAGGGAACTGAGCAAGGATACACCGGGTACCGGGCCGATGTTAACGGGATGGTAGTTACGGTTTCGTGCGTTGCCAGAGATCGCACTGCTGTCTATGCGATGAATTTTACCAAATATGGGCTACGGTGGGATTGTCGAGATTCAGCCCTATGCCAAGAGATCTATATGTTGGTTGATGAGTCAGCTAGGAACGCCTCTCTGGAACAACTCGGTAAGGTAATCGACGAGATGTTATAAGAAGCTAGAGCTCTGTCAGGCTGCTCGCATACTGCATGAATCCAGCGACTGCGAGCTTTGTTAAAAATGGGGTTAGCCACTCAGCTGCTGCTCTATCAGTTTCGTATATTCATTTTCAAGATGTCGATGTTGGGAGCGTATACTCTCAAGTCGCTCGTGAGAATTTTGGTAATCTATGATCACATCGCGTAGGTGCGAGCTAGCCGATGTAAGAGCATTAGCGAGTTCTTGCAGAACAGCTTGCTGATCGGGAGTTAGTTTTATCTCTGAGCTCATAGCATCAATGGTCTTTAAGGACTCAGCTAAGGTGCGCTCCAGGGCTACTGATTCGGTTGAAAACTGGTGGTAATTAGCTATGACTTGCAGGATGATCTCCTCTTCCTCCTGCTTCATCGCCCTGATCTCTTGCTGTTGAAGCTCCCTTTCCTCAACGCTGGCCCGGGCCTTATCAAGGCGCTCGGTAATAGAACCGAGTAGTATTCTCTGGTCGTTTAACGCTTTTGAAAAAGACTCGGTTTGCTTTATCAAGGTCTCAATTTGCCCCTTGGAGGCCAATTTCTCCTGAACACTTAAGACTTTAATAAGCTGATCTTCAACCTGGCGCGATTCCTCGCGAAGTCTCCCCATCTCAACATCCCCAGCAACGACCGAAGAGCGACGCCCTACCAGGTATGCCCCGAACGGTAGACCGACCGCACACGCTATTCCAAGGATTACGCAGATGATTTCAACCATATCCACCAATAAGAACGATACCATAGGCAGCCCTGACGGTATATCGGGGATTTCAGCGAATTACTGAGGGGGAAAATGAGTTCGACAGGCAGGTTGAGCCGATTCGGAGCGGGTTTTGAGATTGTTCTGAGCACGCTATTGTTCGAGATGCTATCGTAAACTCAGTTTCCTCCTGAGAAAGTGAATTGTTACTTATAATAGGTAGCCACTGAGCAAAACCCTTGCCGTCGCCCTCACTCAATTTTACCTGTAACACTGATTGAAAGGATGAAAGGATATCATGCTCTAAGTGTCCGGTGGCTCTACCCTGAATTGAGGCCAGAGATGATTTAATAACCACGGGCTGGAGGGTGAAATTCCCATCGCTTTGTATGGCGCCAGCGATCTGCGCCTGGAGGTCGCGGACCGCCGATATTCCTACCAGTTGAGATACAAGTGGAGGAGGCGAGAGCTCCATGTTGTCGATCTGTATCGCCGCGGAGGCTGTCATACGTGGCTCCGGTTGAAGAGGAATTCCTTGAGCGGAGCCGGTGAGCGCCCCCGATGTAACACCTAAAGCTAAAAGTTGGGGGTGTTCCGAGAGCGCCAATCCGCTGAGCTTAAACGAAAGACGGGGGGATGTGACCACGTTATGGAGTTCCCCGGATAGTGAGCCTTGATACGCATCAGCCTTAAACGACACTATCGGTAGCCGTGGAGGAAATAAAGGCAGCCGAAGAGAGACGCTCACGTTTTGCAGCTCAATTGAGAGCGGGATCGCTGCTGAGCTGGGGCTCGTACGGATAGGAAGCCACACAGTAACAGCAGCGGCAGATAGCCCCACAAAGTGCCCCTGGATTTCCCGTGCGTTAAGCCTAAAGTCTCGAGTGGTGAGGTTACCGAGATAGCTCTGCGCAGCAAACTGAATGAGGGCAGGAGTTGTGCACAGTGCGACCGCACCCGCGATGATTAGCCCTACGACTATCCTTTTTGCGCGCATACGACCTACTTGGATACTGCCTCAAATCCGCTCACCTCAAGTTGCACATTGAGCCTCTCTGCTCCAATTGGCTTGGAGAGATTTATCTGGGATACCAGCATCGGCTGCGCTCCACTCGTAAGAGCTTTAAGAAACGCTGCTAAATCGGCATAGCTCGTACTCTGAAGTTGAACTGCGAAGAACTTATGAACGTACTTTCCGCCAAGCGGCACAGACTCGCGAGGAGTTGTTACATCATAATTGCCCGAAGCCTTGGCAGTATCTCGCAGTAAACCCTCTAAATATGTGAGTGGGTCTGAAGAGAGGTCCGCTTGAGTATAAAAAGCCTCGATATCTTTGCGTCGGGCTATAAGGCTG
>Ga0214923_10008181_pt1 | contig 11218 bp, 11 predicted proteins | sample LL1510_MetaG_FD_177993 | JGI IMG/M metagenome (GOLD analysis project Ga0214923, IMG submission 177993) | Freshwater microbial communities from Lake Lanier, Atlanta, Georgia, United States - LL-1510 | ecosystem: Environmental > Aquatic > Freshwater > Lake | place: USA: Georgia | collected... | reverse complement strand
CTCGATCTTCACTTTCTCACCTTCTACTGCCTGTATCAATTGCCCTTGAAAATCATAGCGCGTGCCGCCCTTACCCCGCTTTTTATCGTAAGTAATGCCTGCGATTTGGAAGGGTTTTCCCTTTTCCATTTCGGTGAGCATATCCTTGACTGTGATGATATCCATCCTTTTTTTCTACAAGATCGGGATTGACCTTACCGCAAAAAAGGACAGGATCAATGGTTTACCTCCGGGGCTTGAAAATGGCGTTGAGCAATAGAATGAAAGCTTGGATTGCGATCACAATAATGAGCAGCCAATTGAGCCATGCGGGGAATCCTTTACCAGTTGCTTTCTTTTTTTGTAGGGCTGCTTCCGCTATTTTCAGCTTGGCGCTTACATCGGCGTAGGCTTGGCGTAGGGCTTGATCTACATCACTGGGGCAGGGAATAGTATCCCGCACAATGATGCGCTTGCCAGGAATGCGGATCACCTTGGTTACCTGGATCACGCTGGGCGTATCGGCAGGTGGGCAGGGGATGGTAATGGCTACGGCAGTATCTTGCTGCGGAATGTCGGCAGCGTAGTACACTGGCACGTAAATGGTGCTATCCTTACACGGGAAGCTATCGGCGCAGATCTGCGCTAGGGTAGGGGGAGTGGGCGGGATTGGCTTGGTACTGCCGCAACTCCAAAAAATAACAATTGCCAGACATGCTAGTGGCAAATTGACCAGAATTGAAAAATATTTCATTGTACGTTTTTTTTTGCGTGAAAAAAAACCAGCCCTCGCCGTGGCGCCCCATTTCAATGCACTCATTGAGGGCTGGACAAAACATGAAAAAACTCTACACATAAAATTTATAGCTCATTAAGTTGTGCAAATTCGCCATAGTATTTTATGGCAGCTTTATTATATGCTTTTGCTGCTTCAATTGGGCATAAGTAAGAACCTAAATATTTTAGGTTACCAGTATCATAAATATAAGCGGTATATTTTTTTCTTCTTTTATTCCAATAAACCCCTTTAAATCCTGAAGTATTATTTTTTAACTTTGATCGGTTTCGTTTATATTCATGCCTATTGCAAGCTCTTAAATTTTCTAGTCGATTATCAAGCCCATTGTGATTTATATGATCAACATGTATTTTAGGATCTGTTAATTTTAAAATATATCGATGCATTTTAATAGTGTATTTTTTACCATTAATGCTATAAGTCCTAATAGCATAAAAACTATTACGTTCCTTAGTAACACGCCATTTAAATTGATTTAACTCTTCAAAATACTCATCATCAATAATTGCAAATTGTCCCTGATTTAATGCTATTTTTTTCATTGGGTGAATTTTTGAAATCAAAAAATAGTAGCCATATGATCGACTACTGGAATAAATTCTCAATGATCACACTGATAAATTCTACAATCACATTGCGGATCAATCGTAGCAGCAGCCAAAACCCCGCGATAACGCCAAGAGCGATGTACAGACAGATCATAACCAGCGGTTTTTTAACTTCCCCACATTTCGCGCTCTAGGCGTTCATCCTCCAGCATACTCAAGTAGGTAAAGCAGTTGTGAAAATTCTGATCAGCTACGGCATCGATGTTGGCTACTCCACCAGCTAGGCTAAGAATCACGCCACCCCAGCTGTAATCGTTGGCTCGCTCGCGCTGCGGCGCTTCACCAGGAGCCTTAAATACCCGCGGGTACATATCAATAATGGCTTGTCGGCAGGAGAGCGCCCAGAAGGCTAGGATATTGATCACCGTTGGGTGCATATTCTTCCAGAGCTTGGCGCGGCTGCTCACCGTGCCCTCGTAGTTGCGATAAGGTAGGCGGCGATCGCCACCGTAGGCCATCATCTTATTCTCGGGCGTGGCTGGTTTCCCTGGTCGGTACAGGATGGCCAGCATGGTATACAGATCCTCCAGGCTATCCTGGCTATGGTAGTTTTCCTGGTGCGTGAATACGGCGGCCAGCTCGTAAATGCTAAGGTTATCCCAACCAATAGCCGGGGCAAACCATACGGTATTTTTTGCCCCGGCTATCTCTGGCCAGGGCGAGCGGGTAAGCTTAGGCAGTAGTTGATATTGGCCAGTATCAGCATTGCGCGTCATTATTTCCGCAAGGCTTTGATCAAGTAGCGTTTGCAGGCCATTGTAAAAACCTGCAGCGCCATCGATCGCGTCTTCCTCATCCGTCCATTCGCTGAGCTGCCATTCGGCAAGGGTTTCAAAGCTTACGTTGTAAATGCTCTGAAAAATGGAAATGCACTGCGCAGCTTCTGCACTGGGTAGCGCATCGCGAAAGCTACGGGCAACGTAAAAGTTGCTCCAAAGCTCCAGCACTTGCCGGCGCGTGAGCTCATTCCAGCTCTTGGTCAGAATGTTGATTTCCAGTGTTTCCATTTTCTTCAGCTGTGTAAATGTTTCTAAGGAATTGCTCGATGCTGTACTGGTAGTGAAAGTGATCGGTTTCGATCCATTCTTCTTCACCGTTATCTACCCGAATGCGGATTTGTTGGATGAAATCTTCGAGGATCAGCAGCTCGTAGAGGTTACCGGTAGATTTTTCCTTGACTAGATATAGGTCGCCTGGATGCATGCTCATTTTGGTACAATCAAGTAGATTAAAATTGAAATTATACTGATGAAAAAATTTATTTGGATCAGGAAAATTTATTGTTTCAATCCCTCTACATCCATAATCAAACCATTTGGTATTTTCTGGACAATGAATGGGGCTTGTATGCTTTGGGTTGAAATTCATCAAATGAAATATTGTTATCCTTAAAATACTGCTTTGGTGTATAATGGTGCCCGCAATTACTTTCACGGCTACACCTCCCAACGGTGGGGTGAATATGTTCACCGGTTTCCGTGTCAATGTAACGCGAAAATGTTTTATCTTTTTGCTGGCAGCTTGGGCAATGGTAACGGGTAGCCATGCCTTTGTATGGTTGCAGTGTATAGCGGTGTGTTGTCTTCATTTTGCTAAAAATATTTTTGTTTTTCATGCTACACCATCTACACCATCTACACCGGATCGGTGTAGATGGTGTAGATGGTGTAGATCTAAAAAAAACTTTTTTTCTCTGCACCGACTTCCATTCCGTATTTTTTTCGCTCTATTTCATAGCCCGAACGTCTCAACCTATCGGCAAGTGTCCGAGTAGAACAGGCTTTAAAACCATTGTCCTTACAATAGCTTTCATAGTCTCTGAACATAGTTTTTAAAGGAATCATACCAGCAATCGGCATTGAAATTGAATTGCCAGGATAATCTGGACTTATTGTAGGTGTAAAATGCGAGGGGATCACGGGGCAAAAAATCATGCTGCCCCGGCTTGATAGTAAATCTTTTCATGTTTTTTTTTCTCAAAAATGCGGGGAGCAGCATGAGAAAAAAAGGACATGGTTTAGAGCGTTACAAACTCCACATCGGCTACCTGAATGCGCGTATTGGTAATTTTTACGCGCACATCCTTGATCACGCACTTAGTTTGCCCTTGTGGATCGTTGATGGTTTTCACTACCTTTTCCCACTTTACCAGCTCCGCCAAATCTGCGGCAGTTAAGCGCACGCGCCGCTTGATCACGCGCCCTGAGGATTGCATAGTGATAAAATCTTTCCACCATGTTTCATATAGTCCGCCCTCGCCTTGCCAATCGAGGCTATAATTTCCTACCACTACACTGCCATAGGCATAGCGCGAATGCCCGGCCAGCGGGTAGTAATGCCCCCGGCTATCGAGCTGTCGGCCACGGTAAAAGAGTAGGCGTAGGCTAGGCGCTTTGGTGAGTCCATCAATGGCCGTATTGCGCCCTTCCTCGGCAGTATAGGGTACGCGCCAGGAGGTATAGTTTTCGGTAGTAGTAGCACGGGCGGGAAATTCACTGCGCTCCACCAGGGTAAAGAATGGCGCCACATAGGCGGTGGATTCCTCGCCTCCATACTTTTTTTGTAGCTGCGGCGGCTCATTAGTTTCATCCCCTTGTCGGTCATAGTCGAGCGTATACGGCACATAATCCGGAAACGCTTGGCTAGCGTTTGGCTCGCAGCGGCTTGTCCAATCCTCAGGGCGGCCACGAAGGCGATCGCGGATAGGGATCATCTTCAAAACGCCGTTACGCACTTGGATGAAAAGGCAAAAAGTATTGGCCAGGTTAAGGAGCGTATCCAGCGCGCTGATATCGGGTAGATAATCAGCGATGTTGAAGCTAGGCAAATAGGTGTGAATGCGCGGTATGACAAATGTAGGATCATCTGGCCGCTCATCAGCAATATAATCATAATCGCTTACAATCTTATCGACTGGCAGGTTATTCCAGAGGAGTAGTTTTGAAATTTCAGTATCATTCAAAAATGTACCACCGATGGCATTCAGCGCTACAGCACTAGCAATCTGGCTAATGATGGGCTTTAGCATGGGCAGAGGCAAAGCGGTATCTGTCCATGCGGGTGTGGCATCCAAAAAGGCTTCGCTGGTAATATAGTCTTGCGTATCGGCTTTGATGTAATTGGCGTAGCCGTTCCACTTGCTATTTTTTGTACCATATAGCTGTGGCGCTTTAATGACTGGATAGCGAACCTGGCTATTTCCTTCTCCCTTCAGGTGGGTAACCCAAGCGGCATTGATGCGCGTAGCTTCTTTTTTGAAATCGGTTTCAAAAAGGTGAAAAAATGCCGTAGCTCCAGGATTGCTCACCCCTGGCCGCAAGTAGATGCGAAAGCTACCTGGATCAGGAAGGTTTTGAAAAAGGATCCAGCGCTCTTGGGCGGATAGGGGAAAGGTTGCGCCAAGGTCTACCGCAGTGTTGGGATACTTAACATTGATGGCGTTGATGAGCGTAGAAAAATTGGGAATAGTGGCAGTAAATATGTCGTTGTTGATTTGGATGGCCCATTGGGTGTGCTGTACCAGATACACCGCACTGAGTACTAGCCGGGTGTTGTAAAAACTGGTGACCTGGTTGGTAAGCTTGAGGCTACGCAGACGCAGATCACGCAGTTTTTTGGCGATGCGCAAACTCGTATTTTGAAAGGTTACTTTTATGTCGGTAGGGGTAGCGGATTCTATTTTTAGCTCGCCGTAGAGTTCAAATTCGGCATCGATGCTGAGGGTGGCGGGTACGCGGGGTTTGCGAAAGCGGCCATCGAGGCGGGTGCTGAGGCCTAGTGCGAGTTGGTTGGTAGGGGTGGCTGGTAGGGTGATGGGGTAACTCCATACCCGGTCGATCGCCTCTTTGTCGAAAATGGGGTTAGTGAAATTGAGGGTGAGCTCAATTTCGAGGGGAAGGGAGAGGCGGTGAGTGCGGGTATGGAGTTGGAGCATGTTATAGCTTATACTCTAAAGTTAACCTAGGCTTGTTGTTATCCCTATAACTATTGCTTTTATCACTAGAACCTTGCTGATTAACTAGTGATAGCATTTTTGCAAGTAGTTTATTCCTACAAATCCAATTTACCCCATGAATGTCTCGAATCAGCGTAACATATGAATATGGAAATTCAGGATGTGATTCAGGCTTAAATACCGCAACTCCTTCACATACAAACTCCTTTATGATCTTTTCAATAAACTCATTGTGGTTTTTAGTTGGTACAATAGCTATTGAATCTGGAGTAATTTGAATGTGCATGAATCTAGCATCATGATGTAATACCTCATTTGTGTAAGGTATTTCAATTGAATACACTCGATCTTGTGCAAAAAGGCAGTATGGAATAGTAACTATAAAAAACAAAATTAAACTCTTCATTGTCAATAATTTAGATTTTTAAATTCATGTAATTTACAAAAAAATCACTGTACTTGTTGCCAGTTTGTCCCATCCGATTGCACTAAAATAGACGTAGCTGTTGCCATCGTTGTTACTGTTGAGCCAGCTAAGTTAACATAAGATCCAATCGTAATTGAACCCGATGTTTTATTTATAATCCTATATTGTCGGCCTGTAATGCTTGCTGCGCTGGGCAGTGTTACGGTAAAACTTGATCCGTTTGGCACAATGACTGTATTATGCGATGCATCAAGCGTCGTGTTTGCTGAGATTGAAAGTATAGAGCCTGATTGCGATCCAGTCACAACAAAAGTTGAAGTAATGTTTGCAGGTGCAGTTTCTATACCAACACCTCGCAAAGAGCCATTTGCAAATTTTCCTGAGATTAATGGCGCTGATCTGGTTGTTCCGCCTATAATTTTATTTTGTGTTTCTATCCATAGGGTATTAGATAACGCCTGATTATACATTGCACTATCCCCTATAATTATTGATTTTGAGAAATTACCTTGATCCGCCGCAGACCATCCCAAAAGCGTATTTCCCTGTCCACTTGTTATGCCTCTGCCAGAAAATCCAGAAACAGCCACATTCCTTTCGGATGATGAGCTTAAATTGCTAAATACATTCACCCCAATTCCTGTATTTCCATTAGCGCTAGTTACAGAAGTTGGGCCATTATTTACACCCAAATGAACAGATGTCTGGGATGATCCTATTTGAAAAACTCGTGCAGCATTTGAATAGCTGGTTCCCCCCGTTCGTATTTGAACTGCATCTGGCCATCGTATTTGATTCCCCGTAATATCTAATGTGCCAGTCACATTAGAAACCAATGAGGATATTGTGTTAGTTGACGGAGTTATTGAGGTGTTTGTTCCGAAATTGATTGTATTGAACCCAGTATAAGCTAAAGTAGGTGCAGTACTACTATATAGGTCGGCAAAAATTGTAGTTTGTTTTAATATTGAATCTGATTTTATAACAAATCTATATGCTCCGGGAGATTGGGAAAACGTTACACTACCCGTATAATTGTATTGCATAGAGCCAAAATTTTTATTTTGTAGTGTATACCAGTTAAAAATTTCGCTTCTGAAATCCCATTGACTTCTAGCCAATGACCAGTTAGAGTTAGGGATAGTGGTACATGAAAAAAGCCTAGTTTCTTGCTGACTTCTGCCAGCATTTGCTACTGCTAAATGGTTTTCAATCCAAGCGTTTGTAGAATCCGTCCCAACTCCGGGCGCATATGATCGCTCCATTGAATACCAGCTTGCATTTACATTATTTGATCCAAACCATCCCCATTTCATGATTGAGTTGGGATAATATTCTCCAACTCCCCAAACCGATTCTCCAAAAAATTTAAAATTTGCAGCCGTTCGCCTTCCATCTATCACGTCAAACTTGATATAATCCCTGACAACTGTTCCACTCCCAGAAGTTCGCAATGGATAAGCGGCTTTTATTCTAATTACGGGCGCAAGCCCTGTTGCATTTGTAGTTTCTCTCCGTCCTAATTCAATCGCAGCAGAACTGGATAAATACTTAAATGTCGTATCTGCTGCAAAGCTTTCCGCATTGTTATACTGTACTCCACCAGTACTTCCGGCTGGTGAGGTGCTACCACCTCCACCACTTGCAGGCGTACGATATTTCAAACCGCTTGCTGTGATTGTAGGAACTTGTCCAATGCTACCATTTGAAGTATCAATGTCTGACAAAGACAAGTTTCCTGCTTTGGTTGAGTCTACTGCCAAGTTTTGAATTTTTACAGTTGAAATTGCATTTGTTGCTATATCAACTGCATCAATAGTCCCATCCAAAATATTACTACTTGTTACTGTTCCTGTTGCAATTTTTACGCTAGTTACAGCATTATCGACAAGTTCGGAGGTATTTACTGAACGAGGAGCAAGTCGTGTAGAATCTATTGTATTTGCAGCAATTTTTGCATTTGTCACCGCATTATTTGCAATCGTAGCCGCTACAGATCCTGTACCAGATGCTGTTACATCTCCTGTAAGCGCTGTAATTCCAGATCCACCACTTCCACTTACCGTTCTTGGCGCATATGCCCCTTTTGTCGCATCCCATACAAGCGCCTGTCCAGCACTTGCCCCGTTTTGCGCGATGTTGTTTGGAGAGATTTTAGCAATCAACGTAGAATCTAGCGTATTGCTAGAAATGTCAGCTTTTACAATAGTTCCATCTAAAATATTACTACTTGTCACTCCCCCAATTACAATATTTGCAGAAGCTATAGAGGCATTGTTCAATATCCACGTCTGTCCATTATTGCTCACCGTAATAACTCCCTTATTCCCATCCGTCACCCCTCCAGCTTGAAATAAAATATACTTACTCGTATTCCAAACCCAAAAACTATCAATACTGCCCGTAGTGTCAATCACCACATTAGCAGTTTTGGTAGTCAGCGGGCTAGGTTTAGCGGGAGCTAATTGGCACTCAGCCCCATAGTAAGTCTGGTTTGCCCAGGCAGATCCATTATAGACGGGGGTAGAATTTGCGGTAGGAGAAAGAGGAAGTAACCGAGGCTTTAGCAGCGCATTTGAATCCCGTACCGTAAGCCTAGAAACCGTAATGCTATAAGTATTTGCTGCATCTGAAACACCGCTGATCTGCGTATCTACGTATCCTTTTGTAGCAGCATCAGCTGTGCTGGTAGGCGTAGCTAGGTTGGTTATTTTTAGGCTATTGGCACTATTTCCAACGGCGAGAACTGATTGTAAACTTGGGGTACTGCCACCGCCTCCACTGCTTGTGCCCGCTTTAAAAATTATCCAGGAGCTGGTGGCGCGGATCCAAAGCGTATCTCTATTATTATTGATAGCTAAATCCCCCTCGTAAGGATTTGAAATAGTGCTGATCACCGTAGCATTGGCAATGCTGGTCACCGTAGGATTGACGTAGCTGCGCAGCGTATTGGCTCCAAACTTTTTCCAAACCTTGGGCGTACCATCCAGTGTCACAAACCAGGTAGAATTATCTACCGTACTCATGGTAGGCAACTCAGAAAAGAATTTACCAGTAGTTTGTGCGAACGTGGCCGTGGCCACAAGTGTAAAAATCAGAATAGAAAAAAACTGTTTCATATTAAGCTTAGATTTTAACCTTCAATCAATAGGCCGCCGCTATCATCGGTAAGGCCAGATCCATCATCTTGCACCAGCGTAAAGCCTAGCTCTAGCGGCGCAGCCTCTGGTATCCAGAAGCGCTCTTCCATAGCCCGCTTGGTCTCAATGGCAAAACTGTGCAGGTTTTGCCGCGTACGCGTAATGCTGAATTTTTTGCCCGATAAAACGAGCGGGTAGTTACCCGAGCTGGTAATATCCCATACTCGGCCATAAATGAATAGTTCTTGCAAAGCCTGCGCCTCTGCGCGGGTAATGTAGCCGGTGTGAAAAACGGTAATGTTATCCCAGTCCTCCTGGTATTGGTAGCGCTCCTGGAAATAGGGCGTATAGTTGTAAGTTTTGAGCAGCTGCGTAATCTCGCGGGTAATCTCTACCTCGCTTTCTTTTTCTCCTACACAGCGCTGAATAGCAGGCACCCAAAAGCTATTCAGGTACAATAGATAGTGCACCTCCTCATAGTAGCTGGCATCTACAAAATAAGTGCGTACCTGGCTCAACGGCGTCACTACTCCGCCCGATACTGTGCATACCTGAACCGTGTATTTTACTGCCGTCTGTGCGGCATTGGCATCTACTGAAACTAGTAATGGCATGCCTACTGGTATCAACATTACCTGCTTATCCTGCGCAGTAATGCCATGCGCGGCATGGATGATGCCCGTAGTATTGCTGCCATCGGCGTAAAAGATAACTACCTGTACAGCTGGACTGATTGGGTTACCGGTATAGTTGTACCAAGCCAGTAGTTCAGGCTGAGTAGTTCCCAAGCTGCGCCGATTGGGGTACCAGGTGAGCAGGCTATTGTTATTGGCCAGCTGGGCAAAGTAATTACCCGCCGCAAACAGCGACTGGGCAATCCCGCCAGCCATCGCCATACGCGTAGGGCTAATGGTGAGCTGATCATAATCGCTGCTATCGGCGCCAATGCTTTCCCAGATCTCCAGGTAAAAACGGCGGGTAATATCCCAGATGAGGGGATTCACCGTACGCCAATCGGAAGTCTGTACGCTGGGCAGGGTATCCTTAATCACCGCATCAACTACACTGGAAAGATCTACCTCGATGTAGGAGTCGGCATCTGGTTGTAGCTCTAGGCTACCAGCATTTACGTAATCGCCACCGTATGCGACTTCTACAAATACCGTGATGTTTACCTTGTAGTTGCTCGGGATATTGGTATTGGTAGTAGGGAATGGCTGTACGCTGTAGTTGGCTAGGGAAGGAATCGTTAAGCCTACCGCCCAATCATTGGAGTATTCTTTGGCCTCCACTACCATGCGCATACCGGTACCGATATCGAATGCGTACACATTCAAATAGGGTTTGATACTTGGATGGTTTTGGATGATAGTGGCTATCGTGGTCCAGTACTCGGAGGTGCTGGCATAGTTGCCTGGGTTGCTGGGGATATCCAGAATGCCGGTAGGAGTAGCTTTACTAGTGAAGGTGACAAAAACGGTAGGCTTGAACTCAGGTGGCGTAAAAGATATGGTCATGGTATTTCCCGCTGCAAATGCCAGATAGCCCGTAGTACTTAGCTCTACCCGCACGCTTTGCCACATGAATGGCATAGAGCTAGGATCCGTACAGCGGATCTTGTAGCGAATGGGATTACCACTTAAGGAAATCTCTTGCGGGCTGCTGGTAATTACGAAAGGCATAGGCTAGGTATGTGGAGTTAAGCCACCATCCGCCCAGCCTACGGTATCGCAAGCTTCCGGGAATAGTGGACGGATGGTGAATACACATTCCCAACCAGCATATGCGCCATCGCCAGGGCGCAGCGTGGGCGCTACCTGAAAGTCTTGGGTGCTATCAATGCTATACCCAAACAGCGGGTGACCGTTGCGGCTATCGCGGATCATCTTCTCGATGATGTTGTCTACGATTGTCTGCGCTGCGTTCATGGCGGCGATGTAGTCAGCACTACTGTCGTTACGAGGGCTGTAGATCTTAGCTACCATGAAGGCCCCGCGTATTACCTTACGCAGTACGCCGCTGCCATCTTGCCCGGCTTGATAGCTGAACTCGATAGCACGCATTACGTAGCCGTTGGGGTTGGCTTTACTTCTTAGGTCTCCATAATCTTCATCGATACCAATCATCTCATATACAGGCTGAGCATCCGTATGCAGTAGCAGCGGATGCGCGGTGGCCTGATGCCTGAAGTAACTATCGTATAGCTGTAGATCCATGCTGCTAAGATCGGTAGCGATGGATAGCGGGAAAAGGACAACCCGCGCTGCATATATCCTCTATTTTGCTTCAAACAATTGCAAAACCGCTCAG
>Ga0214923_10008180_pt1 | contig 11221 bp, 15 predicted proteins | sample LL1510_MetaG_FD_177993 | JGI IMG/M metagenome (GOLD analysis project Ga0214923, IMG submission 177993) | Freshwater microbial communities from Lake Lanier, Atlanta, Georgia, United States - LL-1510 | ecosystem: Environmental > Aquatic > Freshwater > Lake | place: USA: Georgia | collected... | reverse complement strand
CCGCCGCCGCTGCCGTCCGGCATCGTGCCCGTTCGCACTGTGAGCGTCACGCCCGGAGACGTAGACACGAAGAAGACGGTGAACCCTGTGGCAATCGGCGCGGCTGCCGTGGTGGTACTGCTGGCGCTCGGGCTGGCGACGCGTTCCATCCGAGGGTAGCCTGACTCCTTGACGAGATCGGCGCGAGTGACAATGTTCGCTCGGGTGCTGACTCGTCCGTTCCGCAGGGGAGATCTGGTTGCCGACGCGAACGAGCGGCACCGCCGCGTGGTGTTCGTAGGTCCGGCGGACTCCGACGGAGCCTACCGCGTCGGACTGCTGATCCCTGGCGCTCCCAGGCCGAAGTTCGTCGGGAGCCACGAGATCCGGCTCGTCGAGGAGTCGCAGGAGCTAGCCGAGAAGATCGTCGCGACGGAGGCGGAGCGCAGCCCTCCCAGAGCGGAGCCGAAGCGCGACGTGCCTGCTGCGGCCATGCCGCACCAGCGAGAGGGCATCGCGTGGCTGGAGGAGCACCCGAGCGCGATCCTCGCGGACCAGCCGGGTCTCGGCAAGACGCTCACGACGATCGCGTCGCTAGACGCGCCCGCGCTGGTGATCTGCCCGGCCGTGATGAAGGCGGAGTGGGCCGACGAGGTGCAGCGGTGGCGGCCCGGGCTGTCGACGATGATCATCACCGGCACCAAGCCTCTTGCCGCTGCCGAGTACACGCGCGCGGACGTAACGATCGTCAACTACGACATCGTCGCGGCGCACGAGCCGGACCTCACCTTGGCTCACGCGCAGCGGCCCTTCCGCACGCTCGTTGCAGACGAGGCGCACGGACTGAAGACGCTCGCCGTGCAGCGGCGCAAGGGCGGCATCGTCTACTCCGGTTCGTCGAGGGCGGAGGCCGTAGCGAGGCTCTGCCGCATGATCCCTCGAAGGATCATGGTCAGCGCGACGCCCGTGCTCAACCGGCCGATCGAACTGTTCCCTCTGCTCCACATGATCGATCCGCACGAGTGGGGCGACTACGTCGAGTACGGCAAGAGGTACTGCGCGGGCTTCCTCGACAGCCTCGTGGCGAAGGGCGGCCGACGTGTGAAGACCTGGAACTTCACCGGAGCGTCGAACACGGAGGAGCTACATGCGGCTCTCGCGAGCAAGTACATGCTCCGCCGTACCAAGGACGTGCTCACGCTGCCGAGCAAGACCCGCGAGACGATCGAGGTAGCGATGGATCGCGAGGTCGCCGCAGAGTACGCCGTAGCAACGCATGACTTCCTCAGTTGGGTCGAGCAGTCGGGCGGGCCGAAGGCCGTGCTCAAGGCGCGGCGCGCGGAGCAGCTGGCCAAGATGGTGGCGCTGCGCGGGCTTGCCGCGAAGGGCAAGATCGGACCGGCAGTGCGATGGATGCTCGCGCACCAGGCGCGGGGGCGAGGTCCGCTGGTCGTCATGGCGCATCACGTCGCTACCATCGACGGGCTGGAGCAGGCTCTGCTCGCGGCGCAACCGAGCCTTCGGATCGGTCGCATCGTGGGAGGCCAGAGCGACAAGCGGCGCAAGGCCGACAAGGAGGCGTTCCAGGCCGGGCAGCTGGACGTGATCCTGTGCTCCATCATGGCCGCAGGCGTCGGTCTCACGCTGACGCGCGCCTCGGAGACGCTGTTCGTGGAGCGGTCGTGGCGGCCGATGGATCTGGTGCAGGCAGAGGACCGTATTCATCGGATCGGCCAGACGCGGCCGGTGACGATCACCTACATGGACGCCAAGGGGACGATCGACGTTGCGATGTCCCGGGTGCTACTCGGCAAGACCGCGACGATCGCTGGCGTGATCGAGGGCGAGGCCATCGACGAGCAGGAGGCCGCTCGCCGCGTGTTCGGCATAATGTGCGGTCAGCAGATAACGCTGTTGTAGCAACCAGTCGGTGCTGCTAGCCTGTGGCGATGTCACTCGCGTTCCGAGGTCTTGGCATGGGCGAGGTTGACCTCTCGCAGTGCAAGGCCGAAAGGCAGCTGCTGCCAGAGATCGTCTGGCTCTCGGACGCGAAAGCTGCCGTTCGGCAGACCGATGCCGACTACCGCGCCTTCGATCGCGACGTGGTCGCGAGCAAGGATGTGGCCGACGCGTGGAAGCAGAACTGGGCGAGCCACCTTGCCGCCTTCAACAAGTTCCGCGACGACGCGCTGTCGTCGTGGTTCTTCGGCGCTGTCGGCATCGTCCAGCAGAACGAGCGGTACATCTGCGCCCTCAAGCAATACCGCGCGTCGTTCGCCTCCGTCGGAGGCAAGGTCACGTCCGTCGAGCCGCTCGGGCCGGGCGCAGTCCCTGCGTCCAACGACCCGCTCAAGGGTCTGGGAACGATCGTCGTCGGCACCGCGGTCGTCGCCGTCGCGCTGACCGCCATGCGCTACGCGCCCGCCGCCAAGCGTGCGTTCACCAGCAGGCAGTAGGAGCTACGCCATGATCAGCCCTGTCGTGCGCTTCACCACGGAGCGAGGCTCTGAGTACACGGTCGTCGACCTGACGCGCACGTCGCGCAAGAAGAAGGCGCGCGCGGAACACGGCACCGACGCGGGCATGAAAACGACCTCTGAGCTGACGGTCTACATTGATCCGAAGGCCGCGAAAGAGTTCGGCATGGCCCAGGGGTTGTCGCCCGTGGACGCGTTCACCGTGCTGTTGGGCGGCGATACCGTGCAACTCGCCGCTCACACGTACGGCCGATGGCGGCGCGTCGTTGCGCCGACGAGCTTCTATGTGACGCCACGGGTCGGCTTGTGCCCGCTGGAGTTGTGGGGGTTTCAGCGACTGGAAGAGACGCCGGAGTTCGGCGTCTACCACTTCGACAACTGGCATCCCGGCAACGCCATCGTGCAGATGACCGCCTCGCCTAGCCGCGCGACGTCATCGCGTGGCTGAAGCGCATCCTTTATGCGCCTCACCACGGAGCGAGGCTCCGAGTACACGGTCGTCGACCTGACGCGCGCCTCGCGCAAGAAGAAGGCGCGCGCGGAACACGGCACCGTTGGTCGCGGAGGAGGTAGGTCTTGTCTCAGCATCGCGTTGCTACGTTTCGCAAGAAGACCGTGTTCCACGTCGGAGATCTGGATCTCGGCGCTCACGGAGAGGTGCTGCCGCTGTCGGGGCGGCGCGGCCGAGAGTCGCAGGAGTTCACCGGCTTGTCGGTATCGGAGTACCCGGAGGAGTGGACGAGAATCGCTCGCCTGGGAGGGTTCGCTACGTACGAGTTGCGCCGACGGGACGGGAAGTCGGGCCGGTTCGTGGACATGCTGCGGCTGAAGCCGGAGCCGCTTCTTGCCGAAGCCATCGAACGCGGCTGGCTGAAGAAGCAGGTGATGTGGAAAGCCTCGTGGGAAGAGGAGGTCAACTGGGACGAGTGGGAGCAGTACGAGTCACTTCACGAGACAGAAGAGGAAGCGTTGCAGCAGGTGGAAGGTCTCGACGGAGACGTCGTCGCTCGCGAGGTGTGGGTCGCCACCGCGCCCCTTCAGAAGATCTACGCCGGGTCGTTCTCGGGCGAACTTGGGCCGAAGGCTAGCGAGTTCGCGGTTCTTCTTCTTCTCGAAGAGACCGGCTCCTACGACGGAGCGTGGTGGGAGGAGGAGTTGCGGCCGGAGATACTTTCCGCGCCTCGCGGGTCCATCTTCCAGTCGAAGGTCGCAGAGTGGACTGCTGAAGCGGTGTAGCCGTCAGGCCGCGCTCTGCGCGCCAGCGCCCAGGCGCTCCAGGACGGCGTCGATGGTCTCGATCGAGGCGCGGGCCTCGGACTCGCCTCCGTCGATGACGTGGTCGATCAGCAGCTGCTTCGCGGCAAGCACCTCACCGATGTGCTCGTCGACTGTGTCGGCAGCGTCCAGGTAGGTGATCACGACGGGCTTCGACTGCCCGATCCGATGCAGCCGGTCTTCGACCTGGAGCATCCGCGCCGGGGACCAGTCGCGCTCCAGAATCAGCGAGTCGCTCGCGCGGTGCAGCGTGATGCCGACGCCGCCTGCCTTGATCGGGCAGATGAAGACCTCGGCGCGGCCCTCCTGGAAGGCGTCGATCGCCTTCTGGCGCACCACCACGTCTTCGTCGCCACCGATGCCGGTCACGCGCAGCCCGAGGTGCGCGCACATCGGGAACAGCGCATCGAGAACGACACGGTGATACGCGAAGATGACGAGCGGCTGCTGCTCGGCCCGGTCGAACCAGACCTTGAGATACTCCGGGACGGCATGGCGCATTTTGCCGATCGCCGCGAGTCGCCGGAGCATCGTGAGCTTCGCCAGGCCCATCGTGCGCGCTGCCCGCTGCGCCTTCTCGTCTTGACCGATGCGCTTCAGCCACGCGATGACGTCTCGCTCCGCTGCCTGGTACATGGCGCGGTCATTCGCGTCGAGATCGACAAGCACGCTGCGGCGAGACTTCTCGGGTAGGTCCGACTGGATCTCCTGCTTGCGCCGTCGAAGCATGACCGGCTGCACGCGCGCATGAAGCTCGTCTAGGTGCTCCGCGCGCCCCCGCGAAGTGACCACGCGCTTCGCGCTGTCTGGCTCGTCTGCGGCAGGCGCTCGTAGGTACCGCATCTCGAAGTCGTCGAAGAACTGCCACTCCTGCGCGTCGCACATGTGCAGAAGCCGCCATAGCTCCGACGGGTTGTTCATCAGCGGGCTTCCGGTGAGCAAGACCGTGCGCTTGATCCATGCCGCAAGCCGCGTCGCGATGGACGCGCGGTGCGAGTGCTGCGCCCGAGGCTCCTTGAGTTCGTGCGCCTCGTCGAACACGATGGCCTTCGCGTGTAGCTCCTGGATCTGCTGCTCGCGCGACTTGAGCAGGCTGTAGTTCAGTACGTACACGTCGGCGTTCGCGAGCGAGCCGGATCGCCCCTTCACGATCTGCACGCGCGGCCGAGCCAGGCTGTACCGGAACTCGCGGCTCCAGTTCACCTTGACGGACGACGGGCAGACCACGACCGCCGGGAAGGACCGCGTTGCCGTGAGCGCGGAGATCGCTTGCGCCGACTTGCCGAGACCCGGGTCGTCCGCGAGGATGCTCCCCTTCCCCTCGTAGAGACGCTGCGCTAGCCAGGCTGCTCCCGTGACCTGGTACGGCAGCAGCGGCCGGATCATCGACTCTTCGACCCGCTGCACCCAGGCGGGAGCCACCAGCCGCGTCGCGTACCGGCTCGCCTTCACTTGCTGCCTCGCGCCAGCGAGCACGGTCATGGTGCCCTGCCGCGCGCCGACCTGGATCGGCTTCACCGACGAAGCCGTGGCCGTCACCTGCACCTCGGAGCCAAGCGCGGGAGGAGCGGGCGTTACGTACCAGTGCATCGACGGCGCAGGCCCAAGCGTCACCGCGAAAGAGCCGTCGTCACGGGGTTTCACCGACATGACGCGACCGACGACGGAGATGCTCACTTGAACTCCGGCGCGATCACCACCTCGACGGCGTAGCTCCCCGTCTTCCCCGGACGCTGCGCGTACTCCCAGCGAAGCGACGGATCTCCGTCGTCGATGCCGAGGCTGGTGGCGATGCCGTCCCTAACCCCCTTGAGCGCCCCGCGCAGGTTGTCGTCGTCGAGCGTGCCGGGGCTGACGCGTGTCATCGTGATGGTCAGCTTGCCTGCCGGGCTTCGCCCGATCAGCTGCTTCGGAAGGCAACGAAACCCGTTCGTCCACATCGAAGCCTGGTACACGTAGATGGCGGCAGCGTTGCGCTGCACGCTCACTCGCTTGGCGCGCTGGGTCCAGTGGTCTCGTCGGTTGGATTCGCTGACGGTCTTGACTGGGATCGTGAACCGGAGCGACGGCTTCGCGGCATCAGGCGGCGGAGCAGCCCCGGCTTCAGCGCCTCCATCTCCAGTAGCTCCGACAGCCTCGGATCGCTGGTCCGCTCGCTCTCCCATCGCACCACCGTCGAGAGAGACTTGCCCAGCGCGCTTGCGACGGCCTCGCGCGACATGTACGTCCCGCTCGTTCGCCATCGCTGGATCTCCGTTGCCGCTCGCTTCACCGCCAAGCATCCTATCCCTCGGTACGTAAGACGTCAACCGAGAAACGCAAGCATGACATGTCTTGCTTGACAAGATCCTTCAAGGTGCATACTTTCGGCGCATGACGCAGACCGCTTCCGTTACCGCTCTTGCCGTCGCCTCCTCGCGCGCGTTTCCGAACGAGTTCGAGTGGAAGATGATCATGCAGACCGCCGCTCACGTCTGGAAGAGCGGCATGGCCAACGACTACGGCATCCGCTCGGAGAGCAGCGCGATCCTGGTCATGCTGAAGGGCTGGGAACTGGGGCTGCCGCTGATGGGGTCGCTCGACCACGTGCGGATCATCCACGGCCGCGTGTCGCTGTCGGCGGAGTGCCAGCAGGCGCTCGTGCTCTCGCGTGTGCAGGGCGCGCGGTTCCGCTGGATCGCGGACGGGACGAACGGCGTTGCCGAACTGCTCGCGATCCGTCCCGGCCACAGCGATGTGACGGTCAAGTACACGATGGACGACGCGACGCGCGGCGGCGTAGCAGGAAAGAACCCTACGTACCGCACGTGGCCCGCTAACCTGCTGCGGGCTGGCGCGATGCGTAACGCGTGTCGCATCCAGTTCCCCGACGTGATCCTCGGCATCGACGGTGGCGACGAGGCACGCGACGACGACGCGACCCATGCAGCCGCGCCGCCGATTGCTGCGCTTGCCGCTACGCCGACTCCGGCTCTTTACGCCGACGCGCGGCCCGCTGCACTGCCGCCGCCGGAGCGCAAGGCGCTCAAGGCGGCCGAGGAAGAGCCGGTGAAGGCGGAGCCTCCGCAGCCGCAGGTCGTTCGCGAGCCGGGCGATGATACGGAAGATGCGCCGCCCGACTACCCGCTGCCCTTCGACGAGGGCCGGTACGCTGGCAAGAAACTCAGTGACCTGTCCGACGAGCGCGAGTTCCGCATGATGATCAGCGGGTTTCGCAACGCAGCGTTGGCCGCCGAGCGCGAAGGCAACGTCGAGCGCCAGACCGATCGGGCCGGATGGGCCGACCTCGTGCTCAACTGGGCGTCCTACCGCGGCTACAACCTTCAGTGAGGCACGACATGGCGATCGACTACCGTCGCACGGCAACGATCAAGCAGCAGAACTCCGGCTCGTGGGCCGCGCACGTGATCTCGCGCGAGACCAGCAAGCGGGTACTGCTCGGTACGTACCACACGAAGCAGCAGGCGCAGGAGGCCGTGGACCGTTACGCGACCGGCAAGACGAAGCCGGAAGCCGCGTCCCCGACTACGCCCGTGCAGACCAGCCTGTTCTCGGATGACTGATGCGAAGCATCCTGGAGCGAGCGGGCGTGTGGCCCGCTGACGTCGAGGCGCTGATGCCAGCGATCGTGGCGCTGGCCCGCGGTCGCATCGACGCAGCGACGATGGCTCACGCCATGACGAACTGGCTGCATGGCCGGTCCTACGACCTCGGCACTGCGGAGTCGCTGCCCGACAAGGTCGCGCGCAGCCTTGCGATGGATGGCCCCGCAAGCGCGAAAGACCTCGCGAAGCGCGTCACGTCGGAGCTAGACAGCGTGTACCACGCGCTGTTCCGGCTTCAGAAGCGTCAGACGGTCCGCTGCGACCGCAGCCGTCGTCCGTACGTGTGGAAGCTGTCCAACGCACAAGAAGAAGCGTCGCCGGAGCAGACATGAACTGGATCAAGGAAGTCACGAAGTCGGATCTGAGCGAAGTTACGCTCGACAGCGAGAGCGGGCAGCTGTCGGTGATGTTCGACCTGTCGGTCGGTGAGCGCGGCGAGGTCGCTGAGTACACCGAGGTGATCGACATGGACGAGGCTCCCGAGTACCTGCGCCTCGCGGCGAGTGCGTTCACCGATGCGCTGATCCGCTCGCTGAAGGAAGCCGCCGAGAAGGTCGAGGACGTCAAGTGCCTCACGTGCACGGGCGCCTGCTGCTTCGCGTTCGACTCCGTGCGTGTCACGCGCGCCGACGTCGAGCGCATGGCCGCTGGCGGGCTGGTGCCCGACGCGCACGTGGACTTCTTCCCTGAGTACCAACAGGGGACTGAAGACTGGGCGGGCTACGTCGGCACCATGAAGGAGAAGCGGGTATCGCAGCACGTCAGCAAGAGCGCCGCGGAACTCGAAGCCACGGGCTGCGTGAACCTCTCGCAGAACGGCTGCGGCATCTACGAGCATCGCCCCACGGTCTGCCGCGAGTTCTCGCCGTACACGTGCGGCGATACGTACGAGGAAGACCCTCGCAAGGTCGTGCAGCGCAAGGCCGGGAAGACCACGCTGCGCGTGATGACGCAGTAGATCATGGTCGACGATCCCAGGCAGCGACTGGTCGACGCGACCGGCGACGACGAGATGCTGTTCGCGGACGGCTTCGACGCCGCCATCGTCGGCTACGCGCAGAGGTGCGGCGAGCCGATCGTCGTCGTGTACGACGCCGAGAAGGCGGTCCAGTGCCTCGTCGACCAAGGCATGACCCACGACGAAGCTGTCGAGTTCTTCCACTTCAACACGGTGGACGCGTGGGTCGGCCCGCGCACTCCGGTGTTCCTGTTTCGTCCGGAGGAGTAATGCCTACGTACGACTATCTCTGCGAGAACCCCGACTGCCGCTGCTCGATGCAGGTCGAGCAGAAGATGAGCGACCCGAAGCTCGTCGAGTGCCCCGAGTGCAAGCATGAGACGCTCAAGCGCCTGATCTCGGGCTCGGGCGCGTTCTCGCTGACCGGCACCGGCTGGTTCAAGACCGGAGGGTACTGACGTCGATGTCTCGCGACAGCGAGTAGGGCTCGAACCCGAGAACGCCCTCGGGAGAGTGCTCGTGCTCTTCGAGAACTTCGTCAAGGTCGAGCCCCAGTAGGTAGTCGTGGCTGTCGGTGACGAAGTGCGGAGCCATGCGGTCGTGTCGTCGCGTCATTCGATGACAGTACAGCACGACCAACGCGGTCCTGACGAGTCAGCAACAGTTCTTTGTTGACACCTCATTGATGAATGGTCAATGTGTCCAGGTGCGTCCGGAAAGCGCACGGAAGGGCAGCGAGATGAAGCTCAAGAGCGTACGCATCCACGGTGTACGTGGCATCCAGTCGGCCACGTACGAACTGGGCGATGTGACGGTGATCACAGGCCCGAATGGGGCCGGGAAGAGCACGATCCTCGGCAGCGTGCTGTTCGCGCTGACCGGGAGATTCCCGGGCTTGCCCGCGATGAACCAGGGCGGGGCGGCGCTGATGGCGCGCAACAACGGCAAGCCTCGCTTCTCGGTCGCGCTGACCTGCGAGGCAGACGGCAAGCAGGTCGTACTTACGCGCGGATGGCAGGACGGCAAGGGGTCCGTGTCCGTCCAGGACGCGACGTCGAGCGCGACCGGCAAGCAGGCCGAGTCGAAGATCGCGGCCTTGTTCGGAGACGTCACCTTCATGTCGGAGGCGCTCGACCCGGAGGGCAGCATCTGGGGGCTGTCGCGCGAGAAGCGCAAGGCGTGGGCGTCGGCGCTCTGCCGGTCCGCCGCTGGCTGGACGAAGCAGCGGCTCGTCCAGGAGGTCGGCCCTGCGAACGGCGACTGGAACCCGGATGCGATGGAAGACCCGGGCGCGTCGCTGGATCTGAACATCGCTCGCATCCAAGAAGCCGTGCGTGCGGCGCAGGCCGTTGCCCGGCAGGCCGAAGGCGTCGCGGCGACCATGAGCGGCGACGACATCAAGCTGCCTACCGAGGCAGACGTGCGCGCCAAGCAGGTGACGTTCGAGGAGGCGCTCGCGCGCGTGAACGCGCTCACGTCGCAGCAGGCGGAGAGCACGCGCCAGCGCGCCGCCATCGAGCGCGATGATCGCAACCGGCGAAGCCTGGAGGGCGGCATCGCCCACGAGCGGGCGATGATCGCTCAGATCTCGATCCCGCCAGAGACGCAGGATCGGTCCGCCGAGCTACAGGCGCAGCGCGACGCCGCCGACGAGCAGGTGCTCCAGATCGAGATGGAGCTAGCGGAGGCTCGCGCCGGACTTGCGTCGGCGTCCGAGCGCGCCGCCATCGACAATGCCGCCTCGGTGGGCCTCGCGTCGGCTGCGAAGCAGGGCAAGTGCCCGACCTGCGGATGCCAGGGCGAGTTCGAGGCGTCGTACGCACGGGCGCAGGAGCGCACGCGCTTGTCGCAAGAGCAGGCGACGTTGGCGTCGGAGCGCGTGAAGGCGCTCACGCGCACCTATGGCGCAGCCACCACGAAGCTCGCGCAGCTAGACAAGCAGCACGCAGACCACCGTGTCGCAGTGTCCGAGCAGCGGCAGAAGGCCGAAGCCGCGCGCGCCGCGCTGACCAGCCGACGTGAGTCGCTGGCGCGCATGGAGCAGCAGCTGGCCGACTGGCCCGAGCGCGACACGCCGCCTCTGGACGACGACGCCGTCGCTCAGGCGCTGGCCGATGCTCGCGCCAAGCTGGCGCAGGCAAGGTCGGCAGTCGATGGCGCGCGGTCCATGCTCACGCTGGCCAGGGAGCGCGACGCGCAGCGCGAGGCGGCGATTGGGGCGCGCGACGAGGCCGAAAGGCTGAAGGAGCTACTGCGGAAGGTCACAGAGGCCCGCGACACGATGCTGCGAGAGAGCATCGAGCCGCTACGCAAGGCTCTCCAGACGATGTCGTCGACTGCGCCCGACGGCGGATCCTGGGACGCCGAGGTCGACGGGGACGCGCTCGACATCGGGCTGCGCCGCTCCAGCGGCACGATGGTCCCTGCCGAGACTCTGTCGTCGGGCGAGAGGTACCGGCTCACGGCGGCCTTGCTGGTCGCGCGAGCGAAGTTGCGCCGAGAACCCTGGGTCGGCATCGTGTTCGACGGGTTCGAGCAGGTCTGCCCCGACGAGACTCGGGCACGTACGATGTCGTCGCTGGCTGCGATGGTGCAGGCTGGCGACGTTGACAACGCGATCTTCGCGGCAGCGGCCGATCGGCAGGCGGCGCTCGCCAGCGCGACGGTCATTCACCTGGGAGAGAACTGATGGACCCGAACGATCTCGGAAAGGTCGACCGGACGCTGTTCATGGGCGTTGTGCGGGCCATGATCGCGCGAGGCAACCGTATCGACGCGCCGGAGCGTGTCGATGAACTGCTCGTGCAGGCTCACGGCATCGCGGTGCAGGTCGCGAACTACGCGGACCAGCACACGATCAAGGGCCGCGGATCGTGAGCGTCGCTGGTCGTGGCGCGAAGCGCCAGCCGCTGGACTTCTACGAGACG